>Ga0247734_1002223_pt1 | contig 13120 bp, 18 predicted proteins | sample UWRJL103311B2_FD_180933 | JGI IMG/M metagenome (GOLD analysis project Ga0247734, IMG submission 180933) | Plant litter microbial communities from Arlington Agricultural Research Station in Wisconsin, United States - UWRJ-L103-311B-2 | ecosystem: Environmental > Terrestrial > Plant litter >... | reverse complement strand
TCTAATTCAGAATTACAGCGCCGAAACGCTTCATCTGCAGGTGTCGGACGAGGTGGTGGGATTGATGCATTCACTAGGCGAGTCCAACCCTGGCAACGGCAACAAGTGTTCCGTCACCCATGCTCGTTTGTTGCGCCATATATGCAGAACTTGTCGGTTCGTACGCGCATAGAATAATGGCAAGGGGTTTCCGGCGGTGCACGGGGTGGGTGAGTGAGCCCAGCATGGTCGTTTTCAGCCAAGTCGTCAGCTCTAGACAAGATCGACGGTGACATTGCAGGAGGGTTCCGGACTTTTCAGGAGGGGTTCACCAGCGCCTCCCAGTTCCCATAGCTAAATCGGGAGAGGATGATGGGCGGGTGATGCACTTCAGTATTCTGAGTTATTCAGCATTCGGGGATCCATACCCCTCACGAGTTCACTGAACATTCAGTTTTAGTGAGAACGCGGTGGCTAGTAAGGGTCGGGGATCAGAGTCAGAGGCTTACGACGCTATAGACCTGCCAAGCGGTATTCAGTTTAGCAACTTGTTGAAACTCTTGATCTAACGGACCATGTCCAATTGTCCGCGGCAAGATCCCACACTATCCACCGCTAGTCATGTCGATGGGATACATCAGGATCCCGTGAACCGAAATAGCCTGGCTTTCACTAGCAATACCTAATCCGAGTCCTGCCATAGAGTCTGAGCCATTCGCGGGCCTGGGACCCATTCAGTAACGTCTCTCTTGACAATCTCATACAGTTACTGTAATATATGGACAACAGCCCCATCCACTCGTGACTACGTCTCACTAATCCTCTTGCGCTTCAGTCCCAATCTTCAGAGTGTCTACTGCAGTTAGAGCATACTCTCTGAGCTGTGAGATTTCACTGGCAGGTTCAAAGCTTTTCGCTAAGGGGAATTGCGTCTTGTTTTTCTCTCTGAACTCTTCTGCTCTCGTGGATTTCAGGCGAATCAGATACTGTAGGATCGTATATGCCGTCTACCACAGGTCAACGAAAAGCACGAAATCAGTAAGAGGAACACGCACTTTGACGTCAAATTTCACTCCTTCCTGAAATACGGAGAATAAGGTGTTTTCAACTCCTTCCAGAGGCGTTTGTAGATATTCCTGCGAGACTTTGGCAGACGCCAGTATTACCGAGGAGTCATTAGGATGCCGCTGTAGGTATTGCTGATCGAATAACTCCAAGGAAAGTTCTTCAGGGAAAAGCGCCTTCACTGTTTCTTTCAAAGCAGACACCACAGTCTCTGGTTGTGATTTTGCGACTTCGGATTCTGCATGAAATATGTCAATATCGTCGTATATCCAAAAATGCATGAATGAGACTGACCAGAGTGTTTGAGATCAACAATGCGAAGGTGTAACTCGGGGTGTTCTGGATCTATTGCTTTGGCTCGATGCAGTGCTTGTGCTGCTTGTAGCAATTTCTCTAGAAGGCACATTGAAAATTGAATGACCGAGACATCAAGGGACGAACTCACTCCGACGTACTGAGACGTCGTAGATAGCTACGCAAACTTCTACATCCTTAAGTTCAGATAAGGGAGCCAAGAACTTTGCAGCCAGTTCCAGAGGATTGGGAGATGCCAATAATTTCATGCCATCTGGGTCGTCTTCTTTCTTCGGGGGCTCAATCCCTTTATCTTCATTCGAGCTCTGAGGCTGAGCGCCTATGTAATTTCATTAGTACCTGCGGTCATCATGCACACAACACAAACCTTTCTTGACATCCTCCTGAACTTTTTGTTGTGCAACCTTCTTAGCCTTCTTCTTAGCCTTTTTGTCCACACCATCGGAGCGGTCTGGTTCAAGGTTAATAAAGGACGTGGTCAAACATCACAAATAGCTTACCTGGTCCTCCTCCAGTCTTGACTAGCGAAGGGTCGTCATGTAGAGATACCAAAATCTAATGAGAATTGAGGATGACTACAGATGAATGCAAAAGAAGAAGCTCACTCTACTAGCCGAAACAGCAGCTCGGACGTAGGCGGGGTGTGAACGGACGTTGTTCTCCCATTGCATGAGACTAATTCAGAATGAGCGCCATGCACAAAGAAAGAAACGAAGGAAAACCGAACCTGACGTAGTTGTTCAAAGTGAACTTTCGCATCGAGTAGCCGTGGAAGTCATATTGGTCATCCTCAAACTCTTCGAACACCTGGTGAACTGGTGAGCTGCTTTTCATATGACAATAACTTTGAGAGCCCATTCGCACCTTCTGAATAGCGCAGTAAGTCTTCAATCCCATAGCAATGTTCCCGACTTGACAATATGAGTCGGCAGCTTCGACCAAATACAACAGAGATTGCATCTCTTCCAAGTCGCTTCCAGGACTGACAGCATCTTTCTGGATTCCGCCTCGTCATTGGATCTCATCACACCTTATAAGAATACGCACCTTGGTAAATAGACCCAGAACTTCATGAGCTTCGTTGACGAGACCAGCGCGTAGGCGGTATTTGGCGCTCTTCGTGTTTAAGAATCGGTCCTGCCCGTCCAACAGCCTCGCCTCATCCATCGTCCTCGCTGCCCCATAAACATTACCGGCTCGTTTGAGAATGCGGGCTTTACACATATAGAGTTCAGGTAGAGTTGGAGTGTGAACCAAAGCCAACTCCACAGTCTCTAAAGCTTTCGCGAAATCAGATCCGTGGGAATGATGTTGGGCTAAGAAGTATAGCGTCCATAGGTAGGTTGTTGGTTCGCCGCCCGCAGGTTCCGAAGTAACACTGGTCCGAAGCTCGTCTACGATCTCGTATATTGCTTGCTTCTTCGACTGATCACTGTAAAGGGCTTTGATATCGACGAACAATGACGGAATCCCCTTCTCCAAAGCAGATCTAACGTAGGATGAGGCCATTTCCTTGAATTTGTCTCCAGAAGCATAGGTCAAAGCTAAGCGACGAGGCGCTCGTGCCCGTGGAATCTCCGTTGAAAGATGCTCTAATATGGCAACAGCTTCCTCAGCTTTATCGGCTGCAAAAGTATTTTGATGAGGACAGACTGAAAGGAAATGCATTATGAAGAGTACAAACATACGCATGTCCGCTTTCCGATAGGATAAATATGCAAGCAAGTAATCGTGTGAGTCCGGGTTATGCTCAACCAAAACTTGCCATGCATGCTCGGCCTCGTCTGATTCCAGTTTTGCGAGTAGTCGCGCTAAAGAGGTCCAGTTTGACTTAATATCGAGAACGATGACAGCTCTGACACACCTCTGATCTCCATGATAGAAGTTTTGTCCACAATTGCACGTTCTTTTGCATTTACGTCCAGAATAGACAAGGATTCAGTGTGAAGACCTAAATCTTCCAGCAAACGCGTGTAGTAAAGCAGGGTTTCGGAGTGGTCCACGTCGTAATCAGGTACATTCTGTAGAAAGGATGAGAATATATTCGGGCAGAGTGATTTGAGGCATACAGTGATAGTTGGAATAAAATTCTCCATTACATTCTTTGCCTCAGCCAGATTTCCACCAAGGTGATATGCCACGGCCAAAGCAACCCAGTGCGCTCGTATCTTGGGCCGTATACGAACAATATTCCATCTGGTTTCTATCAGCGCATCGTATAGGCGTAGTTGCGACTGCAAGTTGGCACAATCACGCAGTAGATTTAGATTGCTCTACACATATCGATTTAGGCAGTGAAGTGCGGAATAAAACAGGAAGACGCACGTCGTCAAACCGTAATGCCTGAGTGAAAGCCTTCAGAGCTTCTTCGTAGTTTTTCTCGCCCTTGTGTACGAGACCGAGAACGTGCCAGACGATATGGGAGGTCAAGTCCTTCAGAACTCCGGCTTTGACCATTGCTATACCTTCGTCGCGCTTGCCCATATGAACTAGCACCAGGCCCTTCATACACATTGTCTCTGAGTTTCAGAGCATGAGAAAATGCCACTCGTGCAACAGATCTTAACCAGACGCACCTCCATGCTGTGGCGATCGCTTCAGAATCGCATCGGCTGTTTTGAACGCCTTTTTGAGTTGCCTATTTTCATAGAGCACGAGAAGTTCCTTGAAGAGGTTTTGTTCCTTCGAAGGGAGCTGCCTGTGGGCTGGGATAGTCACCGCTTGCTGCCTGAGAGTCGACATGAGCGTGTACAAGCGGGATGGAGGAAAGGAAGGAAAGTCAATACAAGCACGTGCTTCAAATGTCCAGCTGCTTGGTTATACTGGGAGCTTTGACTGCTACCACGACCAGCATGGCACCTACGAAAGAGCTGAACGTCCTTGTTACTGGATTTGGTGTATGTGCCAGCGATAGAGCTCCCATGCTTCTTAGGGTCGCTAATTATCTTGGATATCTACCTCTAGCCTTTCCGGAACTTTACTGTTGTCAACCCTTCTTGGCTTGCTGCTCAGCAACTCAACGGCATTTCGTTGCCTCTTTCTAAGCCTGGATATACTGCCAATATCACAGCTGTGGAAGTTCCAACCGTCTACGAAGATGTCCTTCGGATGCTGCCTGATTTCCATGCCAATACTCACCAACCAACCAAGTTCGACTTGGTGCTGCACATCGGAGTCTCTCGTCCAGGGAGTATCTTGAACTTCGAACTTCGAGCGAGGAAGGCAGGGTATGAGAAGAAAGATTGGCACAACAATCTAGCAGATATTGTAGACGGGGAAACTGGGCAAAGGGGTTTCGCTGATCCTCGTTATCAAGCACTCCCAGACGAGCTGCATTCTCCCTTTTTGAAACATGCAGACGAAGTAGTATCCAAGCTGAAGGGTGATGGTGTGGTGTGTCTATGTGCTTCAGCAAAGGTTACTTGCGCTGACCACATTTCCAAACAGCCGATTGTAACTTCAACTGACGCAGGACTTTTCCTGTGTGAGTTCATCTTCTACTGCTCAATGGCTGAATCGCAGCTGGCAGGGAGAAAGACACCTGTGGTTTTTATACATTGCCCCCCGGTTGACGATCCTATGTCAACAGAGGCTGTGGCAGACGGGGTGAAGAGGATTATTCGAGAAGTTTGTAGTCATTCGGAATTCGATAGTCAGATATGATACATTCCTAAGTGCAATTACTTTCTTTACCGCCAAGTACCTCGTACAATACCAATGCAGATCACAATGCATACTGCAAATACCCAAAACACTCTACCTTGCTTCGCATCGTCGCCTCCAGAAAGCAGATTTCTCAACGGTAAGAATGCAAGACCAACGAGGAAGTTCGCCAGCCCTGTATGCTATGTGAGCCATCAGAATAACCTTCAAAACCGTGGTTACTTACAGTTCAGAGCCAGCGCTAGCGAGGACAACGCAGAAGCAGCCTAATGAATTGCAGTCAGAATATCGCGACAGATTGGACAAAGTTGCCGGTCACTCACGTAAGGAGGCGAAACTTCAGGGATCATAACAAATGGAACAGGTCCCAGTCCAATCGCGAATGACCTAGACAACAATGAGGGGAGGAAAAATAGAGGGAACAAGATGGGAAAGCATACATCACGAAGACAACAATTCCTGCGCTCGTTACAAAAACCAAATCCCGGTCGAGCGCATAACCAACAACGCAAATGGACACTAAAGCTCCGCCTGAGGAAAGCAGTAGCAATGACTTTCGCCCAAGTTTCTATGATTCATTGTGAGTGACCAAGATTCTTCGGCAGTTACGTAGCACAAAACGAACCTCAATCAGGATGATAGGCGGGAAGGTCATGATCACATTTACCACGGCAATCCAAAGACTGACATATGGACCTTGTTCAGGCATAGCCCGCTTCAGAATGTCGTTGGAGTAGTACAAGATTGCCTGAATATGGCAACAACGTCAGAATTGACTCTCAGAGTGATTACTAGGACTACGAACATTAATGCCGCAGAGTTGCTGCGCAAGCATGGCGAAGCAGATGATAATGGTTGGCTTGTGTATGCTCAAGCGCACGCCATCAGCACTACGCTTAGAAGGCCGTACTAGTGCAAGCAAGAGTGAAGGAACATTCAATGGTGGAATCTCCGAGTTGGACCTTCCATGCGAAGGAAGGGTCTCTGTGCTTCCCCCAGACAATAACGAAGATGCAGATTCATCATCTATCCAGCATTAGCGTTGAGATAGAGAAGAGCATTGAACAGTGGTAGAGTTTTCACTCACCATCATCTCTTCGCAACATAGCGGCACCCCACACTCGAGCAGAAGCCTGATCGCTCTCTTCTTTCCTACCCTTTCGTTTTAACCAGACAGGTGTGTCAGTCGCGAATGGGGCCAGTATGAACTGGAGACAGCCGAGACCAAGCGAGAATATGATAACGTAGCGCCAGTGAGATGGCGTCGCCAAATTAAGACCGAGTAGCTGAGTAAAGAATATTCCAAGAACAGTTGCGAGTTGTAACAGCACCCCTTGGAGTTTATGAGCTCGAGTTTGCTGCGGATAGTCATGAAACTCACCAACAGATCCTTTGATCTTCTCTGGAGCAAGCTCAGAGAGATAAATGGGGCCAACACATAAGCCTAATCCAGCCCCAAGACCCACGAACAATCGACCAAGTCCCATAGGGAACACAGTCGAACTTCCAGCCATTATCCCTGTACCCAGCACTACAGATGCGGCGCTCACGCGTGTCGCACCTTTCCTGCCCCACTTGTCCATTATCACGTTTGCAACGACACTTCCAAAGAAGCCCCCAATGGTATAGATAGCGGTGACAGCAGAGAATGTGAAGTCATTCATAGGGATGCATGTCGGTAGGTGGTAACCAGGCGCAGCTGTGGACGACGCGCCCGGGTGATCGCAGGTCAAGACATTATGCAGTTGGTTGAAAATGGAGATGTGAAAGCCGTACTGAAATGGTGTGATGAGCGTCCAAGCGCAAAGGAGCCAGCCATACCAGGTCAAACTGGAGCCTGTACGCATAACTTGCTCTGGGATTGATGGCGGTGCAGGACAACTATCTATTATTCCTTACACGTGGGAAATTGATGCCGCTTTGACCAAAGCTCCTGGCTGCTGGCAAAGATGGAGAACGCAGGAGCTCTAAGCTCGGACGCTTAGCCTTGGCTAACATACCGTTATGTTGAACAAGATCGAGTCGGCTCATCTCGATTTAGGCTTTCCTGTCCTCGCTCAATCATGGTGAACACAACAAGGGTCCGCCTAAGTTTTCTCTCATAAGCGACCGAGGTCCCTATGGCTATTCCAGCCATAGTCGCTCTAGTTTACCATGACCGCGATCGCTTGTGGGTTACATTAACCATTGACATGGTTACTCTACGCTCAAAATAACCAGAGTTACTCTACACTTACGGGAACCAGCTGCCCCATGTTAGCGCCAACATCTAGGATATCCAGGACACTGATTGAGACCACTTCTCATTTAAATTTGAACAGCCAGAGCCTCAATAACTGTGAAGACCAGTCGTCGCTTCGCAGTTATCCCCCAGTCGCTCCAATTAATGCAACTGATTAGATATTTAATCCAAAGTCTCAGTGGCACTTGATACATTCTACATGTCTTTCCTGAATGTCTCAATTTATACAATAACCATCCTTTCTCCAGAAACTAGTAACCACGGGGCACTGTTAGGTACTCGGATGCATATGGTGAGGATCAGTTAGGAGATCTGGGGCATATTGTGCGCAGGATATCGCATATCGTTGCTCCAGAGTTCTCAGTGAAGCGGAAGCAATCTCGCATACGACTGTCTCTGAATTTCCTTTCAGGATACTAGAAGCTTAGACGGCTTTAAGTGGTATCAAGGGTTGTATGAGTACTACGATTTAGTGTCGTCAATGAGCACAACGAGAAAACCCCGAGGATTTTCGAAGGGAGTTTCACTACAAAGATCCCGTCCTGTGCTTCGAGCTGGCCATGTAGACGGGAGACGAAAACCAGATTAATCTGTCAAAGATCCAGATCAAGCTCAGGGGAACGCGCACGGTTTTCGTGAGCGTGTAATTCTTTCGAAGGCATCCTTAGAACCACGAAATACAAGTCCAATGATATGAACGCAGGGAGATACGTCAGAAGGATCTTTGGCGAACGGTATTGGGTGTTGGTGCGCCGACTGACCGAGGCAAAGAGGCTGAGGAGGATGAAATCGGGGCAAGCTAGGTCTAGTTAACATAATTTGACCGTGGATAAAGCTTAAGTACTTTTTACTGGCTGTGGTCGAATGGCCGTTAGGCAGGCCAGAGCCAAGTTAACACTATGTAGACTGAGGTTGGTTCAAACAAGGCTGGCCTAAGCCCATATATGTTAGATTGGCCGTGGTGGTGGTACGGAAAAGTAATCTAGGACGCTTCAACTCTATGTGAGTCCTGCGAGCGATCTGTTGTCTGCCTAGGGGACTACTCGTCGCAGCCTAGGCTAAGAGTCCGGGGCCATGGACCGCGGCACATGGGCCTTTCCTAGCAGCGCCGGACTTCTAGCGAGGATGGAGGGTTTATCTGCCGTCCCTTCGCGGATCGATTATGCGAGCAGCCTGGCAGCAGATTCCCAGAGTAAAACGTGTTGACGGTATATTTGGATGGCGAAGAACTGCGAGTGTCATAATAACGGTCCTATTTACATTCCACATCCTCCTTGCATGCAATAATGTACGTGTAGTACCGGGAGTTCTTAGAAATTAACGATCGCGATTTGACCGACATGTTTGTGAAATCTGGCCCGGCAAGGAGCGCTGCAGCCTTTTTCGAAGGATATATTATGCGTGTTGTAAGAACCTGAGCCTCATGTAAGGAGGTGAGTGTCAGTAGGGCCGTAGCCACTACATACCGACATCCATGGGCTATGAGACGCGTAGGTGTCTCCGGCATGACCGATCGGCAGTTGAGCATGAATTTAGTTCTCTGCCAGTTCTATTTAACCCAACTTGAATGGTGACTTGAACCACCACGACCCATTCCCAACACGACGCCAAGTCGATTGAGCTCTCATGGATTTGAACCAGACGCAAGAAAGTTCTGAATCGACTATTTCCCTCAACCACCACCAGAGAAAGTCGAGCAGCAATAGCAACTTAGAAAGCTCGTCAAGCAATGGTCACGAAAATGCAACTAGCCTTCAAGAGTTGCGTTCTAGAAGTACAGCCGAGCGTATGCTCAGTGTAGCAAAGGCCTTTGTGAACGATTCCATTCAACCAGGCGCTCCATCTTCTCTCATCATGGCCTATTTCTCTCACACAAGGCCGGTTCGAATGTCGCATACACCCCTAGACCATCCTTTTGCCCAATGGGGACACTTTAATGGCCTCAACAGCATCAGATCCTATTTCGATTTACATCCTCTATATCTCTCACATTCAACAGTGTTAGACGCTGCAGATAATCTCACCGCAGATGTGGACAGTGCGACAGTCAGAGGAACGTACTCGTGTGAGAGATGGTGGATAAAGACAGGCAAAAGGTTTCATGAAGAGGGCGATTATTGTGTCACTTTCGATTTAGATAACTTCAAAATTGTCAGATTGGATATTGTCAACGGGCCTTCGTCCCTCCTCACTGCCATGGAGTCGGAGTACGAATCCACGACCCCACAAGATTTGTGTCCAATGGTGAGCAAGTCAATATTCATGAAACTGCCTTTCAGTCTGCTAAAATTGGGTTGACAGCCGAAGACGAGTCCAGACAAAGAATTGACAACTGATCAAATCAACTTGCTTTTCTTGTCGTAAACCAATAAAATGTCCAACGAGTATATATGTGGTATATGATTGGTTGAGCAACCAGAGAACTGGCGATTTGGTTCATGCCATAAGATCGACTAAAATGGTCACAATACCGAGGACTGACGGACAAGATTAGCGTCGATGTCATTATCATTTTTAAGTGTCATTCACCTATCTCGATGCCAATGAGAGCAATTACAATTTGCTCTAATCGCTCGGCATGTTTGCTATTCACTGTCTCTTTCAGTAATTGCAACATGTCCTGCAGCACCTTGACAATGCTGTGTTAGATTGCGAACGACAGATGGGAAATCTTCTGACTTACTTCCACACGAGTATTCAATAGATTGATACGTTGAGGAATCTCCAAATAGCTGCGAGCGGCATCGTACAGTGGTTGTAAATCAGGGAAGCTCTACAAGCACATGAGTAATAAGTTTCACTGTGGGATAAATATAACCGAGGCACACCCAAAAGACTTCCTATAGAAGCATCAGCGACAATGGCCCGAGACCCCAAGGAGATGAGATTGCTCACAGGTGAATCTAGAACAGAACCAACGGAGTTGATATTGGTTCGCAGGAGAAAAAGTTGACCAATTTGGCGCATGATTTCTGAGGATGCGAGAAGTCAATGCCGCAGTGTCAGCTGAGAAAGATTCGAAGATGTCTACCTTTATGAGGCATCCCAATTTTTCCTGTCTCACTAATCACCTCCGGAATATCCTTGGTCTCCTCTATGGTTGATGAAATCAAGGCTTCAAACTTAAAAGAGGAGGCTCAGACAGATAACGCTCCTAGCAAGATGAGAAGGAACGAACCAACGAAATTTTAACGGATTGGGAAAGTGCGTGGGACAACGAGAGTTTGGTCCTGCAATGTGTGAAATCCGCATAAATCTTTGTAACATAGTACCAAGAAATATCCCACGAACATGTAACTGGATCCTTTGCGTAACGTGATAACGTCGTTATATATTCTGTCAACATTGAGCAGCGCTAACGACATGTAAACGAATCACTCACCGACTGTAATTGGCATAATAGAAATTGAGGTCCTCCATTTCGACCTCATCCGGAGCTATTGGTAACTTGAGTGAGAGTCGGTGTGAAGTGAGGAACAAAATTTTACCCAGCTTCTCAACTTCAAAACGTTTCCTAAGGAAATGTAAGAAAACACAAACAGTGCTAAGAGTAAGGCGGCTCACAGCGAAGAGAGGAAACGCTTTTCCTGAGCCTCTGTCATTCCCCAGAAGACAACCGTTCCATATTCAAATAGAAACACCTCTGCTTCAGACGTATCCGGATGAAATCTGCTCTTTTTAGCTTGTTTCTTCTGTCCTGAATTATCCCCATCCTCAAATAGTTCTGGCACACCGAGTAAATCTCCTGATGGCGTGTTCTTGGATGTATCCGCTGGTGCACTGGGTGTGTAGTAGTATGTGGTGTAAATTGCTTCGTCAATTAGTCTGGGATTGGTATGATACGCTGCACGTCGGGCATTCAAGAATTTCATGAGGTCGTCCATTCGGTAAGAGCTGCGGCTCTGTTCAAAAAAAGACAGAAGACAATAAGCAGAAATCAATGCATACCTTGCTGTGGCATATGCGGTAACTCTTGGTAGTGACTTCGCTTTCTTCTTGGTGAGCTTCTGTGCATCCCGCCGCGCTGTTCCCGCTGGTATTAAAGAGATTTGGTTGTACACCTTTTAACAATGCACCATAAGCTTTAGCGAAGCCAAACCAATTTGTTACGTTACACACCTCGACTTCCTCTGGCTCAGCAGACGAATCCTCGTCAACATCGCCTTCGTCGCTGTCTCCTGGGGTACTTGTGCTCGCTCCTCGATCCGCACGGCGAGGCCCACGGTTATCGTACGCCGTATTCTCGTCGTCCTCTAGCTCTGCAGGTTCTGGTTGCTCAGGCAATACCTTGAGCTTTCCTACAATGTCATCATGAGCTCTCAGCAAACTGAGCAACATGGGCTGAGCTTTTTGTTACCTGCCACCTTGGTAGATCTATTAGCGCCCCTTGGCTTGTGCTCAGCAGCTGCAGAGACGCCAGCGTACGGCTTGCTGGCTGAAGTTGAAGTGGAGGGTAGCTCGGGCATGATGGTAGGGAGAAACGCCTGATTTCTCGGTTGCGGGCCGAGCTTCCGTCGTCGTCATTTCCACACACGTGGGAAGCATATGTGGGATAGTGGCACTCTCGAGCCTCAGCATTTCTTCGAACTCCTCGTTGTGAATGACAAGTTCCTCTGATATGTAATGGTAGCAGAATGATAATTGAAACAGCTCATCTAAGTATGGGGTACAAAATACAGAATAAATCTATGAAACATAAAAGCACAGGGCGTTTTCTGTATACAACCCGTGCGGCATAAGCACTTGAGTTCGTCGTAACCAGACTGTTTTGCGAGGGTATCATAGTCTAGCCATTGGCTGGATAAGTGACTCCTCAAGGAGCCGAACAGCCACTGCTGCTGTTCCCCACGAGGATTGGTAGCCCATACCTCCGTGTCTGCGATAAAATATAAGAAGGAGAACGGATAGAGAGTAATGGTATACGAACCCAATGTTGAACACAATTGGAACGTTGTTGCGATATTTCACGTCCAATCTCACTTTGTTGCCCTTCCGTGCTGGACGTAGACCACAACCCTCCTCAATTATGATCGACCGTACATCTTCCACCGTGGGCTCCCGTACGGCACGAATGCTAGGTGGAGCCAGCTCAGGACATAATGCAAAGCCACGACGAAGGATGTCCGCTGTTGCTTCAGGTCGAGGCGAAGGGTACCAGTCATCGCTCTCTTTGATCCCTCCAACGATCACCTATCAGAAGAAATCCACATCATGAGAACATTGATCTGGTACATAGGAGAGCAGTCTGCTTACATCTCCGCTGCGTCTTGGGATAATGTACGTCCACAGGCCATCCAGACTACTGATAGTCCTTCCAAATTTTATCCAAGGTGCTCGAACGACAACAGTCTGTCCACGAATAGGATATAGCGACTGATCTGAGACACCCCCTAGTGTCTTCGTGCCCAAACCGGCACAGACGACGACAGCATCTGGAGGTGAGGGTTTGCCACCAGAAAAAACGTTGGCGCCACCCTCGATGACCTGGTCAATATGCTGGACAGAGCCTCGGACGAGATTGCCTCCGTTGGAAAGGAAGCGATTGAGCAGATAACGCAGATATACTGGCGAATCAATAGTCAAGGTTGTGAATGACACGCCGCAAGTCGTCCCGGGAGCAAGCTCGGACTTTTTTAACACTCGAAACTAAAGGATGTTAGTTAGGGGGTGGCAACGAAAAAGGAATACGGGACGCACATCTGGCATCCAAGACAGGTAATGTGGTTCATCGAACTGTTCATGGTAGTACTCGACTTGAGATAACCGCAAGAAGCAACGCTCAGTAGGTCTTCCGGGTGCAGACATTTCCCACATGACTTTAAATGTCTCCTTGTCGAATTCTACAGTCGGAACATG
>Ga0247734_1002222_pt1 | contig 13122 bp, 13 predicted proteins | sample UWRJL103311B2_FD_180933 | JGI IMG/M metagenome (GOLD analysis project Ga0247734, IMG submission 180933) | Plant litter microbial communities from Arlington Agricultural Research Station in Wisconsin, United States - UWRJ-L103-311B-2 | ecosystem: Environmental > Terrestrial > Plant litter >... | reverse complement strand
GAGCAAGCGCATCTTGAAGTGAGACGGCAGAGTTAGAAAGAATTCGATGCACGTCTGCAATATTTGCGAGAGACAGACTAGGTAGAGCTGAGAGGTCTCCGGTTTTGTTGGCATGTCGAGACCCAGCACTTATGAATTGGGCGTATGTGAGACGGCTCACGGGGAACTCGATATCCATATAGTCCATAGTCCATCGAGGCCAAAGGACAGGAACTCCATCGCACGTATGCTGTACAAATAGCTGTACATAATCACCTGATAAACTTGATCCGGTGATGAAAGCACTTGGCTGGTGATCAAACTGGCTAGTTGCCTTCCAGTATGTTTCAAAGTCGGTAATTTCAAGAGGCTTTCCTTGGAAAGGCTTGATTACCTGGAAATTAAAAGTTATTTGACCGATCGCTCTAAGTCTTGGATCAAAAAGAGGCAAACAGCAGCGGCCGGAGCTGCTGTACGTAGCTCGGAATGTATTAGGTAGAGCGACTGTTTTTGCAATTACTTTCGCACCATAAGTTGGAAACACATCGAAATCTATTGCGAAGGACTCCAGGTTGTCAATCTGAAAGGAAACAAGTCGGGTATCTTCTTGGAACGGTAATAAAATGTTTTTGGGTATCAAGTCGGATAACTTAGAAGAGATAGTAAGACGTGCGGCTGGGTATTTGCTATCATGAAAGAAAACCATAGGTTGTTCCCCATTTTCTTCAAAACTAATCTGGACGAAGGTCTTCGTATCAAGGAAATTATGGCCATAACGTCGCAGTGGGATAATCGGTGGTGGCAACTCCAGCTCTGGGATTCCATCTGCATCAATGCCCATCGGAATTGAAGTGCCACTGCTTGTGGCTGGTGCAAGCTGAACGTTAAAGCCCGATTGCTGCATTCCAGTATTCGCGGGGATCGAAGAAAGGAGTCTCATACACTCCAGATGACCTTCCCAAGCAGCATAATACATCGCAGAAAGATCTTTTTCATCCAAAATTCTGGGCTGAACACCAAAGCTGAGAAGGGTCTGCATGCAAAGAACATTACCTTCACTTGCGGCATGAAAAAGTGGTGTCCAGGAGTAGAGCTTGTCAATTTGGTCCAGGTCTGCTCCATATTCATTAAGTAGTAGAAGAAGTTGAGGAGTCTGTCCGGATCGAGCAACAAGGTGCTGGGGATACAATCCTTCAGCATCTGGTAATATTCGTGCACCGTGCTTCAGGAGCAACTCTACTATCGCTACTGAGCCATGTTCGCAGGCCAAATTTAGTGGGACATGGTCTGCATCGGATGTAGGATCTATGCGGGCCGAGCGTTGAAGTAATCGGTCTGCACACTCAAAGTGACCATGTATTATGGCATGAATCAGAGGGGTGAAGTTGTCGTGGTCAATCAAATTGATCGTTGAATGGTCCGCTAAGTCTAAATTAGTTTAAATATTCGCCTGAGATTGGTCTGTGCTTACCATTGAGAAGAGCCTCCATCATATCAAGCCTTCCATGCATACATGCATAATGAAGTGGTACTCGACCGTAAACATCTGTTCGACTCACAGCAACTCCTTTAGAGAGGCCAACACCAAGTACAAACGAGTTTCCATATATTGTAGCTTGGTGTAGACAATTGCGTTCATTAATATCGTCCTCCGATTGGACATCCACAAGTCCAGTGTCCAACAGAAGTTGTAACGAGTGTTCCGGACCCTCATTGATTGCTGCAAGGAAGGTGCGCGTGATTCTTTCTAGCAAAGCTATGTCTCTTGTGCCATCCGAATCAACCGCAGTCTTCAACCGTAACAGAAGGTCCTTCAAAGACTCTAGATTCCCGGAAATCACCGCTTCCAAGAGTAAGGTGTCGGCATCGCCTTCATCAGTACCTAGTAGATGTTGACTGCTAACAATATGTTCCGTACTTCTCTCGAAACTGACATGATCCCCCTCTGACCAAGCACCGAGCTCTTGCAAGCTAGTTGTGGCTTGGTCAGACAACTCGCTAATGACTGTAGCATTGAAAAATGGCTGTACCTCTACGGCTCTGGAGAGATAAAGTTCTTTGGTCTTAGATTTTGAAGTTTTGTCCCACTTCTTAAGAATTTTCGAAAACGCAGTGCCGTTAATTTCGACAAATTGCTGGAGTTTGTTCAAGTCATTCCCAAACTGTTGGAAACCTTCTTCCAGAGTCGTAAATTTCGCAGACCGTGTAGAAGTATTTTGGTTGCGAGACTGGAGAACTCTCTTTTTGTCCAGTAAAGTCTTTAGACGTATTTTGAGCTAACGAGGTTAGCTCTCGAGGAAGAATGTTCGGGTTTGAACATGTCTTACCTCAGCCTCCTTTTGGAGATAAAATGCATTAACTTTCTCTAGCTCTCGTTCCTGATCAATAGTTAGCATGGCGTCCATACATCCCGTCGGGCAATTCAAAGCTTACCAGTTGGAAGAAGAAGGTAGATTTATTTGCTTGTAAAGCGGATTGAGAACTGGCAACCCCCAACGTACGTCGAGCGTCATTTTGTGCAAGAAAGGTAGGGGTGGCTGAGAGCTTTTTAATAAGCTGCCAATTGTTAGCACATGTTTTGCGTCCTTTGGTCGATATGACTTGAAAGTTTCGTTGCTTTTTCTGTGGGAAAGGGACATGTACCGACCTTTTTCAAAGCCTTGTAATTTACGAAGCTTGCTGCATACTCCGGGACCTCGAGCTGACGCTTCTGGATCTGTTTGCCAAACTTCCTAAGTAAGCATTCTTGATTAGTAAAGTCTAACGGAGGAAGAATTCTAGTTTATATGAAGGTCGTAGGTAAGAAAACGGGAAGGAAAAGAGTAACTCACATGGTGCCTTTCCGGTAGCCGAAGCAGGAGTGGCTGGATATTCAAAGATGATGCAGCTCCTTGTCACATGCAGACATTCATGACTACAGGAGCGCCAGAACAGCTAACTATATTAGGGGAAGGAGTGATGATGGAACCAGAGGCCAAGAAAACGACTGTATGGTAGGTAATCTTTGAGGGGGCGGACAGAGCTGCCTTTTGTTGGTATGTAGCTATGTAGCTATGGGAAAGAGAACATGACGTCGCAATTGGAGAATGTGAGAGAGTGAAGGTGAGGGGTTGAAGATGATGGTGGGCGAGAGAATGGTAGGGCAAAGTGGTGTGGTTGAAATCTGGACGAGAAGCTGTAGTAGGATAGGTAGGTAGGTAGGTAGGTAGGTAGGTAGGTAGCTCCGTTACCTTTACCCTGCGAAACGGAACGAAGATCGAGCCTGTGGAGAGGAGCCTGTTGGCTAGTGACACCAGTATAGCATGGGCGGGGACAGTGGGATGGAGAACTGCTACTGCAGCAGTTAATAAGGCAATGGGACTGGACCGTACGGTACGACCAGGGTAGGGCGTGGAAGGACAACTGGAGGAGGAGGTGTCGTCGTCAGGGATACTGCAAGAATAGGAGGAATAACAAGCATAAGCATAAGCATGGGAATAGGAATATGAATATAAGTATGAGTATGAGTATGAGTATAAGTATGAGTATAAAGTATGAGTATGAAGACGATCAAAACGAATATGGATATGCACCCGAGGTATACAGACAGGGCAAGGTGAGGCACAATCACAATTATTACAATTGCATGGTCCCTTTTGGTGTTGGGCCTACTGCTGTACTAAAACCTTATTATTTCAACTTTATATTCCTAAACTCTCGCTAACTGTAGATTGCCCCGTGCTCCCGAAAAGGACTAGCTTGGGATGGTTCTTCTGGTAAAGGTTTACTATGAGAGACATTCCGTTATAAATTCCGTTGACGGCATTTGTTTGCAAATTGTTATAGGAAGCTTCTACACCATCGGGCTTTCCCTCAAACCCTCCCATTCTCTTGCCCCGCCTCCTGCGTTCAGATCTATTAGAATATGTGGAAACTGGCGATGGATATTGATATAGAGATGGAGATGGTGATGCGGACGAATCCGCTTTTCGGCTCTTGCCAACAAGTTTTTCACATCCAATCACGTACCGATAATGAACCACGTGCCCCTTACAAGGCTGATCGCGGGGTCGAGTGATCGGGAGGTTGAGGGGCGCAAGGCTACCTTTTGCGCCTCTCTTTCCCCACTCTCTTTCCTCCTGCCCATAATATATAACATGTGGAATACAATAGAATAGATAGCTCTTGGGAATCTGGAAAAATCTCACTGGCTGCTTCAAAAACACATCAGACGTATAAATGGAAACTTCGTTCTTCGTACGAGACTTATACGACAGGTAACATTGTGGATATCATCAATCAAAAATCAACATAAACCCCTCCCAATCCTTGTTCTACTTTCCGGTCAACTTGTCATCAGCAATCTTATCCTTAGTTCCAACTACAAGTTGCCCTGGTTAGTATATGTTCGCAAATATAGAAAAGGTTCGCGCTCTAGTGCTTAACGGTTGTTCAAAGTCACTTACTCGTCTCGGCTGGCTCTGGTTTCCGTGTGGGTTCAGCAATGTTATCAGCCATTGCCTCTGCCGCTGCCTTCTTGAGCCGCTCTGCATCATCCATTTTGATTTCCTTTCCACCAACTCGATCCTTCGATTCCTTCTCATCCTCGCTATCCCCAAGACTAAAGGGATCATTCTCAGCCTCGCCAACCGGGCTTGGGTCAATAGTAGAAAGTGGTTGCCATTTGCTTTGCTTTCCGGAGGTAGGAGCGTTGTCTTTCGCAGTAGGTTTCGGTGAGGTACGGTACAGGTCCATGTCATCTGATGGGCCGCCCTGGAAGGAAACCTTCCGACCATCGGCAGATTTGGGAGTGGGAGGAATTGGCTTAAAGAGATCTGGGTTTGCAAGTGGGCGAGTAGAGTGACGTGCTGCTGCTGCCTTCTATTAGCTTTGCCTGGGTCTGGCGGAAATGCACTTACAACCATCGCTGTTGAGTTGCATACCAGCAAAATCATCATCTAGAACTTGAGGGTCTGCATCATAGCGATTGTAGTCTCCACTTTGTCTCCCGTCGTTACTTCTGCGAGGTCTATATTGGCCCGAAGCTGATCCATGCTGCTGGTTCTGATCTTCATCTTCCCCATCAATCTTCTTTTTCAGTGTCGTAATCCAACCATTGACCTTCGTTTGCGTCTCTAAAAAGCCTTTGCGGAGGTTCTCTTTGATAATCGGTAGATCATCGTCGAGAAAGCTATAGTTGTCTTCCTGCTGCTCGTTTGGCTTGCGGCTGGATTGTTGTTGTTGGTTACGACTTGAAGTACGAGGTGCATAAGATCCACTACCATCATAATGTTCAGCCAGTTGTCTAGCGTACTGCTCATCAGCTTCAAGCTGCGATAATGGAGCCGAACCAGTACGGGGCGCACTTGGACGAGGGGGTTGAGGAGGAGGTGTAGGCTCGATAACAGCATCTGGATCAGACATTCCTAGATTCCAAACATTAGCTTAAGCATGCAGACGCCCACAAACGAAAGGCTTACCCAATAACGCGTTGAATGCAGGCTCGACCCGACCTCCACTCGCGATCAACACTGCCTTTACAACTGCGGCATCTATACTTGGGAAAGCTTCCTTGAGCGTATTCTCTGCCTGTTGCTGAGGACTGAGCGGACGGGGAGGCTTCGGAGGGGCCTCATCTTCTACAGTCGCAGGCTTCGGCACAGTTTTGCTCGTTGATGCATCTGTACCAGCAGCTCCAGGCTCTTGAATATCATCGTCGTCCATCTCTAATGGCCGAGCTGTAGTGGGAGATTCGGGCTTATGGGGAAGTCAGCGTTGCAAGCTCGGGAGGCGTGCATGAACTGCCAATTCAAGAAATGTATCAGCTTACAGGATTATCCGTGGGTTTCGTAGGTGCAGACATGATCACTAGATCAACACGAGTAAGAAATTTGTGTTTTTGTGGAAAAGCAACAAGAAAGATATACAGTAGAAAGATCAGGTTTGTGGTGTAAATTGCCTTGATGCCTTTCGAGTGCTGACGACGAATGGGGAATGTGACGATGCCGAAACTCTCGCACCCCTGTCTACCCGAAGTCCACTCATCGTCAGCCTTCTCTCGTTTCTCTTCCTTCTCGTAATTCCTCACTGGCCACTGAAACCTTTTCCCTCTAGAATGCATCATGTAAAGGTTGCAGGTTTACTTATCTCTGCCTATATGATATGTTCACTCTTCTAAGTTACAGAGGCACGGTAGCTAGGTTCCTGTAGCGGTTGGTTGGTCCGATGGATAGTTGATGGCTCCAACTCCTAGAAAGAAGTACTATCAAGGATTCAATGGTTTCTTCATGTTGCTGCGCAGAGGCTTCTTCTATCTATTCACGTAAAATATATCCACCAAAGGTCCGTCAGTGGTATTTATTATTATCTTTCGTCTCAGTTCTACGGGGCGGAACTGGTGGGTGGCGATCAGAAGGAGTATGTCCAGATCCGCCTGTGATGGTAGCAACACCGGGATGAGACCTGTTCCATGAATCCATGATGGTTTGGCGTGTGCCATCATAGACGTGTTGGTCGCGCGTGAGGGACAGAGGTACATACACAGCTCGTGTTCCAGGAGTTAAGAATTAAGAATTAAGGAATCAAGCAATCAAGCGGCGGCTGATCGTATGTAATACTTGTATGGCCTCCCTCCCCTCCATCCCCTATTTGCTTCCCACCAACAGATCAGAAGGCCCGGGTGGAGCACCCAACCAACAAGGACCAAAGAGGAAAAAAGCAATAGGAACAGGAGGAACCATCTAGGTGCGCAACATGATCAATATTGAATACTACCTAAATACTGTAGTCTTCGCGATTGGAGAGGAAAGGCTGTCAGATTACAATAGCTAGCTAGCTAGCCTTTTGCATCCTGACTAAGCACTATCGCTTATTGTGATTCGCTCAAATTTCGTGGCCTTTTGGTGAGAACTGACGGCGCGGCTGCGGATGCAATCGACAAGAAGACACACAATATTAAATCAGGGCGCCCCAGCGCAAAGGCCGAACTTAGAATGACAATGCTAGACCACGCGCCTCATCACAACTTCCCTCCATTCCTCCCACCATAACCTTACCTCATCGACCGATAACACATCCACCATCGCCATCCAAAAAACTCTGTAATTATCGGAACCACTCGCCGACTTCAAAGAATACCACCCATCTCGTCTCCTGGTACATTTTTTCAACAGTACCAGGGGTTCAACGTTGAAATTTTGCGACCGACAAAGCCAACTATCCTCTCCAACCTCAATCTCCTACAACATAATGGCTTCAGCCCCGAAAACCACGACTGCCACTGCGGCACGACGGAAATCAAATCTCAAACAAGAAATCAAGCCAAGTCAAATCATTACATTGAAACTGTCGCCAGAGAAACTTCGCAAGTTTGCTCCCCCAGATGTAAAGAAGGAAGTCAAAGAGGAACCCGTTATCAAAGAGTCTCCATCTGCCATCGCGCCCGCCGAATCTGCGCCTGCTTCGGATGGCCTCAAGATTTCCGACTCAACGACGAGTACGCTTCCCACCGCTGGGACTCCGCTTCCCCTTTCATCAATGCCACCACCCACAGAAGGAGTTAAGAAGAAGGGTGTGAAGAGAGGTACCGCAGCATTGACCGCAGATGGCCTGCCTAAAGTTAGAGGCAAGCCAGGCCCGAAAAAGAGACCTAGACTGTATGTATCCATCAATCATCTAATCAGTCATCTCCCCCTGCTACTCATTGCCCTCATGGGCATTCTTATGTATAATATCCTGGCTAACTCTTTAACAGTGAGGATGGTAGCATCGATCATTCCAATACCATTCCCAGAGCTGCCCCTGGAACTGCGGCTCATAAACTTGGTCCGAAGGCAAATCAGGGAGCCATCAATGCAGGATTACGAGCTCTGGATCGCACTGGTAAGCCATGCCGCAAATGGCAGAAGTCGACATTCAAAATCAAGAGCTTTACTGGAACGGTTTGGGAGCTCCCCCGTTGGAAGGCACCACCAAAAGTCACACTTATTGTAGAGGCTAGCTCTCAGAGCTCCCCGTCCGGTGACAGTACGAAGGAGAATAAAGACAACAACAACAGCCAAGTCCATAGCGAGAAAAGCAATAATGAGCCCGAGGTCGAGAAGGCCAGCGTCACTAGCCAAAATACATCCTCACCCGCTCCATCCATTCCAACTGTTACGCCTTCCGCCGATCCATCTGCAGCTCCTACTCCTACTGCTACACCTTCGATCGCCATCGGTGCACCGTCTTGACTCCCCTAAAAGATCAAGATCAGCTAAAGTAGACCTAAGACCCCCGCTCTTTTTGACCTCTACCTCGATGATCCAAGGTCATCGGACCGTATTATTACTTTGTGTTACTATCTATCTCACAAAAGTCCATACCTGTGTATTAGCCAGAAGGAAGGATTACTTGACATGGGCTGCTGTCTTGCTCAACCCTGAAGCTAGATCGCCCATGTTCAATTCCGTCATTGGTATACCTGGAGTTTGTATTAAGCCTTGGAATTAGGCATTTGGGATCAAAAATCATACTGCATATGGAGCTGTTATGGATGGGGAGTTTGTTTTGAGCGTTTGAGATTTGCATGTACCATACTCGGGGCGTCTACGTAGGTTCATGGAGTGAGATTATCTCAGATGCGATTAATCAATCTGGGCAGTATTCTCCTTAGACTATAACCACAAATAGAATATGAACATATCTGTGACTACCGCATCTGTGACTACCTCCTCTACCCCTAGTCGATACATTCTGAGAATCAATGTTTGAGAAACAGACCTGGACAACAACATGGCTATTACTCCGTATAGAATATAGATGTTGCTTATATATAGCCACCGTGAGAACACGATGGATGCCCTTCATTCTATGGAGCATATTCCTTCATATTTAATCAAAGTAGATAATTTTTTCTTCTTTTTTGAAGATTTCTCATCGTTGGACTCAAAGCGCCTTGACCTCGTTTCTATAAATCTCTTCAAATCTATCACACTAGATCGCTATCTCGGGACCGGAAGTTGTTTAATATCTTCTAATCTGGCATTTTTGCGTTGAATAACTTGCAGAATCAACATCTTAAAACTGCCATTTAAGTGTTTGCTTATTTTGATGTTAATAATTTATTCATTCTGTATTCTTCTGGTCACTCGATTAGTGATTCATGGCCAGGTACTTACTGGTACAATACCATCTCGTGACGGCTAAGGTATCTATGCCAAGGCTACCCACGTTAACAAGCACTCCACTCCAGCTTCATTGTCAACGACCATACTACAGAACTCACTAAATTTCAAACAAATTATAGGGACTGATGTATTTTCGCGAGATTACTCAGCGTAGTTAAAGCTGTTATATAACGTGTTCGTTATTGGTAACGCTTCGTTGGCAATGAACAACCCATTAACCTGCACACTCCACCTATCAATCATCGAAACTCACAATCAGAACTCGGGAGCGGCTATACTACGACGCTGCTACAGCTAGGAGTTTCGGTCATAGTCTTTGGAGTCTCTAAGAGTTGAGAGAGTCTACAGCATCGTTCAACAAGAGGCATAATACCAATCTCGTGAAGCTAAGGACATGACGAATCCATACCATTCGGCAACGGGGGTTCCAGATTTGAGAATGCCAAGTAGGACCTCTGGTCTTCGAAGATCCTCATATGCGTCTGTTGTCTCTGGAGCAGCTCCTGGTCTCTCCCAGTACCACCAACCAGCACAGTCTGGCGCGTTTTCCCACCTTCTTAACCAACCCCCCGATAGCTACGACTTGGCCCATCAGAACGTTAGCGGATATCTGCAGTACGATCCTCGAGGTTATAACATGGATCACAATACAAATGGAGGTACACAAGGGCGTTCCGGGTCTTGGGGTCGAGGGGCACAGCTTCCAAGTTTCTCAAGTGCATTTGGGTCACTGGCAAATGGACATGGCTATGGAGGCAATGTTGGAGGCTATATAGAACACTTCTTCGTACCATCATATTTAAGGGGTTCGAAGTATGTTCAGACTCTGGAGGAAGCGCACAAAGCCAAAGTCCTGTCTCATAAAGATGCTGCGTCTGGGCCGACATCTCAAACCGGATCACTTTCCACCAGCACGAGCAGTATAAATCTACAAACGAAGATGGCGCCATCACACCGGGGAATGACATATGATCTTATTGAGAAGATACCGCCCGTTGAGGAGGAGGCTTTACCACCTTTGCCGTCGAAGTGGAATGTCCATGACAAAAACGCTGGTCTAGAAGTCTTGTCGGACGGGCAAGAAGTAAAGTTCACGGGATCAAAGTCTACGTCTGAAAGAGACCATGAAGCATGCGCTATAAGATCTGATCATCCTATGCCATCTCAATGCGGAATATATTATTATGAAGTCACCATAATATCAAGAAAACGAGAAGAGTATGTTACATATGCAACTATCTATGACCCCGTAATGATTTTTAACTTTTATAGGAGCTCTATAGCTATTGGCTTCTCTGGTAGAGGTGTAGTTTTGACGAGGCTACCCGGCTGGGAGCCCGATTCCTGGGCATATCACGGTGACGATGGGCACTCTTTTTGTTGTCAGAGCACTGGCAAGCACTATGGGCCACCTTTCACGGCTGGCGATGTAATAGGATGTGGTGTAAATTTCAGAACAGGATCAGCATTCTTCACCAAAAACGGAGACCATTTAGGAACCGCTTTCCGAGAAATCAAGGGGAAACTGTATCCTTCCATAGGGATGAAGAAGTCTGGTGAGCATATCAGAGTCAACTTTGGGCAAAGTCCGTTTGTGTACGATATAGATGGTATGATGGCGCAGGAGAAAAACTACATTCGGCAACAAGTTGAAGGAACGAGTACCGCAAAACTTGCGCCTCCACTAAGTGAGACCGAGTTGATACAAGCCCTGGTACTTCAGTTTTTGACCCATGATGGTTATGTTGAATCAGCAAGAGCGTTTGCGGAGGAACTGCAGTCCGAGAAGAGGGCCTTGAATTTGGATCCAAATGCAATAATGAATGGGGTTGATGTGAAAGAAGATGAGGATGCCGAGCACCGTCAACGTAAGTCAGCTTTTTTTGCTGTCTATTCTGGTTCTATGAAGCGCAAGCTCTTTGTCGCATCTGATTTTTTTTCCCCCAAGTGAACAGGACAAACCTGAACTTTGAAAGTGGCCCGAAAAATGTCAGGTTCAAATAGGCCAGATGTTAGTGCATTAGGCAGAATTTGTGACCTAAGGGATTTTGTCAAGCAAATGGCTACACAATACAGACTAACAGCAACTTAGGCATACGTACATATGTTCTTAATGGAGAGATAGAAAAAGCACATCAATACACCGATAGGATATATCCTCACGTCCTTACGAGTAACGAAGGAGTTTACTTCCGCTTGAGATGCAGAAGATTTATCGAAATGATTCGCCAAGGAGCAGAACTCCAACTTCCCTCACCTACGAATGGTGCCAAGAAAAGTAATGGTTACAATAATACTTTTTATGACGATGTGATTAGCCATGATATGGAGATGGACGAGTAAGTTGCTCTTTAGTTTCGATTTCTACCACGATTCGATCAACAAGTTAAATACCTATATGATGCGGATCACGATGCTAACCATGCCTTCTAGTCATCACAGTAACCATTGGGACAAAATGGATACAGAAGAGAGCTCGTCTGTGACATACAATCAACTTCTACAAGAGACCTTGAACTATGGTAGAGAGATACAAAACGAGTTCCGTGAAGACCCATGTCGAGAAGTGCAGAAGGCGCTCGAGGAAGCCTTCTCTTTAATGGCATATAGTGATCCGTTGCATGCCAAAGAAGTATCCCATCTTTTAGATCCCAGCGGACGAGTCCTTTTGGCAGAAGAAGTCAACTCTGCCATCCTCTGTAAGATCCCCCTTCCTCCCTTCAATGAAAAGTATTAACTCGTCTGAAAAGTATCACTCGGCAAATCATCTAGCGCCGCCCTCGAACAACTCTACCAACAAACCAGCGTGCTGTTAGAAGACCTCCGCACAGACGGGGGTCCCGGATCCTTCGTAAATATCGATGACTACGTCAAGCCCGACTCTCGGGGCTTTCCAGGGAGATAACAACAGGATTGCATCTCGTTTCCAAGTATGATTGTCATTAAAGAAGATCAACTCTCCTCCCCGGCTTCTCGGCGTTTCTCATGCTTCAGACTCTTTTTTTGCGTAGCATTCTAGCATAGTGATGGTGTACTGGGGCTTCTTAAGCAATACTTTGAATCTCTCTCTCTTTTGGTGTGACAAGACGGTGGATATATTGCGTTGCGATTGGTCTATTTGCCAGAGGTGTTTTTAAGGGGCACGTGAGGGGGCTGGGATAGCTGGCTGGATGGGGAGTGGGAAAGTGCAGATAAGGTATACTTGGGGTTTGGCGTGAATTTAGCTTAGACATTGCCCTCTGCTGCATTATTTATAAGTAATGGAAGTTAACATTCTACATACAAGAAGAGGGGGCCGGCTTTGTCTTGTCTTTCCAACGAAAGTACATGACAGGGGAGCGTAAGACTGAGCCTTGAGAATTAAGCAGAGCAAGTGAGAGGGTGAGAGAGAGAGAGAGAGAGAGAGAGAGAGATGATAACCCACCCCTCTTCCAGATATAGACAAGAGCAAACATCATCACGCAGTCCTCCCCACATAGATGCATTTCATCATTTCATCACCCATCACCCATCATTCATGCATCACCCATAACCAAGAACTAAGAACCAATGCCGAATTATGTCGTCGAGTCATTGTCATTGTCATTATCATTGCCATTGTTATTGGCATATCCCCATAAGTGAGCTGTGCTAATTAATGTAAGGTCGCTCCATGATCATACCTTTCCTGCCCCCGGCGGCTCTTTGCATCCCCCCTGCACACATGCACACATGTATATATCCCGTACCAAAAGGGAGCACACACAGACAGACATACGACACGCGACATACTTATATACTTACTTACCTACTTGCTATATTATAAATATAAATAATAAAAAAGGGGGTTTGGGATATATCTTAACCTCACTTAACTTCACTTAACTTCACTTAACTTCACTTAACTTCACTTAACTTCACTTAACTTCACTTAACTTCACTTAACTTCACTTAACTTCACTTAACTTCACTTAACTAAATCTAAAACCGGGGAGATATCCTCATATCCTAAACCCCC
>Ga0247734_1002221_pt1 | contig 13140 bp, 9 predicted proteins | sample UWRJL103311B2_FD_180933 | JGI IMG/M metagenome (GOLD analysis project Ga0247734, IMG submission 180933) | Plant litter microbial communities from Arlington Agricultural Research Station in Wisconsin, United States - UWRJ-L103-311B-2 | ecosystem: Environmental > Terrestrial > Plant litter >... | reverse complement strand
TGACGCAGGGCCGGGGCGGTGCTTCCGCCACGTGTCGCCGCTGACGCGGTGCCTGAGCCACCTGTCCCAGCCGGGGCCGGTGGCTCAGCCACGTCTCGGGGCAGCCGACACGTGTCCCAGCCACCGCCCCTCGTCCGGGCATGAAGGACCCCTCGCGTACCCGACAGAGCTCACTGACCCTTGCTGCCTTCCGGCCCTGGGGGAGTTGGGTGATGTGTCGCCACGCGAGGGGCTGCCCCCATCATACGGAAACCGCGATCGGTCCGTTCATCGGGACGTGCGGCCGGGGCCCCACGATGGAGATCGCCGGATCGGGCCGCGATACTGTCGACCCATGGCACAGTTCAAGATCGGTCCAGCCGTCCGCGCCCGACTCGGCAAGTGGGAGATCCCGGCCGCCGACGCCTATCGCTCGGTCTTCATCAATCTCGAGGACTGCGCCACGTTGCTCAGCAGCCTGTGGCCGGCGGCCCGCATCCTCGAAGTCGGATGCGGCGACGGCAGCTTCGGTGAACGCCTGCTCGCGAAGTTCCCGGACGCCACCTACACCGGCATCGACATCGCTCCGAGCCCCGGCGGCCTGTTCCGCGGCGACTCCAGCCGGGCGACCTTCGAGAGCATCAGCTCGTCGGACTTCCTGGCCCGTTCGCCGGGCGTCTACGACCTCGTGGTCGTGGTGGACGTCCTCCACCACGTCCCCCCGGCGCTGCGACAGCAGGTGCTGCTGGACGTCCAGGCGCTCACCGCACCCGGCGGCCACTACGTCATCAAGGACTGGGACCCCACACGCACGCTGGGGCACTACGCCGCCTACGGTGCCGACCGGTACATCACCGGCGACGAGATCCAGCACGTGCCGCTGACCGACATGAAGGACATGGTCAGCACCTGGCTGGGTGATCCGCTCTACATCGAGGCCCGCGTTCCCCCGCGCCGCAACAACTACCTGCTGGGCTACACGCGTACCGCCTGACCCCGGACGGCCCGGCCGTCGCCGAGCCGGTCAGACCGCCAGGATCGCCTGCAAGGCGGTGGCACAGCCGATGGCCGATGCGACTCCCACCCAGATCGTCAGGCGCCGGCCGTCACCGAGCGCCAGGACGGCGGCCGCGAGGAACAGGGGCATGACGGGCAGCGCGTAGCGGCCCTGGGTCCCCTGCACGTGGAACAGGACGAAGAAGGTCACCGACAGGAACAGCGCCATCAGCACCCACGAGGCGACGGCACCGATGGCCAGCGTCCTCGCGAGGCCCAGAACAGGCAGTCCCGGGTGCACCGCGACCAGCGCGACGCCGCCGAGCAGCACCGTGTGGACCAGGATCGCGATGAAGACCCACAGGGGCGGCGCGATGTACGCGACCGAGTCCAACGGGTGCAGCAGCTGGATCGCGCCGAGGACGATCTCGCTGCCCAACGAGCTCGTCGTGCGCAGGACCTCGCTCATGCCTCCGTCCGAGGACGCGCCCGGCGCCAGCGTGCTCGACCGCCACACGCTCGCCAGACCCGACGCCACGGCCGGCAGGGCCGCCAGGACGACACCCGCGACGAGGCGTCTCCAGCCCAGGGCGAGCCAGCGCGCCTGACGCGAGGAGCCGCGCAGCGGGAACACGACCGCCATCAGGACCCCCACCGCGCCGAGCGGGACGAAGCTGGACTTGACCAGCCCCATGACGACGCCGAACGCCACCATGATCGCCAGCCGCCGACCCCAGGACGTCCGAAGGGTCAGGATCAGCAACGCCCCCGCGCCGGCCAGGAGCGAGACGCTGTCGGGAGTGACCGCGCCACCCTGCAGGACGAACGACGGGGTGCTCGCGAGCAGGATCGTGGCACCTGCGGCGAGGGCGGGACTCACCCGGAGCCGGATCAGGGCGAGCGTGAGGATGCCTGCGCCCAGGACGAACCACAGGACGCACGCCAGACGACTGGCCACGAACAACGACATCCCCGTGGCTGAGCTCAGGGGACCCGCCACCAACGCCGTCGCGCCGTAGAACACCGGCGAGTACGACGCGACGTAGTTGACGCCCCGGAAAGGCAGCACGTCCGGGGTCAGCTCGGGGCCGCAGGTGGACCGCTCCTCGCCCGACTCCTCCAGCCCGATGCCGCGACAGCGCATCTCCTCCACGGCATCGTCACCGTAGACCTCGCCGACCGACAGGAGACGGTGCTCGGCCGCGATCCTGGCGACGTAGTCGAAATGAGCCTGCTCGTCGTACTGGGTCACCGGTTCGTACGACAACGCGAGCGTCAGGGCCATCGTGGCAGTGGCGACCACTGACACCAGCACGGCCACGAGCCAGTGCCACCGACGAACGGATGTCCTGCCGGCGCTGTCGTCGTCCGCCTCCTCGAGGTGATCACGCTCCTTGACGCGACGACCACGGCTGTCTGGCATGTCCGGCAGCCTACATTTCGCGACGGGACGTCACACCGCCAGTTCGGCTCCGACGTCGGCGGGGGAGACCGTCACCTCGGGGCAGCACTCAGTAACATGCACGGGGTGCAGGCGTCGGCCTCGAGCTCCTGTGCGGCCACGACCCGAACCAGTCAGCCCGATTCACCGATCCGGACACGGCCCTCGAAGGAGATGTGTGCACCGCCTCATCCCGTCGTCGCGACGCGCGACGTCCGGCTCGCGGCTCAGCCGACTCCGCGAGCGGCTCGAGCCGTCCGCGCACGGGCTGCCCAGCGGCCTGGCGCTCACCTGGTTCCCGGTGCTCGTGCTGCTGGCGTTCGTCCTCCTGGTCGCGCTGAACCTGAACGGGTCCTCGAGCGGCGAGGAGTGGGGCTGGTTCAACGGCGGGTCCGATCCCGGCAAGGTGCTCGGCCAGTCGCGTCCGGTGCGGTCCGACGAATGGTTCGTCCAGCTGACGTGGACGATCTCGCAGTACCACCAAGGTTTCCCCCCGGTGAACCAGAGCCTGCCGGGCGGCACCGATCTGACGACCCTGTACGACGTGCCCACCGGGTACTGGACGGTGATCTTCCGCCCTCAGCTGTGGGGCTACTTCTTCCTGGGGCTGTCGCACGGGCTGGCGTGGCACTGGTGGCTCCCACCGGCGCTCACGGCGATCGCGGCCTACCTCCTGGTCGTCACGATCAACCCACGGCGACCACTCACGGCGGCCGCCCTCGCCGTCGCGACGGTCATCTGCCCCATGACCCTCTGGTGGTGGCAGACGTCGGTGTTCCTGTCGGTCGGCTGGCCCCTGTTCGTCATGGCGGCCACGATCTGGATCGTCCGGCACCCCCACCGATGGGTCCGCCTCGCCTGGATCGCCCTGTCGGCGTTCTTCGCCGTGACGCTCGCACTGACGTCGTACATCCCGTTCATCCTCAGCGGCGCCTGGGTCTGCGTGATCTTCGCCGTCGGCGTGGTGGTCGAGGAGATCCGCGGACGGGGCACCGCTCGACGGGTCGTCCTCGGCCGTGCTGCCGGCCTGATCGCCGCGGGCGGCGTCGCGGCGGTGACCGTCGGGGCGTACGCATTCCTCCGACGTGACTCGTTGCGGGCCATCGCCGAGACCGTCTATCCCGGTCAGCGCTCCGACCCCACAGGGCTCCTGTCCGGCAATGGCGAGGGGACGGCGGCACTGTTCGGTGCGCCGTTCAACGGTGCCCTGCGGTCGATCCAGGGAGCCACGCCGCTCGGCCCGAACCAGTCGGAGTCGTCGGCGACGTTCATGGTCGCGGTGTTCCTCGTGCCCGGGCTCGTCCTGCTCCTCATCGCGGCCCGCCGGGCGTCCGGGCGTTGGAGTGCGATCGCGATCGGCGCGCTGGCCGCGGTCGGCCTGTACCTCGCGTACCTGTTCGTCGCGCACTGGGACCTCGGCGCACGCCTGCTGCTGCTCGACAAGGTGCCGTCCGGACGCGCCCGTCTCGCCTTCGCGGCGCTGCTGCCCCTGCTGGCCGCGATCACCATCGCGCTCGTCGACCGTCTGCCGGCCGTCCCCCGGCGAGTGGCCGCCGCGGTGACGACGATCACCGTCGTCGGCATCAACGTCGCCGTCTGGCGCGGGCTCCGCGGCGACCTGCCGAACGTGCTCGCCGCCGACGGCATGTGGCGCGTGGCAGTCGTGGCGCTCTGCGCGGGAACCGTCGCACTGTTCTTCCGTCGCCTGGTGCTGCCCGGGGCGATCGCCCTGATCGTGGCGACGAGCGTCGTCTCCGCGGGGATCGTGCCGCTGCACCGGGGGGTCGTCGACCTCTACGAATCATCTCCGGGGAAGGCGGTGCGGGCGATCGACGACGCCGAACCCGGCACCTGGGTCGGCACGCGGTTCCCGATCACGACGGCGCTCCTCGTCCAGTCGGGCGTCGCGTCCCTCAACGCGGTGCAGAGCTACCCGAGCCTGCCGCTCTGGGAGGACCTCGACCCCACCTCCGCGCGCGAGGACAACTGGAACAGGTACGCCCATCTCGACTGGGTGGTCGGCACGGACGACCGGACGATCGAGCAGCTGGTCGCTCCCGACCACCTCATCATCTCGATGGACCCGTGCTCGGACTTCGCCCAGCGCGAGGTCGACTACGTGCTGACGCCCACGACCGACGTCCCGGAGTCGCCATGCCTCGAGACGGTGCGCACGATCGACACCCCCTCGATCGACCTGGAGGTCATGCGCGTCGTGCCCGCCGACCCCGCGAGCGTCGACTCGCCAGCGTCCTGACGACCGCCGGCGCCGCTGCGGCCATCGACAACCACGCAGCGAGCCACAGGGCCAGGAAGGCCGGTTCGAGGTATTCCGAGATCAGCGCCGGCGACGACGTGACGTCGATCAGGGACATCAGTCCGAGCCGGCTGACGTAGAGGACCCAGCAGGTCCCGGCGACGACGAGCAGGCGTCGACGTACCGGACGGCGTGCGAGGACGAGGCCGACGGCGCTGCCGAAGGCCAGCAGCCCGGCGACGAGGACGACGGGTGACACGACCGAGTAGATGTCGGCGACGGCGCTCTTGGCCCGCAGCCAGCCGCGGCCGTTGCCGGCGGCGTCGACGGGAGCACCCTCGACCGACTCGGTGGTCCGGGGGTCGCCCAGGAATCCCTCGAGCCGGTCGACCTCGGCCGGGACGCCGACGGTGGTGAGGACAGGGGGCACCGAGCCCGGTCCGTAGGCCGTCAGCCGCGCGGCCCGGGCCATCGTCGACGGAAGCCTGCCCACGGTGTCGCGCGTGACGATCGGGCCGATGGGCAGCAGGCCCGACGAGCACCTCAGCTCGCCGGTGGCGCAGGCCTCGTCCAGCTCGGACGTGACCTGTCGGTAGTACCGGCTGGCCTCCCCGGCGCTCGAGTAGTGCCCGGCCTCGTAGACGGCGTCCCGCAGCGCCCACCCGAACCAGCCTCCGGCGAACTCCCCGCACGTGTCGGGATACTCGTCGCACCCGGGTCCGAGCCAGAAGTTGTCGGGTGAGTCGAGGTTGTCGCGCAGCTCCGCGAATGCCGGGCTGGCGGCATAGGCCTCGCGCAGCGACTCCCGCGAGACGGGGACCCGCTGGATCTCCGTGCCGCCGCCGATCGAGTCGAGGACCCGGGACGTCGACTGGAACGGTGCGGCATTGATGTCGGTGACGCTGAAGATCCCGTACTCCGCCTGGTTGACAGCCGACGTGCCGAGGACCGGCAAGGACGCTCCCACCGCGAAGACGACCATCGTCCCGGCGAACGGCACCAGGCCCGTCCGCACGGGTCGGCGCAGGTGCCACGCCCGGGCCACGAGCAGCAGGCCGAACGCCGGAAGCACCCAGATGCCCTCTTCCCGGGTGATCCAGAAGAGGCCGACGGGCAACCCCCAGACGAAGCAGCGCACCAGCCGGCGCTCACGACGCTCGTCCAAGGTCACGGTGATCATGCCGGCGAGGGCCAGGAGGAACAGCGAGTGGTAGAGGTTGTCGCGCAGGATGCGGCTCGGCATGAGCGCCGGCTGGAACAGCAGGGCCACGAACAGGCCGAGCAGCGCCACGTCCGGCAGGGGCAGGCAGCGACCGATCACGCGGACCAGCAGCGCGCACGCCGCGACGAAGAACAGCGTCAGCGTCAGCGTGACGGACGTGCCAAGGACGTGGTTCAGCGCCAGGAAGTAGGCGAAGCCGGGACCCTTGATCAGGGTCATGTGGGTGTACGGGCCGAGCCAGTCGCCGTCGAGGATCGACTGAGCCGCCCCCAGGAAGTAACCGTCGTCCTTGTCGGCGAAGGAGTTGAACTGGACGGGCAGATGGAGGCAGAGCACGAGGTAGGCGATGCTGCTCAGGAGGTAGCCCGCCGCGAGCCACGCCGCCCTCCGCCGGATCGTGAACCGGCCGCCGGGTCGTCGGTCCGCAGGAGCGGCGGACGCGTCGACCGAGCTCGACACCGTCTCCACGTGAACTCTCCCGCCGACCTCTCGCCGCGCGGATCCCGCGGTCTTCGCTGGTGCCAAACCTAGCGTCCGTCGGTCGCGCACGACGATCGACCCGCGAGCTGCCTGCCACCGCGGGCGTCTCGAGTGTTCTGCTCGCCGTCCCGGCCTATATAGTCGACGTCGCGTGAAGCCTGCCCGTGATCGTGCTGGGCCAGGCGGCGAGGCGTCGGAACCTCCGACCCCGCGAAAGGTGCTCCTGTGGAACTCTCCGTGGTCATGCCGTGCCTCAACGAGGCCGAGACCGTCGAGACGTGCGTGCGCAAGACCATCGCGTTCTTCGACGCCGAAGGCATCGAGGGCGAGGTCGTCATCGCCGACAACGGCAGCACGGACGGCAGTCAGGAGCTCGCGACGAATGCGGGGGCGCGGGTCGTCCCCGTCGCCGACAAGGGGTACGGCAACGCACTGATGGGCGGCATCCGCGCGGCGAAGGCACCGTACGTCGCGATGGGCGACTGTGACGACTCCTACGACTTCGCGACGCTCGGCCCGTTCCTGACCGACCTGAAGGACGGCGCCGACCTCGTGATGGGCAACCGGTTCGCCGGGGGCATCGCTCCGGGCGCCATGCCGCCCCTGCACCGCTACCTCGGCAACCCCGTGCTCAGCTTCGTCGGCCGCCTGTTCTTCAAGAGCAAGGCCAAGGACTTCCACTGCGGGCTGCGGGCCTTCAACAAGAAGCGGATCCTCGATCTCAAGCTCCAGACGGGCGGCATGGAGTTCGCCAGCGAGATGGTGGTGCGGGCGACGCTCGCCAAGTACGACATCCGCGAGCAGCCGACGACCCTGAGCCCCGACGGACGCACGCGCTCGCCCCACCTCAACACCTGGCGAGACGGGTGGCGGCACCTGCGATTCCTGATCCTGTACAGCCCGCGCTGGCTGTTCCTGATCCCCGGGCTGCTGCTCATGGCCGTGGGACTCGTGCTCGGTGTCTCGCTCGCGATCGGGCCGGTCCACATCGGCAACCTCGGGCTCGACGTCAACTCCTTGGTCGGCGCCTCGGCGATGCTGACGATCGGCTTCCAGTCGGTGATCTTCGCGGTGCTCACGAAGATCTACGCGATGGAGGAGGGCTTCCTGCCGCCTGATCCACGGGTCGAGCGGCTGCACCGGTTCTGGACGCTCGAGAAGGGGCTGATCTTCGGCGGACTGCTCGGCGTCATCGGCGTGGTCGGTCTGGCCGCATCGCTCCTGCAGTGGAGCGGCGAGAACTTCGGCAGCATCAACGCACGGGACTCCCTGCGGGTCGTCGTCCCGTCGGCCACGGCCCTGGTCATGAGCATGCAGGCCACGTTCGCTGCGTTGTTCGCCAGCATCCTGTTGATCCGCCACCGCAACCACGTCCACCTCGGCGACCTCCCGGACGACGCCGAGCCCGGCGCCGTCGGTCCGTAGCCCCCATGGACATCGAGATCCTGCTGCCGTACTACGGCGACCCCGGCCTGCTCCGCGAGACGGTCGACAGCGTCCTGGCGCAGGACGACCCGGGCTGGAAGCTCGTCGTGATCGACGACGCCTTCCCGGATCCGACCGCTGCTGCCTGGATCGGTGAGCTCGAGGACGAGCGCGTCACCTACCTGCGCAACCCCGTCAACCTCGGGATCAGCGGCGCGTTCCAGCGGTGCCTCGACCTGGCGACCGAGGACTGGATCGTCATCATGGGCTGCGACGACCGCATGCTGCCGAACTTCGTGAGCCGCATGCGGGAGGGGATCTCGAGCCACCCGGACGTCGCGTACCTGCAGCCCGGCGTCCGCGTCATCGACGACGCCGGCAAGCCGTCACTCCCCCTGCCCGACCGCCTCAAGGACCACTACCGCTTCTCCGTCAGCACCCCCACGGTCTTCGGCGGCCGCCAGCTCACCGAGAGCCTGCTGCGTGGCAACTGGATGTACTTCCCCGCCACGTGCTGGCGCCGCGAGGTCGTCGTCCGCTACGGGTTCCAGCTCGTCTACGAGGTCGTGCTCGACCTGCACCTGCAGCTGCAGATCCTGGCCGACGGCGGCACGATGCTGCTCGACCCGGAGGTCACGTTCGAGTACCGCCGGCACGCGGCGAGCGTGTCGTCGTTCACGGCGCACGACGCGACCCGGTTCCAGGAGGAGAAGCGGTTCTTCGCACAGACCCGCCAGGACGTGCTGGCCCGCGGCTGGACGCGCGCGGCGCGGATCGCCCGGCTCCACCTCTCGTCACGGCTGCACGCGCTCGCACGCCTGCCCGGGACCCTGCTCGCGCGCGATCTCGGCGGGGCCCGCGAGCTCGTGCGTCACGCCCTCACGAACCGGCTCGTCGATGTCGACCGGCGGCACTGACCGACGTCAGAGCCACCAGGTGCCACGCCAGGCCCGTTGCCGGCCCGATGATCAGGGCGAGGGGCGCACGCAGCTCCAGGTCGGACGGTCCGACGATCAGGACGACGACCGCCACGACCAGGGCCACCACCGAGCCCGCGGCGTTCGCCGTGTGACGATTCGTCGCGATGAGCGCCGGCGTCGTCATCATGACCGCCCCGAGCACGCCTGACGACAGCACGAGCAGGGCGATGACCCGTCCGTCCAGCGCGAACTCGTCACCGAAGACGGCCCGCAGGACGGGGGTCCCGATGACACCGGCGATCGGTGCCAGCACGCACGCGACCGCCGCGCACCCGCCGACCAGGATCACCATCAACCTTCGCCGGTCGCGAGCAGGATCGGCGAAAGCCGTCACGAGCAGGCTCTGCAGCGCGAGGAGCGGCAGGATCAACGGGGCACGGGTCAGCAGCACGACCAGCGTGAGGGCTCCGACGGTCGCGGCGTCGGCGTCGCCGTCGAAGGCCGACATCAGCACCGGGAACCCGCTGACCAGCGCCGCCACCGCGGCCGTCGCGGCGACCGTGCGGACCGTGTTGCGGATCAGGACACCCACGGGGTCGCTGACGTGCAGCAACGGACGGATCAGCGCCAGCCTGGGCAGGGCGACGACCAGGAGCACGATCGCGTACGCGGCCGCCACGGCCCAGCCCAGCAGCCCCAGGTCCTTCGACAGCACCAGCACGGCGGCGATCGCGCCGGCACGGGCCACGCCCTCCACCGCGATCATCGCGGCGTACACCCGCCACCTGCCGGCACCCGCGAAGGCACCGGCCAGCACGCCCGTGAGGCTGTACCCGATGGCACCGACGCCGACCAGCACGCCGAGTCCGAGGTGCTCGTCGCCGAGGGTCGGCGGCGACCACCACACAGCGCTCCCGATGATCACCACCCCGGCGAAGACTGCCAGGAGGCTGCCGAAGAGCAGCAGGGACGAGCGGCCCTCGAGCGGCGAGCGACGCTGGATGCTCACGGCGCGCGAGCTCTCCTGCTGCGCGCCTGCCAACACGGCGACCACGAAGGAGAACGCGGACCAGAACACCCCGAAGACCGCATAGTCCACCGGCCCCAGCACGCGCGCCGACCAGCCGAGGATGATCAGTCCGGAGAGCGCGAGAACGGCGGTGCCGGCCAGCACCAACGGAACGCCGTGTGCGTCGTCGGGTCGCTGGTCCTCGCTCGCCACACGCACCTCGATCCACGGTCTCCACACCCCGTCGGGCGGGATCGTCGCTGCGGCAGCCTACCTGCTGCCAGGGCATCGGACCGGGGCGAGGTGCCTGTCGGCTCCACGTCGTCCGGGGAGGATCTCGTGATCACCGCCGACGCAGGCCGTCCCGGTTCGTCCTGCGGTGGGACCTACCGGTAACCTCGTCGACGGAGGATTCGCATAGTGGCCTAGTGCGCTCGCTTGGAAAGCGGGTTGAGTGAAAGCTCTCAGGGGTTCGAATCCCCTATCCTCCGCCGCAACCCGAGGTGCCATGCTGTCGCGTGGCCCTCGGGTTCTCTGCTCCCCCACACGTCCTCACATCCGACGACACCGATTCGGGCACGCAGCGGCCCCGACGGACGTACCGTGGCGGGGCGGGCGACGTCGCCCGCCGGGCCGAGCGGCGGGGAGATCACATGGCGGTGCGCGACACGCCTCCTGAGGTCCCGGCGCTCGGTCGATGGGACGTCCTCGCCGAGGAGCTGCAGGCATCGCGCCGGGACGCCGGCGATCCGTCCTATGCCGAGATCGCTCGCCGCATCAGTCAGCGCCGGGAACGGGACGGCGCCTCGCCCCAGGCGGCGCGCGTGGCGCGGACGACGCTGTACGACGCGTTCCGCACCGGACGGGCGCGCGTCGACCTCGCCCTCGTCCGCGAGATCGCCCACGCCCTGGGGGCGGACGACACGGCGGTGGACGCCTGGATCGCCCGGTGCCACGAGCCGGCCCTGCCGGCGGTGGAAGCACCTGCACCCGTGCCCCGCCGGCAGACCCTGGCGCTGATGGCCGGTTGCGTCGCCGTCAGCCTTCTCGGCCGGGTCGTCGTCGACGTGCTCCACCTGGCCTTCTACCTCGACATGATCGGGACCGCGATCGCCGCGATCGTCCTCGGCCCGTGGCGCGGAGCAGCCGTCGGCGCCACGACCAACGTCGTCGGGGTCGTGGTCGGCAGCGGCCTGGTGTCGCTGCCGTTCGCGCTCGTCAACATCGCCGGCGCCCTCGTGTGGGGCTTCGGCGTGCGCCGGTTCGATCTCGGCAGGACGTTGCCACGATTCTTCGGGCTCAACGTGCTGGTGGCCCTCGTCTGCTCGTGCATCGCCGTCCCGATCGTCCTGGCCTACGGCGGATCCGTGGGGCAGGGACAGGACTCGGTGGCCGACAACGTCTACTCGCTCGTCCACCTCGAGGTCGTCGCGATCGGGCTCTCGAACCTGCTGACCTCGCTGGGCGACAAGCTCATCAGCGGGTTCGTCGCGCTCGTGGCCATCTCGGTGCTGCCCGTCGCGATGCGCGCAGGTCTGCGCCTCGTGCTGACGGGGCCGGGCACCACGACGGAGCGGTGATGCCGTCCTGGGTCGCTAGACGGGTTCGGGCTCGAGGTCGTCGTGGTGGCTGAACGGTCCGCGACGCTCCCAGGCGATGACGGCGCCGAAGGCGACCAGGACGACCATCCAGCCGACGACCGCGTCGACGACCCAGTGGTTGCCGGTGCCGATGATGACGATCGACATCGTCACGGCGTACGCCAGCCCGAGCGCCTGCACGATCTTCGGCACGCCCGCCATGATCAGCACGATCGCGACCCACAGCGACCAGCCGGCGTGCAGCGACGGGAACGCCGCCAGCTCGTTGGTGATGTTGCCCATGCCCTTGGGGGCCGAGCCGTTCTGGCTCCACCAGCCGATGTTGGAGTGAAGGCTCAGGATGTCGTGGTAACCGCCCTGCACGAGGCGCGGCGGAGCGGTCGGCATCGCGAGGTAGAACGCCAGACCGATGACGGACGCGAGCACCAGGGCCCGGCGCGCGGTGATGTACAGGGCGCCGCGCCGGTAGAGCCAGATCAGGACGAACAGTGTCACGAGGTAGTGGGTCGTCGCGTACCAGTAGCTGGAGGCCACGCCGATCCAGTCGTGCTTGAGGAACAGGTCGTTGAGCCACGACTCGACGTCGATGCGCCACGACTTCTCGAACGTCAGGATGTCGAGTGCCCGGCCGCGGGCCGGCGCGAAGGCTGTGGACGCGAAGGTCCGGGTCACGACGTAGAAGACGTAGAGTCCGCCGATGAGGGCGATCTCGACGCCGGCGCGCCACATGAACGGCAGCACGGCGGACGAGCGCACACGCTCGATCCGCGTCGCTACCTGCGACGACTGCGCCATCGTGACCTCCTGTGTCCCGACCGGGCCTGAACTCGCCAAACGGCGCCCAGGTGCGCCGTTGTGCTACCCATTCTCGGCGATCCCAGCCATACCGCACAACCGAGGGTCACCCTGAGTTGTTCCCGGACATGCCCCTGAGTGGCCTGTCACACATGGGCCTGCCCGTCACCTACGACGTCTGAAGAGGTTCTTGACGAGCTCGCGCGCGATGGTCCGGCTGGCCTCACCGACGGCACGGTCGAGGGGCGACATCTTGCGCGACCGGCTCGAGGTCGAGCGGGTGGACGTCCTGGGAGCGCCCTTCGACCGCTCCTTCTCGTACCGTTCGGCCTCCTTCTGCACCCGCACCTCGTCGGCGGCCCGATCAGCGGCGGCACGTGCCTCGGCCCCCCTCGCCCCGAGGATCTCGCTGGCCGACTCCGGGTCGACCGTGGTGCCGTACCTGGCCAGCAACGGGGACGCCGCCACGGCCGCCGTGATCTGGTCGGCGGGCGTCGGGTCCATCGAGCCCTGGGGCGCACGCAGGCGCGTCCATGCGACGGGCGTCGGCGCGCCCTTGTCGCTCATGACGGTCACGATGGCCTCGCCGATGCCGAGCGACGTCAGGACCTCCTCGAGGTCGTACGTCGTGTTGGGATAGGTCGAGACCGTCGCCTTGAGCGCCTTCGCGGCGTCCGGCGTGTGGGCGCGCAGCTGGTGCTGGACCCGGGACCCGAGCTGCGCGAGGACGTCGCTGGGCACGTCCTTGGGCGTCTGCGTCACGAAGAAGATGCCGACGCCCTTCGACCGGATGAGGCGGACGGTCTGCGTGATGGTCTCGAGGAAGTCGTCGGACGCGTCGGCGAACAGCAGGTGCGCCTCGTCGAAGAAGAACACGAGCTTCGGCTTGTCGGAGTCGCCGACCTCGGGCAGCTCCTTGAACAGCTGGTCGAGCAGGTACATCAGGAAGGTCGAGAACAGCGCCGGCTTGTCCTGGACGCCCGGCACCTCCAGCAGCGACACGATGCCACGACCG
>Ga0247734_1002220_pt1 | contig 13140 bp, 15 predicted proteins | sample UWRJL103311B2_FD_180933 | JGI IMG/M metagenome (GOLD analysis project Ga0247734, IMG submission 180933) | Plant litter microbial communities from Arlington Agricultural Research Station in Wisconsin, United States - UWRJ-L103-311B-2 | ecosystem: Environmental > Terrestrial > Plant litter >... | reverse complement strand
TCCGGCAATCAGGGCACCCATATCAAGCGAGTATACCGTTTTGGTTTTTAAGTTCTGTGGTACATCACCTTTTATAATTCTAAAGGCAATACCTTCTGCAATCGCAGTTTTACCTACGCCAGGTTCACCAATCAGGATGGGATTGTTTTTTGTTCTCCGTGAAAGGATCTGAATTACACGGCGGATTTCTTCGTCCCGTCCAATTACAGGATCTAATTTCCCCGACTCTGCATATTCATTTAAGTTTCTTGCATATTTATTTAGCGCATTATAGGTGGCTTCCGCATTTTGGTCGGTTACCCTGTTATCGCCTCTCAAAGCTGCAATTGCTTTTTTAAGATCTTTTTCTGTTACACCCTGATCTTTAAGTAATTTGGATGTGTTATCATTTACAGCCAGCAGCCCCAGCAATACATGTTCCACTGAAACAAATTCATCTTTGAATTCTTTCAGGTACGACTGTGCTTTTTGCAACGCAGAATTTGACCCCGAAGACAAGTAGCCATTACTGCCGCTTACTTTAGGAAATTTTGCAATCTGCTCGTCTAGTTGCTGATTAAGATTATTAAGGTTAACATTGAGTTTCTTCAGTACATAAGAAACTACATTTTCATCAACAGTTAGCAGGCCTTTAAGCAGGTGAGCTGTTTCAATAGCCTGTTGCTGGTTGCCTTGGGCTATTTCAGAAGCCTGTTGAATCGCTTCCTGTGCTTTTATAGTAAAGTTGTTGAAGTTCATGCAATATAGCGAACAAAACAGGTGCCATATTCTGCGGTAATAAAGGATCGGCAATTATGTCTTAAAACTCTATTTTTAACTGAATAATTGACTGTTTTCGAGTGTGTTGTACTGAAATTTTGTCTGAGTTTAATTCTTGATGCGATTGCACAAAGAAAGCCTGTCCAATGGACAGGCTTTAAATATGTTACTCGTATTAACCCAGTACTGCTGTCAATCTTTCAGTTTGATGATCAACAAGATTTTGTAAAGGCTTAAGTGCCAACATTTTCATCATCATGTTCAGATCGGCCGAAAGTGTATATGTAGCTGTGGTTGATCCATTGCCATTGTCTTCAACTGCCCACTTCAATTCCATATCAAAAGGTGCTTTTTCAGATGGAAGGGCAATGAGTTCCTTATTTTCTACGCGGCTGGAAATCTTGATTGCTAATTTTGCCATATTTTGAATGGTAAAATGAGCTTCATCGGTTGTAGACGACCAGTTGTAAATATTTTCAGGCATCAATTGCTGATGGTTGTTTAGGTCGGATAGAAACGTATAAACTTGCTCTATGGGTTTATTTACTATTGTTGAACTTTCAATAACGGTCATACTATGCTGGTTTTATCTTATTTTTGTCCCCACTCTGCTGGGTTTCTGCGCCATTGGTTAAGTATGTCTACGTCACTCTGTGCAATAAAGCTGTTTTCGGCAGCATATTGTATCAATGTATTATAATTTGAGAGGGTAGCAAAGCGGCATTTTGCTTCTTTAAAATTCTCATCTGCGATGTCAAAACCATAGGTAAATATAGAAACAAGGCCAGCAACAGACAGGCCGGCTTCTTTCAAGGCGTTGACCGCTTGTAAGCTGCTCTTACCAGTAGAAACCAGGTCCTCAACAACTACTACGCGTTGACCTTCAAAAATCTCCCCTTCAATCAAACTGCCTGTGCCGTGTTCTTTAGCTTTGGCCCGTACGTAAGCAAATGGCAATCCCAATTCCTGTGCAACCAGTACACCCTGCGGGATTCCCGCAGTTGCAACTCCTGCTATCAGGTCTACCGAACCAAATTCTTCCTGGATCAGTTGGGTTAGTTTCTGTCTGATGTATGTTCTTATTGAGGGATGGGAGAGCGTTACGCGATTATCACAATAAATTGGAGATTTCCAGCCTGACGCCCACGTGAAGGGGTTATTTGGCTGTAATTTTATTGCTTTAATTTGAAGTAAAAATTCAGCTACCTTTAATTCAATATCACTTTTATTATACATGCCACAAAATTACTTAAAATAATACCTTTCTCGTATAGCCCGCCTGCCCTTTTTTTTTCAGCTATTGATACTCAATGTGATAAATAGAAAGTGACCCTGAATAAATGAAATATTATACTATTCCTCTTGGTAAAGCTTTTAATTTTTATACTTTTATTTCCTGAACCGGCGAACGATGCCGCTCAAATGGCCCCTTATAACTACCATATCAAATGAAACCATACAGGATTTATATTAACGATAACACGCTCATAATTGCCGATAAATTGCATGGTAAGAAGGAAGCCATACAGCAATTGGAAGAGAAAGACTTTAGTTTTAAAGCTTTTTATGATAAGTTAGGGAAGCTGTCTGCAGCTGAATTTGCCATAGTTACAGAGAATCCAAAAGCCCTCTTTCAGAAGATTAAGAAGAGCCTTGTTATTATTAAAGCCTCGGGGGGCCTGGTAATGAATGCCAAAGGTGAATACCTGTTTATCTTCAGGAATAAAAAATGGGATCTGCCTAAGGGAAAGGTGGAAAAAGGTGAAGGAATGAAAGAAGCCGGCTTGCGTGAGGTTGAAGAAGAGTGCGGGGTTAAAATACTGAGTAATGATAAAAGGTTATGCAAAACATACCACGTTTATGAAATGAGTTCCAAACTTGTATTGAAACGGACAAACTGGTACAGTATGACCGTTAAAGGTGTGCCAAAACTTATTCCTCAAAAAGAGGAAGGTATAACAAGGGCTGAATGGCTTACCTCTTCCGATTTGAAACCTGTTCTTAAAAACACCTATCCTTCAATCGTAGATGTGTTAAAAGCTGGTAAATTGCTCAAAGAAAAAGTTTAAAGAAAACTTAACGCCTCCTTTGGAAGAAAAGGCGTTACATCACCATGGTTGCGGAGAATATCCCGGACTATGGTGGAGCTGATTGCCGAATACTCTGGTTTGCTCAATATAAAGATTGTTTCCATCTCAGGCATCATCGTCTGGTTGATCTGCGCAATAGCTCTTTCGTATTCAAAGTCACCTACCGAGCGGATCCCGCGGATCATATAGGTTGCACTAATCTTTTTGCAGAAATCTACAGTAAGCCCTTCGTACGACTGTACTTCTATATTGTTGTAGTCTGCAAACACCGATTTAACTATTTCCTGACGAACATCTCCCGGCAAAAAGCTTTGTTTTGAGCTATTGAGGCCAATGCCGATCACTACCTTGTCAAATAACGGCAGTGCACGTTTGAGAATATCCACATGTGCGATGGTCAGGGGATCAAAAGATCCTGGGAACAGTGCTGTCTTCATAATCTAAGGCGTATAATTAAAAAAGCTGAATGATGAGTTTCCGTACCTTCGTGTTTCAGTATACCCCGGCTGGTCCTTCAACTTAAGCAATGACGGGTGTTCAACTACCAGCAGGCCATTCTCTGTGAGCAGTTTATTTTTAGCTACTAATTGTGGAATCAAAGGAATAGTAGGCAAGTCGTAAGGCGGATCTGCAAATATGATCTGATAAGATTTTTTAGGTTGCTCCAGAAATTTAAATACATCTGCTTTTTGCAGTTCAATTTCAGTTAGCTTATAATTATCAATAACAGATTTGATCCAGTAAATGCATCCTGAATGTTTATCTACTGCCGTTACATGCTGTATGCCCCGGGATGCGAATTCAATACTGATATTGCCTGTACCGCAGAACAGGTCAAGAACATTACAGCTGTCAAAATCATATGTATTATACAAAATATTGAAAAGGGCCTCCTTGGCCATATCTGTAGTGGGTCTTACAGGAAGACTGGCAGGCGCATTCATGCGGATGCCTTTAAGTTTACCACCAATTATACGCATAGGTCGAGGGCTAAAAGGGTGCTGTAGTAGTGAGCTGGCATGTCATCAAGGATAGCATGATCAATATCTGCAGCAGGAGGGAGGTTAAAACGGATATCGCCGAAGTATTTGTTCAGACAATTATAATATCCATCTTCTTTGTGGATAATGCCACTGATCAAAACCGACGCACATGATGTGCTTAGTTTAAGTTCCTGCATCAACAGTAGCAGGTAGTAATTGAATTCTTCCGGGTTGTCAATCTGAAAGCTGTTTTGAAAAATTACCTGCTGATCTTTCAATAACAGTGCATTAAATGAACCGGCCGTGAAATCCAGCAGTAACGACTCTCCCCGGTTTTCAGATCCAAGTGTAAGTAATGGCGCATTATGCTCGTACATCGCAGCATTATTCAAATGTGTATTTAACGTTTCTTCCATAAACTTTTCCAGGTTGAAAACTGATGTAAATCCAAACCTGCTAAAGGGCTGAATATGTAAAACATCTGAAGCGTCTTCACTGAAAAAATTTGCATAGGCCGTTAAGTCTTGCTTGTTAAACAGCGAATTCGGAATTGTAATGATATTGGAGGTGTAAACGGATATTTTTATCTGTTTGAAAGGCAACTGCAGGTAACTGTCTTTTTTTAGGGCAGATGAAAGTGCTGCGCCCGGATCTTCACTTTCCTGTTCATCAAAAACAGCTTTTAACTGGTTACTGTTTTTATCAATAACCGCATAGGAAAAGCTGTCACCAGTAATTTTGATTAACAAATTACAGTTGCCGGCAGTATTAGGATCAAACTCCGGATCCACTAAAAGTATGCTGTTTTTGCTATTACTCATCTTAGCAAAATTAATTCTTTTTTCTATAACCACACCATTGCATATTTGTAAAATGGATAAAGGCGCAATAATAGCTCAAAGTTATCAATTTGAACCTACTGCCGAACAGCTGGTTTTCTGCAGCCAGATGGCAGGTTTTCTGTCGGGAAGCATTGATAATGCATGTTTTATCCTTCGTGGGTATGCCGGTACCGGAAAAACAACTTCCGTTGCGGCGCTGGTTAAGGCCTTGCCTGCCTTTCGCTTTCGTGTTTCATTACTTGCCCCAACGGGACGGGCTGCAAAAGTAATGACCAGCTATTCGGGCCGCACAGCGCTCACTATTCATAAAAAAATATACCGCAAGCGGTCGGCCGTATCACTTGATATGTCCTTCCAGCTTGCACCTAATCTCGCGGAATCCACACTTTTTATTATCGATGAAGCGTCAATGATAGCCGATGAATGGAATACCAAAAACGGCTCATCTTTTTTGAAAGACGTAATGGAGTTTGTTTATAATGGTAAAAACTGTGGGGTACTGTTTGTTGGGGATACTGCGCAGTTGCCACCTGTGGGTAGTCTTGACTCACCAGCTTTGAACGCTGCCTACATAGCGCAGAACTTTGGACTGAAGGTAATGGAGACAGAACTAAGGGAGGTGGTAAGGCAGGGGCGTAAGTCGGGAATTTTGGCCAATGCCTCTATGTTGCGCGACCTCATCAATTCACATTTGAAGAATATTGAGGAAGATAGTTCAAAGAAAATAGCGCTCCCGCATTTTACCACTAAAGGATATAAGGATATATTCAGGATGACCGGACTAAAACTTGTAGAGGGCCTGGAGTATGCCTACAGTAAATTCGAAATTGAAAACTCGCTAGTGGTGTGCAGGTCTAATAAGTCCGCTAATGTTTATAACCAGCAAATCAGGGCAAGATTATTATACCGTGAAGAGGAACTTACCGGAGGCGATCAGATAATGGTGGTGCGTAACAACTATTTCTGGCTTCCTGATAACGAAGCAACCTCTTTTATTGCCAATGGTGATATGGCACGCATTGTCAGGGTACGAAATGAAGAGGAGCGCTATGGCTTCAGGTTTTCCGAAGTACAGCTAGAATTTCTTGATTATCCTGATGCCGGGCACGTTACCTGTAAAGTGATGCTGGATACCCTTCAGGGTGAGACGCCCAATCTTTCTTATGAGGACAGCAAAAAATTATTCGAGGGTATTACAGAAGACTATCTGCATATCGGCAACAAGCGCGAGCGGATGTTGGCAATAAAAGAGGATCCGTATTACAATGCGCTGCAAATTAAGTTCGCCTATGCAGTAACCTGCCATAAGGCACAGGGCGGACAGTGGGATGCCGTATTTGTTGACCAGGGGTATCTTACCGATGAAATGATCGATCTTGAATTTCTAAGGTGGTTATACACTGCTGTTACCCGTGCAAAAGTGGAATTGTTTCTTGTAAATTTTGCACCAAATCTTTTTGCAGAACCTGCGGAAGAGAGCTATTAACGGCGAATGCCAGCCATTTTAGAATGAAGAGCGCATGCTTTTAAAAATTGCAGCATACCTATGTTAACTCCGCAGCCACATATTTCGGCGTACAGCAAAGCTATCCCATTAGGATCTTGTTTTAGTTAAGTAGGCTAACGTATTAATGTTTGTCTTCCGTACTTCCTTTTACTACAAAAGTAAGAACATATGCTGCTACTGCAATAATGATAGAAAGGGTTAGGATAATCGTGGTTAATTCAGTATTTGAGATGTGGGTCATATGTTTAATTTCTGGATAAAGAAGTAGGTAATTTTATTTCAGTTCAAAAGTAGTAAAATATGGGAAAATTAAGAACAATCCGGGTAATTATATCAACGGACAAATAGGAGTAAACGCTAATTGACTACTCCCAGAGTTTCTTCGATTGCTTTTCCGATGGGTGTTAATGGCAATTCGGCCGTACAATCTGTTTGTACCAGTACTTTCCATTTTCCACTGAATCTATTCCTTGTAATCTCAAAAGAGCCTTGTCCGTGAATAATTTTGTAAATATTAATGGTAGACACAGGTTGCTCTACGTGGTAGATTTCTTCATCTACACTAATGTTAATACTTTTCATATTGAATACATTTTAACTTGTCCTACTATTAAGGCTGCAGTAATCCTGCCACTAACTGGTCGGTGCACTTTGAATCCAAGGTTAATTATGTTATCAACTGATTCAACATTATGTCATTGGAATAATTTGGTTCAGCTTAGTTTTAAATAAATCATATGCCTGACAATTCATTTATTAAAGTTGCAGTTGTATTGCAATTCCTGATGTTGAAAGAGTTTGCTAGGCAAGGAGACAGATGGGCGCAGGAAGAAGTTCTTTATGTCTTTATGGTAATAAAAGGGTATTTATAATACTCTTTTAATTTTTTGCGGTTTGATAAAAAAATATATATTTGTTATCACACAGGTACTTCAGATTAGCTGTGGTTATAGAAAATCCGGCAGATCAATCCTATGAACCTGAAAATCAATCCTTTTTTTCTCTGTATATGCCTGCTGTGTTTTCAGTGCTCATTTGCCCAGCATCGCCTGACTAACAAATTCAAAGTAATTCCCCTTGGCATTAAAGGAGGAATGGATGAGAGTAATCTTTCTGCATACATGATCGCTCCAGCTAAAAGTGAAAACTATATCTGCGCAGATGCAGGAACCATCAGGCACGGAATTGATGTGGCAATTGCGGGCAATGCATTACAAGGCAATGCCGGTGATGTACTTAAGAATAGTATCAAAGGATATCTAATTTCACACGGTCACCTTGATCATGTGGCGGGTCTGATTATGAATTCTCCAGAGGATGCACCAAAAAATATCTATGCTTTACCTTCCGTAATCGATGTTTTAAAGGAGAAGTATTTTACCTGGAAGGCATGGGCCAATTTTACTAATGAAGGTGATGCACCACATCTTGATAAATACCAGTATGTACATTTAAAAGAGGCGGAGCAGGTTCAGTTGGCAGGGACAGAGATGCAACTCACTAGCTTTCCTTTGAGCCATGGCCCATCCTACCAAAGTACCGCATTTTTAATCAGCCATGATGACAGTCATCTGCTGTATCTGGGCGATACCGGGTCCGATCTTCTTGAGAAATCTAATAATTTGCAGCAGTTATGGAAGCAGATTGCCCCAATCATCAAAACAAACCAGCTTAAAGCAATATTCATAGAAACATCTTTTTTTGATAAACAACCCGATAAACTTCTATTCGGACACCTTACGCCACGTTTGCTGATGAAGGAATTGGATACGCTTGCCGAACTTACGGGGCTGGGTGCATTAAAGGAAGTATCTATTGTGATTACCCACATGAAAGCTTTTGGCACTGCAGAACAGGAATTAATGGACGAATTGAGAAAAGATAATCATCTCCATTTGAAGCTGGTATTTCCGGTTCAGGGAAAGGTGATGTTATTCTAATAAATTTTTACAAGGTTGAACATATGGCGGAATATAATGGTCAGTGGATGGATGGTGGTGGTGAAATGGGTGCGCAGATTCGTTCATATCCCTGGCAAAATACTCCTCTTGGTGATCCTTCCACCTGGCCAATTTGTATTCTTGCAAGTTTAAGCATCTGTCTGAATTCAGGCTTCCCTATATCAATTTACTGGGGTGAAGACTATTACTTATTGTATAACGATGCTTATCGCGTTATTGCGGGCGACAAACATCCACATATTTTGGGCAAATCCAGAAGTGAGGCATGGCCCGAATCGTGGGATAGCGTAAAAACGCAGTTTGATGCAGTTATCAACTATGGGCAATCCATCCGGAATGAAGACCGCCGTTTTTTGATCCAACGGTTCGGATTTGTCGAAGAATGCTATTTTGATTATACCCTTTCTCCTATTAAAGATGAGAACGGAGACATTCGCGGGATATTCAATGCAGTAATGGAAACTACTTCGAGGGTTATCAGCCAAAGGCGCATTCAGTTTCTTCAGCGACTTACCACTCAGTTACATAGTTTTAAGACTGCTGATCAGGCTTACCGGGAAGCAATTACACTTATGCAGCAGTTTAGCCATGATATACCCTTTTCTTTGTTGTACAGATATCATCCGATATCAGGAACCTTTAGTTTAACCCAATCTGCAGGAACCGCCTTTGAAGATGCAAACACGATGGAGTGGCCGCTGGCTGAATCACTTGTTTCAGAAGTTACCATAATTGTTGACAACGTTGCTGTTCAAACAAGTGCTGGCAATATGTCAAGTGGCCAGCATACAGGGGCGCGGGCGATGATGATCCCTATCAGGCAAGCTGATGGTAGTTTTACAGGTGTTTTAGTGGCGGGGTTAAATACCGCAATCAGACTGGATGATAATTATAAACAATTCATGGAGTCTGTGGCTTTCCAGATTGGTCTGGCCATAAATAACGGAATTAATTATGAAAAGGAGAGGCAGACCAATGACCGTATTAAATATAGTGAGGATCAGCTGCAATTTGCGATAGATGCAGCTGGTTTGGGAACCTGGGATTTAGATCCTGTTACCAACCGTTTTTCTGGTAATTCAAGGCTGAAGTCGTGGTTCGGATTGCCTCCGGATGCCGAGATCGATTTACAACTGGCAACAAATGTGATTTCGGAATCAGACAGATCTTCGGTTATAGCTGCTATTCAGAAGGCAATGACTTACAGCTCTGGTGGGGGGTATGAAATTGAATACACCGTTCTGAACCCGCTTAATGCTATTGCACGGGTAGTAAAGGCCAAAGGCAAGGCTCTGTTTAATAACAATCAGGAAGTATCCCGTTTTAGCGGCACGCTGCAGGATATCACTGAAGAAAAAAAGATTCAGGCTGCACTTGAACGTGCTTTCGAACAGGCAAGACTCTCTAAGGAAGCTGCCCAACTTGGTACTTTTGATATGGACCTGGTTAAGGGTACGTTGGAGTGGGATGCTCGCTGTCGTCTTTTGTTTGGAATATCACATCAGAACGATGTTACTTATGAGTCAGATTTTTTACCAGGACTGCATGAGGCAGACAGGGAGAATATAGGCAAAATCATAAACCGTACTTTCATAAAATCAGAAAGTAACGGTGATTTTGATGTGGAGTACCGTACGGTTGGCGCAGAAGACCAGCAGGTACGCTGGGTTCGCGCTAAGGGAAAGGTTTTTTTTGACGAACGGGACCGTCCGTTGCGCTTTATAGGGTCTGTACTGGAAATAACTGATCAGAAGCAGAACGAAATCCGAAAAAATGATTTTATCGGGATGGTGAGTCACGAATTGAAAACACCTCTTACTTCGCTTAAAGCGTATGTACAGGTATTAAATTCGCGCTCCAAGGCGGAAGGGAACAGTTTCGCTATCAGTTCACTGAACAAAGTTGAGTTGCAGATTAATAAAATGAGTGCATTAATTAATGGTTTTTTAAATCTATCCAGATTGGAAACCGGGAAAATCCACTTGAATATGATTACATTCAGGATGGATGAACTGGTCAATGAGATCATTGAGGAAAGTTTACTGGTGATGAGTACCCACAAAATACAATTGCTGCCATGTGATTGTTTGTCTGTTCATGCCGACCGCGACAAAATAGGGCAGGTAATTACTAATCTGATCAGTAATGCCGTCAAATATTCGCCCAGAGGAAAGCTGGTTGAACTCGAGTGTAAGCTGGTTGGAAACAACGTGCAGGTGAGTGTCAGCGATGAAGGTATGGGGATACGCCCGCAAGACAAAGACAGGTTATTTGAACGCTTTTACAGGGTTGAAAGTACTCATACCGAAAATATCTCCGGATTTGGCATAGGTTTATATCTTTCGGCCGAAATTGTGCATCGGCATAATGGAAAGATCTGGCTCGAAAGTGAAAAGGGAGTAGGTTCTACATTCTTTTTCAGCCTGCCGATATAGATAACTGGTCTGCGGCGTAGTGGTTTATTGACTGTTTCACTCCAGAATATCCTGAGAAGCACTTTCCCATCCAATGATAGCAGTTTTGCGTGTACTGCCCCACATATATTCACCAAATGTACCAGACGATTGTATCACACGATGACAGGGGATTAAAAAAGCCACGGGATTACTTCCTATTGCCGTCCCTACTGCTCTTGAAGCCCCTGGTGAATTGATTTTTTGTGCTATCGATCCATATGTAGTAAGTCTCCCAACAGGCACTTGTAATAAGGTCTCCCAAACTTTGAGCTGAAAGTCTGTTCCTCTTAGGTGAAGCTTTATTTTACTGAGTTTTGTCCAGTCGTGCTGAAAAAAAAGTAGCGCATTTTGCTGATGTGCATCTGGTTGCTGCCTGGAAACGGCGTTGGGAAATTTAGCCCTTAAACTTTCCACTGCCACTAATTCATCTTCTTCAAATGCCATATAACATATGCCCCTTTCTGTAGAGGCTATAATCATATGACCAAAAGGGCTATCCGCGAAATGGTAATTGATATTCAGGTTCTGGCCGCCATTTTTATACTCTGCAGGGGTCATTCCTTCTATACTAACAAATAGATCATGTAACCGGCTGGTGCCAGAAAGTCCAGTTTCATACGCTGCTTCAAAAAGCGTAACCTTATATTCTTTAAGCAGCTTTTTGGCGTATGCTGTGCTGATATATTGGAGGAATTTTTTTGGTGTGGTGCCAGCCCATTCGGCAAAAAGCTTTTGAAAATGAAATGGACTAAGATTTACGTGTGCTGCAATCTCTTCCAAGCCCGGCTGCTCTTTAAAGTGGGTTTTGATATAATCAATTGCCTTTGCAATTCTGTTGTAGTTGATCTCTTCCTGTTGTTTCATCGTATACTATTATACAACAAAAGTAGGCTACTTCTTTTAAATGCGAAATCCGATTCTTGCGTTCTTTGAATTAATGGTGTTACAAAGCGTATTTCATAAAGTACTGTTACAGCAAAGCCAGGGTGATGAAATATAATATAGTGAAAACCGGATATTGTTCATATTGCTTGCGCAGGAAAGAAAGCGCGGCTACCATGTGGTTTTCCACTGTGTTTTGCGATAGGTTAAGCTCTCTGGCGATATCCGCGTAGCTCATGTCGTGCTCCCGGCTTAGCACAAACACTTTACGGCGCTGCGGGCTCAGCGCGGCTAATTTCTGCCGGTAGGTTTTTTCCATGTCCTTTGCCATTATCACATTATCTGCACTTTCATCTGCGTGGAATGCGTCCTGATGAAAAGCATCTATATCTACCGTAACTATTTTATTTTTGCGCAGGTAACTGATGGACGTGTTGTGCATTGCGCGGAATAGATAGGAAGAAAATTCACCTTTTATTTCAAGGGTATGTCTTCTTTCCCAAATGTTATACAGCAGTCCGATAGCAAGTTCTTCTACGGTAGACCGGTCTTTAAGATAACGCATACCTAATTTATACAGTTTAGGTGCATAGGAATCGAACAGCATATTGAAAGCACGAAAATCGTCCTTTTTACATAATTGCAATAAATCGTTATCATTTAATTCCTGAACAACCTGGACCATTTGTACACCTGTCTATTGAGATGGGACAAACTTAATGACGCAAGGTAAGGCAGGAATTAACTGTGTGTTAACTTATCGTTAGCTGTGTAGAAATGTAGTGTATTCAGCATCTATTTACCTTGGTTGTTAGATTGCTTGCCAACCTGATCTATGGGCCTGAAGCGTAATGCACTCCAGGTATCATTGACGGAAATTGCGGTTACTGTGGTGATGCCATATTCCTCGCCCAGATTGCGGATAATGTCTCTATTGATGTCGGTTTTAATTTTGGAGGTACCCTTTTGGTAAGCGAACCACAGAACACTGTCAGGACGTATCAACAAGAGTTGATTTTGTAAAAAACCGATGAAGTCGCTTTTCGAATAAATGAACACCAGAGTATTTTCATTTTTTTTGTCTTTGTTTAATGAATCGTTGAAACCCAATTCACTGATTTCGGTACTCAACTCTTCTGGGGCATTGATTATAGTGCCTTTATCTTTGAATTTAAATTTACCCAAAATCTCTTTCATCATCATTTGTATTTAAAATTACTATCAGTTGCCGATTAGATTAAAAGTAACAAATAAAGATGGTTCCCTCAAACAGATTTTCTTTAAATGGAAAAAGAACGGCCTTCAGATCGGCCAGCACAATTCTTAACAGGCTGAAAACGATTATTCTGTGGTGTGATATGTCATTGCTGTCCAGGAACTGAACGTACCGGCGGGGTGATATATCTGGCGCTTGCAATGATCAGCTTGAGGATAAATCCATATTTATACGGCGCCACTTATTAATTTTGGCATAATTTTCGTACTTTTGCAGCATAATGGTTGGAAAGGATTAGTTAACCACACACCATTATGCGTACTGGGGCCGTTTTGGATTTGACAGGGTGGAGGTACGTATGTTAGCATGCAGTGCGTTGTACGGAGAGCACTTTAAAGAGAACGTTCACACTTTGATTGGCGAAAATAACTACGCCTTAGCTGC
>Ga0247734_1002219_pt1 | contig 13143 bp, 9 predicted proteins | sample UWRJL103311B2_FD_180933 | JGI IMG/M metagenome (GOLD analysis project Ga0247734, IMG submission 180933) | Plant litter microbial communities from Arlington Agricultural Research Station in Wisconsin, United States - UWRJ-L103-311B-2 | ecosystem: Environmental > Terrestrial > Plant litter >... | reverse complement strand
AGCGTCGTAACAAGCTGCCCAGCAGGTAGACCGCGGCCGTTATGTTCTGCGACGACGGCTTCAGCGGAACGGTATCGAACAAGCCCTTCACGTCTTCCAGCCGCATCGGCACGACGTTGAGCTGGCCGGCGAACACGCGCGGCGCGGCATAGGCGGCGGTCATGCCGTAAAGCGTGAACAGCACCAGCAGCCAGTTGGCCTTCACCCCGTCCTTCGCGACGGAGAAGTACCCCCCGCGCGGCATCAGAATCCGCATGTAGACGAACAGCAGCGCGAACTGCAGCGGCGGGATCGAACTGTTGCCCAGCGCGCTGATCGACACGGCGGCCGATCCTCCGAACAGCCCGGACAACATCAGGAAGAAGAACATCGCCGGCAGCGACCTGAACAGCAGGACCGAGCCGATGACGAGCTGCAGGAGGCCGACGAACGTGAAGCTCACGCCGGGCCCGCCACGGTCGGTCGGGCGTCTTTGCCATCAGCAAGGCATGTCCGACCGCTCATTGCGCCACCGCCGCCAGGATCTTCGCGTCGAAGTGCTCGGGCGCGAACAGGTTCGATCGCGCCACCGCCTGGTGCGGATCGAAGTGCGGCAGCCAGCGTTCGAACCGTTCGAGCCCGTCGATCAGCGAATCGACGTCCTGCCGGCCGAAGAACAGCCCGGTTTCGCCCTCGACCACGCTGTCGAGCACGCCGCCCCGGCCATAGGCCAGAACGGGCCGGCCCGACGCCATCGCCTCGACCGGGACGATGCCGAAGTCCTCCTCGGCGGTGTAGATCAAGGCGCGCGCGCGGGCATAGGCCTGGCGCAGTCCGTCGAAGTTCAGGCGCTCCTGGAAGCGGATGTTGGGCCCGGCGATGGCCTTGAGCTTCTTGAGCATGCTCCCCTCGCCCACCATCAGCAGCCGCAGCCCCGTCTTGTTGAACGCCTCGACGGCCAGATCGGGGCGCTTGTACGGGACCATCTGCCCCACCCACAGATATTCGTCGTCGATGTCGAGCGAGGGGGTGAACAGCCGCGTGTCGACCGGCGGGTGGATCACTTGCGCCTCGCGCGCCCAGTACTTCTTCACCCGGCTGCGGATGAAGTGGCTGTTCGCGGCGATCGTGTCGATCCGCGCGCTGGACGACATGTCCCACTGGCGCATCCGATGATAGATCATCGGCATAGCCGCGCGGGCGAGCGGGTTCGCGTCCTTGCGGTAGAGGTGGTAGTGATCCCACAAGTACCGCATCGGCGAGTGGCAATAGCAGAAGTGCTTGGCGTGGGGGCTGACGATCACGCCCTTGGCCGGTCCGCTTTCGCTGCTGACGACGAGATCGTAGGCAGACAGGTCGAGCTGCTCGAGCGCCATCGGCATCAACGGCAGGTAATACTGGTAGAACCGTTTCGAGAGCGGCAGCTTGTCGATCCACGTCGTCGAGACATTGGCCTTGCGGATCGTGTCCGACATCCGGCTTTCGTCGTAGACGTGCGTGAACACGTCCGCGCCCGGAAACAGGTCAAGCAGCCGTTCGAGCACGCGTTCGCCGCCGCGCATCGAGACCAGCCAGTAGTGCACGATGGCGACCCGCGGCTGACTGAACGCCGGCCGGAACTGCTCGTGATGGCCGTTCGCCATCATGACGGTCACGTGTAGTACCCGCGATAGTGCTTGAAGAAATAGGCCGGATCGGTCTGCCCGAACAGCCGGCGACGGCGCACGTCGATCTGGTTGATCGCGACGCCCACCACGTTGACCCGGTCCGACGGCAGCAGGTGCAGCGCCGAGCGCACGGCCCCCTCGATCGTCCTGCGCCATCGCACGATCAGCACCGTGGCATCCGCCAGGCCGGCGATGGTGCGCCCGGTCGCGATCGGCAGCACCGGCGGCAGATCGAGCACCACATGCTCGAAGCTGCCGCGCAACTGTTCCAGCAGGCGCGCGAACATCTCGCCGGTGAGCAGGTGCTCGGGCTGGTTGTCACTGTACTGCAAGGCGAGAACGGACAGCCCCGATTCGCCCGTGACCAGCGCTTGCTCCAGGGTCGCCTTGCCTTCCAGCACTTCGATCAGGCCGGGATGGTCGGGCGCCAGCTTCAACAGCCGGCTGACGCCGCGGCTGCGCAAGTCGCAGTCGATCAGCACCGTGGGATGCCCGCCGACCGCCAGCGTCTGGGCGAGGCACGAGGCCACCGTCGTCTTGCCTTCCTTGGGCAGCGCGGAAGTAACGGCGATGACTTGCGCGGGCCCGTAGACCGCCTGCTCGATCGAGGTGCGCAGCGAACGGAACGCCTCGGCGAAGGCCGAGCGGGGCTCCTCGGTGATCGCCGGAACCGCCCGCCGCGCCGTCTTGCTGACCGACGACAGCAGCGGCACCGAACCCAGGTAGCGGTGGCCCAGCCCGTACTCGACCTCCTCGGCGGTCGACACGCCGTTGAACAGCGCCTCGGCCAGGTACGCCGCCGCCAGCCCGAGTCCCAGGCCGATGACCAGCGCCAGGACCATGTTCATCGGCACATTGGGCGAACTGGGCAGCATCGGCACTTCGGCCAGCGACAACACCCGCGCATTGGCGCGCTCGGTGCCGTCTTCGGCGACCAGTTGCTTGAAGCTGTTGAGATAGGTTTCGTACAATCCCTGCGAGGCCTGGGCCCGGCGCTCCAGTTCGTCGAGCCCGACCATGGCGGCGTTGTTGCGGGCCAGGTTGCCGCGCGCCGCACCCAGGCTGGAAGTGAGCGAGGCCAGCCGCATGTTGGCGACCGCGTTCTCACCCTGGAGGTTGGAAATGATCCGCGCGATCTCCTGCGTGACCTGGCCGTGTATCTCGTTGAGTTCGCTTTGCGCCTGGACCAGCTGGGGATGGTTGGCGCCGTACTTGGTCCGCATTATCGCCACCTGCCCGCCGACCTGCGATTCGCGGGCGCGCAGGCCGCCGATGACGCTGGAGCCCAGCGCCTCGCCGACATCGTCGCCACCGGAACCCGACTGCAACTGCGCCCGCGCCGTCATCAGCCGCGCCTCGCTTTGCGCCGCCTCGGCGCGGGCCTTGGTGACTTCCTGGTTGTAGCTGGAAATCTCCTGTTCGGTCAGCGAGGCGCCCGAAGTGCTGAGCAGGCCATTGGCGATGCGATAGCGCTGGAGCTGCTCGGTATCGGCATGCGCCTGCTGGCGCAGCTGTTCGAGCCGCGAGGCGACGAGCTTGGTCGTGTCCTTGTTGCGATCGCGCGCGGATACCAGCTCCCACTGCGTGAACTGCGTGGCATAGGCATTCGCGCCCCTTGCCGCGTCCTGCGCGTTGTCGGCGGTGAACCGGATCGTGAGCGCATAGCTCTCGCCGCTGCGCTCCGCCTCCACGCTCGACTGCAGGGCACCGATGCGCCCCGCCTGCTCTTCGGGCGAGGCCCCGGCCAGCGCCCCGGTGGCCGCCGCGACGCGCTGCGCCAGATCGCGCGAGCCCAGGATCTCGACTTGGGTGTCGACGTAGGAACTGCTCGGCGCCGGTCCGGCCTGCTTGCCCGCGGTCGAGGAATTGGCCCGATCTTCCGGCGGCGTCTCCAGGCTGACCGTCGCCATCGCGGTATACTTCGTGGGGGTGACATAGGTGATGGCCGCGCCGATCAGGCAGGCCACCGCCGTCACCAGCACGATCAGCCCCAGCCGCTTGCGGAAGAACGAGACCGACGCGGCCAGATCCACCCGATCCGCCCTCGCCATGAGCGAGTGGCCGGGCACCAGAGCCACGTCTCGCGGATCGGAACCGGCACTGATGACGTGATGCGAACTGTTCATGGTCGTCTCCTGCCCAGGCCAATGCGGCCGGGCGTGGCCTAAAGCGTGCCTAAAGCGCGAAAGTGATGCCGATCCGCACGGCGGCGCCGTGATAGCTGCGGTTGCCCAGGCCCGCCCCGGTCTGGCGGCGCGCGCTGACGCCAGCCAGCGCGCTCAACCGGGAGGTGATCCGGCGTTTGGCGCTTAGCTGCACGAAGAAGCGGGTCTCCTCGCGGTCCAGCCCTTCGTAGGAATTGCGCAGAAGCCCCGCGTCGAGTTCCAGCAGGGTGCTCCTGCCGACCGCGAGGAATGCGGCCCCCTCCAGCGTCGATTCGAGCACCGATGTCGCGCCGGGCAGCGGACTGCGCTCGACCGAACGCGCGCCGTTCAGGGTGAAGCGCGTGCGCGGGGTGGGGGTCCAGCTGACGCCGAGGCTGTAATCGATCGCGTTGATCGCGGGCCGCGTCTCGCTGCGCGCGTTCTGGCGGATATATCCCAGCCCCGCCTCGAGCGAGACGAGGTCGGTAACGCGATACGTCGCGCCACCGACGACCGAGAAGCCACTGGAATCGCGGCCGGAACCCTGCACGTAGCGCAGCCGGTTGGCGGTGGCGCGCACAAACAGCCCCAGCCTGGGAAAGCCGCGGTACTCGACCTTGAACGAGGCCGTGTCGCGATGGACGTCGCGGTACGCCTGGTCGACCTTGAGCCCGTCGACAAGCGCATCCTTGTACGTCACCTTGCGCGTGGCGACGCTGGCCTGCCACTCGACGATGCCGCCCATCCGGCCAAGGTTCAGGCCGACGCCCGCTTCGTGAAAGGCGGTGGGCCGGTCGGTGAGAAACTGGTCGCCCACCGAACCGCGTCGCTCGATGCGGCGGGCCAGGTTGGCGTCGGCGCCCAGCGTGAAACGATCGGCCAGGTCGAGCCGGCCCTTGGTCGCCAGGGACCACTGGTTGCTGTTTTCGGCCGGGTTTTCGAAGTAGCGCCGCCCTTCGGTCGCGCCGTCGAACTGGATGGCATGGCGTGCAAGATCGCCTACGAGGCGCACTCCGGCCCGCGCGACGACCAGCACGTCGTGCTCGGCATTGGGACGGTTGTAGATGTTGTCGTCGTACTGGACGCCCACGTTCGCTCGCGGAAACGCCACGACCGACCCCAGCCTCACCCCCTTCGGGCTGATCGAGTCCACCATCGTTTCGGGTTCCTCGACCGGGCGCTCCTGCGCGTTGGCGGGAACGGCCGCCAAGGCCGGGACGAACGGCCCCGTCAGACACAACGCGCAAAAGCGGTGCATCTTGTTCCTGGCGGCGGTCTTGTTCTTGTTCTGCGCGTTTTCCCGGGCCTTGCGCCTCAGCACGAACCACGCCCCATCGAGACCGAGGGAATCGTCGCCACGAGGATGCGCAAGTCCATGGCGAGCGAGTGGACGCGGGCATACTTCACATCCGCGGCGACACGGCGGCGATAGCTGACGCTGCTGCGCCCGGCGACCTGCCACAGGCCGGTAAGGCCGGGGCGGACGGCGTAGTAGTGATTGATGTACTGCCCGTACCGCGCGATTTCGGCGCGGACGATCGGGCGCGGGCCGACCAGGCTCATCTCGCCGCGCAGCACGTTGAACAATTGCGGCAGCTCGTCCAGGCTGGACACGCGCAGGATCCTGCCGATGCGGGTCACGCGCGGATCGGCATGCAGCTTGTGATCGCGCTCCCACAGCCGGCGCAGTTCGGGATCTTCGCGCAGCATCTGTTCGAGCCGCCGCTCCGCCCCGACGTACATCGAGCGGAACTTGTAGCACGGGAACATCCGCCCCTTGTAGCCGACGCGGCGGTGGCTGAAGACCATGGGGCCGGGATCGTCCAGCCAGATGGCGATCATCACCAGGAGGAACAGCGGCAGAAACCCCAGGATCATCAGCGACGCCAGGATCACGTCGAGCGGCCGCGACAGCGGGTTCTGCGCGCGCGACGCCGCATCGAAGCGGTCCCAGCGCAGGCCGGGGGCGCCGGTGATGGGGGATTCCTGCTGCCACACGGCAGGCGCCATGCGGACGGGCTTGGCGAACTGGCGTGCGAACTGCTGCCGCACCGCGCCGGAAGACGCCTTTACGCCCACCCCCGAATCCGCGTAGAATCTGTAAATACCGCTCGAGTTCAAGCCCATCGCCGAAGCCTTCCCTGTTGAATCGGTCGATTTCCTAGTCATAAACGGCAGTAAACTGCACAGGTATCGACTGTATCGAGCCTTGATGTTCCAGCTTCGGACCAAATTTATCAATCGATCATTGGGCGTACTTTGCCTACTCACTTAGAGCTATTTGCGCGCACCGCGCGACCGCCGACTAATCCTCAAGAGTTATGGAGCGCTGCATGGCAACAGGGTATGCTGCAGCGCGAAAGCTTGTGCGTTCGGCACGAGGAGGAGACGGGATTTGGACGAGAACGCCTTGGTTCGAAATCGCTTTTTCCCAGGCCGCTCCGCTCGGATCGCGGCCAGAACGACCTTTCGTTTTCCCACGGCCGCCGTCGCGCTCGTACTATTCTGCACAGGATGCGCCTCCCAGAGTTATCCTTCGCTCGATGTCGCCGAAGCCAACTCGCGGCTGTCCACCGGCTACCGCCTGGGCGCTGGCGACAGGCTGCGGGTGACGGTGTTCGACGAGCCCAGCTTGTCCGGCGAGTATGAAGTGGGCGTTGCCGGCGCGATCACCCTGCCGCTCGTGTCCGACATTCCGGCGATCAACCAGACGCAGGAATCGCTGGCGCAGGCCATCGCCGCCAAGCTGACTGCGGGCAGCTACGTGCTGAACCCGCGAGTCGCGGTGGACATTCTGGGCTATCGCCCGTTCTACATCCTGGGCGAAGTGAACAAGCCGGGCGAATACGCCGCGGCGGGGGGCCTTTCGCTGCTACAGGCCATCGCTAAGGCCGGCGGCTTCACCGCCCGCGCCGACCGGGCGAACGTGATCCTGCGCCGCACGGGCTTCGACACCGGGCGCAAAGTGCGCGTCAGCGATCCTCCGCTCATCATCGCACCGGGAGACACTGTGACTGTCACAGAATCCACATTCTGAACATTTCACGCCGGTGTGCACTAATGACCATAATGGAGTCTTTTTCTGCGGTGAATCCGCCGTCCCGAATTGGCTCACTTATAGCACAATTAAATAAGTGATAAGTTGACACGCCTTACGATATAGGTAGATTAACTAAAGTTAATGATGTAATTATGAAGCCAGGCAGCTCGGATGCATTCCGTGATTGCTGCAATGAAGCGACGTTCGAAGCGCTTTTCCAGACAACTTAAGGGTCCTCGGTAAGTTCGGCATTCTGTCGAGCGTCAGTGCACGACTGAATCCTAAAGCGTGTTTTGGAGGTCCGCGCATGGGTATGTCCGTTTCCCTCATCAGCCCCAGTCCGATAGCTCGGGAGGGGTTGAAGAGCATCATCGTCGAAGCCGGCATCGAGGTAGTCGCCGCCTGCTCGCGCATCGAAGAACTGGCAGACTCGCCAGTGGCCGAAGGCCATCTCGTCATCGTCGACGTTCCGACCGCGGCCGAACAGATCAGATGCCTCGAAATCTTGTCCAAGTTCGACGCCAAGGTCCATGTCCTGATATTGGTCGAGGCATTCGACCTTGCCGGCATGCTGACGTGCTTCGCGTTCGGCGCGCAAGGCTACGCGGTCAAGGACGTGCCGTGCGAGACGCTGATCGCGCTCCTTCGCCTCGCCGCACTGGGGCACAAGGTCATGCCTTCGGACCTGGCCGAACTCCTCAAGCGCGAGGATTGCCGGCTCAAGGTGCCCGACGAAGTGAGCGAGCTGGGCCTCAGCGAGGCGAAACTTTCGGTCCGCGAACGCGATGTCCTGTGCTGCCTCATGGCCGGCTATTCGAACAAGCGCATCGCCCGCATGCTCGTCGTCAGCGAGGCGACGGTGAAAGTTCACGTGAAGGCGATCCTGCGTAAGTTGAACGTCATAAACCGCACGCAGGCGGCCTTGTGGGCTACCTCTCGGGGACTTGAATCGCACGAGCAACGTGCCCCGCCGCTTGCATGTGCCGAACTCCGACCATGCTGATACGGGCCCTGACACGGGTTCCGATACTGACGCAGATACTGGCCCGGATACCGGTCCCTGATACCCGGCATGATCTACCGGCCCATTCACGCGGATCGGGGGCAATCCGGCGAGAATACGCCATGGCAACTTGCTGTACTTGAGGGGGAATACCATGCCGTCCACAAGTTCCATCCCGCTCTTTCGCCCGATCGTCTGGCGCCCGGTCAGACGCGCTTACGCCGTCCCCACGTATGACGGCCTGACCGCATTCGCCCCGTGCTGGGGCATGGCCGCGCTGTTCAGCATAGCCGGCGATCCACGCGGGCTCGCGGGCTCGGAAGGCCTGGTCTACCTGCTGCTCGCCTGGGGTGTGGTCGTGGCCAGCACGTGCGCCCTTCTATTTCCCCGCAAGACATGGACCCTGATCGCCATCGCCACCGTAACCGTCATGCTGTACTACGTGCGCCTGCCGGTCGCGTCGAACAACAAGACGATCACCGTGGTTTTCGACCTGTCGCTGCTCACCGCGGCGGCGGTCCTTTACTCGCAGAACCGGCTCGACCGGGTGAGCTTGTACGAAACCTTGCGGATGCCGGCGCGGCTGTTGCTGGCGATCATGTATTTCTATGGCATCTTCCACAAGATCAACACCGACTTCCTCGATCCCGACGTGAGCTGCGCAGTGGGGCTGTACAAGCCGCTCGCCGCCCCGTTCGGCCTGCAGGACAATCTGGCGGGACGCTATCTGGCGATCGGTTCGACGTTCGTGGCCGAAGGCATAGCCATCGTATCGCTGTTCTGGCGCAAGTGGTTCGCCGTGGGCCTGATCGTCGCGCTGGTTTTCCACTACGTCATCCCGATCTCGGCATTCAGCTGGTACATGGACTTTTCGAGCCTGGTATTCGCGCTTTACATGCTGAGCATGCCGCGCGAGGTCAGCGCCCAGATCTACGCCATCGCTTATAAAGGACTGGTCGCCCCTCTGCGCGACCATTTCGGCCGGATGGGCATCTTCGCCCCGCTCGCGCTGCTGCTGGGGATGGCCACCGTCGTCATCCTCCTGCTCTCGCTGTCCTATCCGGGCCGGCCGGCGCTGATGCTGCTGCACTCGATCTTCATTCTGCTGTGGTCCGTGGTCGGCGGGATCGCGATGACGGTGATGATCTACGCGGCACTGCATCACCTGCCCTTCAAGGGCGCCGCCCCTGTCCGCTCGGAGCGCTGGACGTGGATCATCCCCGGCCTCTTCTTCCTGAGCTGCCTGTCGCCTTACGTCGGGCTCAAGACGGAAAGCTCGATCAGCATGTTCAGCAACCTGCATACCGAAGGCGGCACCACCAACCACCTCCTGTTCGCCAAGCCACCATACCTGTTCCATTATCAGGACGAAGTGGTGAAGGTCGTCGCCAGCTCCAGCCCGGCGCTTCAGGCCACCGGAGAGGCGGGGCGGATGAACGTGCTCTATACGGTCGAGCAGTTCCTGCGCCGTAACCCGAACCAATGGGTGAGCTACATCCAGGACGGCAAGCTGGTGGATCATGCGACCGCCGCCGGCTTGCCTGCGCAGCAGACCCCGGCGCTGGCGCAACGGTTCCTCATCTTCAAGGAAGTCGACCCCAGCCGGCCCAAGGTCTGCACCCACTGAACGGCCCACTGAACGGCCCACTGAACGGTTCGCCGGCGACGGGAGATGTGCGTGGTGATTGCTGACTGCCCCCCGCGCCCCGCTGCGCCCGACGTTGCCCGAGGGCGGCGCCTGAGTGATGGCGTCGCACCTCGGCTGGTGGCCCTGCTCGTGGTCGGCGGCGTGTCGATGCGGTTCTTCTCGGCCGCGATGTCGCTGCTGGCGCTCACCTCGAACCATCCTCTCCCGGCGCCGCTGCCTTTCGGCGCGCGCGCTTTAGCGGCTACGGCGCAGCCGGTATCGCTGCGCCCCGAGTCTGTCGTACGCTTCGTCAGCGTCGATGCCCTGCCCGATGCCAATGCGCTCGCGCTCAACGCCGAAAGGGCCTTCGACCTTGCCCCCGTGGCAAGCGCGCCGTTCCGCTTCGCGCGCACCGGGATCGACCGCGAACGCGCAGAGCGATGCCTCGCCGCCGCCGCCTGGTACGAGGCCGGCGACGACCCCGGCGGCGAACGCGCGGTGATCCAGGTGGTGCTCAATCGCGTGCGCCACCGCGCTTATCCCGGCAGCGTGTGCGCCGTGGTGTTCCAGGGCTCGGACCTGCCGACCGGATGCCAGTTCACTTTCTCGTGCGACGGCGCCCTCGCGCGAAGGCCCGGCGCGGACGCCTGGAAGCGCGCGCTTTCGCTCGCCCAGGCCGCCCTCGACGGCGCCGTGGACGCCGAAGTCGGCGGGGCGACGCACTACCACGCCGATTACGTCTACCCCTGGTGGGCCCCCAGCCTGCAGAAGCTGGCACGGGTCGGCGCGCATGTATTTTATCAATTTCCGAACGCCACCCAGTTCGCCCGCGCACCGCAACACGTGGACACTGCGCCCGAACTCGACATCACAAAACTCGCCATGGTGCCGGACATGCGCGGCATGCCGTCCCCCGCCGATGCGTTGCAGCCGGCCATGCTCCTCGCCTCGTCTCCGCTTGATCCCGCTGTGGTTCCGGGCATCCGTGGAGACACCCCGCCGCCGTCCAGGCCGGACGGTGCGATCAGGTTCACCGTCGACATGCAGCAACCCTCGGGCCGATGGGCGCTCAAGGCCCTCGCCAGTTGCACCGGCAAGCGCGATTGCAGGGTGGTCGGTACTCGCCCTTCCCTCACCCCCGCGCTCGCCGAAGCGCTTGGCACCGCAGGCGCCCCCCAGCGCCCGCTGTTCGTGTTCGTTCGAGACAGCACCGCGCACAGCGAATTCGCGCTATGGGATTGTGCGGAGGCTCCGCGCCCCAATAAAGGCGAATGTCTGCCTCAGAGCGATGCCGCCATCACGCGTCTGCTCAAGCAGGGGCCCCCTCCAGCCGCCCGCACGCTTGTCGTAGCGACGCCCTCGCCTAGGCCATTTCCGGGAAACTGAGCGCGCGGCGTTTCAGGGATGCGCGGTTTGGACCGGGGCCGTGGCGGCCGGCATCCGCAGGCGCGGTCTCGGCTGCTGGCCCCATTCGTGCCGCCATGCTCGGGACAACGAGACCCCTGCGAGCCAAAGTACGAGGCTGCCGGCTATCGCGAAGCACCCGGCGAGCACCGTGTCGCGCGCATCGAAGCCGTGGTGTATCTGGCGTAGCCCCGCCGCATCGAAAATGCGCAGGAACAGCACGTGGCACAGGAAAACGGTAAATGTCGCCTGGCTCACGATCCCCGCCGCCCGTGCCAGTCCGCGCGGCATGACGATCCGGCTGGCGAACAGCATGACCGCGATCGAGACGGTGAGGGCCACGGTGCGCAACACGTCCGCCCCCACGCCGAACGCGATCAGCGACAGCGTGAGCGTCAACCCCAGCAGCACGTTGCGCGACGATCGGGCAAGCCGCCCGGAGCCGCTGCGGGCATACCACAAGGTGCAGCCGAGGAAGAAGTTCCACGCGATCGCCTGAAGCGATCGGTCGAGCAGATCGGTGGCCTCTCCTGTCCCATGCAAAAGCAACAGGATCGAGAAACTCGCCACCAGCAGCGCGACCGCAAGGAGCGCCGGGTGTTGCCGGATCGCCGTATCCACGCCCGGAACGAACGTGAGAACGAACAGCAGGGCGAACAATTGCAGCAGCACCTGCGGATACCACACGTACATCAAGGCGATGTGCTCGTCGCCGAACAGGGTGCTGACGAACAGCAACTCGCTCCAGGACCACTCGCGTTTCGCGGCGAACGACAGCAGCACCACCACAACGCAGGGGAGCCATACGCCCAGCGCGAAACGCACGATGCGGCGGCGCACTTCATGGACGTCGCCCTGCGCAAGCGTGAACCGCGCAAACGCGTAGCCGGACAGCAGCAGCAGGATGTTGAGACCGCCGCCCAGATGCACCGGCCGACTGTCCGTTATCGAGGCATGGTTGAACACGACCATGCAGATAGCAATGCCGCGCAGCACAATGTCGGGCGCCAGCGCCGTCGTGGATGGCGCGGTGCTAGAGGACGGCCTCATACGTTCGCGATGCCTCCAGTTCGTCGACGCTCAGCGTTTCCCACCCATCCGGCAGATGTCCGAGGTATTGCTCGAGCGCGAGGCTTACCTGCACATAGGACAGCGAGTCGCCGGCGAGCGACTGGAAGCTGGCGCTTCCCTGCACCTCGGCAGCGGGCGCGACACGCGCGAAGATGGCGCGTACGTCCTCCCAGTCCGAAGCCCCGAAGCCGAGCGCGGCCTTCGCCTCGACCACCGCCTGGCGATACAGTCGCGGCGAGGAGCCGAGCCGGACGACGTGGCCGAAAAACGCCTTCCACGTGGTCTGCGACGGAACCGCCGCCGGCGCGTGCCGAAGCGACAGGATGGTCTGGTAGTCGGGTTTCTGGTTCGACAGCGAGGGCATCGTCGCCACCACGATCACGACGACGGCGAAAGCGGGCAGCTTGCACAGCGCCGCGATCGACTTTTGCACCTGCATCCGTCCGGCCAGATCCAGCTGGTGCGTGGTCGCGACGACGACCTGTTCGTCAGTGCCTGCGCAAACGGCGTCGGGCAGTTCGGCCCGTACCAGCGCCTGCAGTTCGTCGAGGTTGAGCCGCACGCCGAACGGCTTCACGAAGCGCGACGATCGTCCCACGATGCGGAAAAGGCCTCCGGCAACGCGCTCGGCGATGTCGCCGGTCAGCAGATGTGCGGGCGTCTCGTCGCTGGCCAGATCGTCGGCCGAGCGCGCGTAGCCCATCATGACGTTGGGGCCGAGGTAGACAAGCTCGCCTTCCCGCCCGTCGTCGACTATTTCGTGGCCTTGCGGATCGAGCAGGACGAGCGATCCTCCCGGCACGGGCAGGCCGATGCAATCGGGATGGGCCTGGGCCAGCGATGGCGGCAGCCACGCCATGCGCGGCGCCGCCTCGGTCTGCCCGTACATCACGAAGAACTGCCAGCCGCGCGCCTCGCCCATGGCGGCGAGACGCCGAACCATGTCCGGCGCCAGCCTGCCGCCCGCCTGCGTGACGTAGCGCAGCCCCGGCGCGTCCTCCCACCCGGCGTAAGTCGAAAGCAGGTCGAAACTGTACGGCACCCCGGCAAAGCTCGTGGCCCGATGGCGCGCGAACTGTTCCCAAAAGGGTGCGGTGTTGACCGAAGCATCGGTCAGGATCAGCGCGCCCCCTGCGGCAAGATGCGTGTGCACCACGGACATGCCGTAGGAGTAATGGAACCTGAGCGACGTCATCGCACGATCGGAC
>Ga0247734_1002218_pt1 | contig 13145 bp, 12 predicted proteins | sample UWRJL103311B2_FD_180933 | JGI IMG/M metagenome (GOLD analysis project Ga0247734, IMG submission 180933) | Plant litter microbial communities from Arlington Agricultural Research Station in Wisconsin, United States - UWRJ-L103-311B-2 | ecosystem: Environmental > Terrestrial > Plant litter >... | reverse complement strand
CTTCCCTGGCGAAGATACGCCAATCATCATCGGTTCTGCGCTGATGGCGCTGGAAGGTCGTGATGAAGGTGGCATGGGCACCTCGGCTGTACGCAAGCTCGTGGAGACCCTGGATACCTACATCCACGACCCCGTGCGCGAAATCGACAAACCGTTCCTGATGCCGATCGAAGGCGTTTACACCATTTCTGGTCGTGGCACCGTAGTGACTGGTCGAATCGAGCGCGGCATCGTCAAGGTCGGCGAAGAAATCGAGATCATCGGCCTGCGCCCGACCACCAAAACCACCTGTACCGGCGTCGAAATGTTCCGCAAGTTGCTCGACGAAGGTCGTGCCGGCGAGAACGTGGGTGCGCTGCTGCGTGGCACCAAGCGTGATGATGTCGAGCGTGGTCAGGTGCTGGCCAAGCCGGGCAGCATCAAGCCGCACACCCAGTTCGAAGCTGAAGTGTACGTGCTGTCCAAAGAAGAAGGCGGTCGTCATACCCCCTTCTTCAAGGGCTACCGTCCACAGTTCTTCTTCCGCACCACCGACGTAACGGGTAACTGCGAAATGCCTGAAGGCGTTGAGATGGTGATGCCTGGCGACAACGTCAAAATGAGCATCAGCCTGATCGCTCCGGTCGCTATGGAAGAAGGCCTGCGCTTCGCCATCCGTGAAGGTGGTCGCACCGTTGGTGCCGGGGTCGTGGCCAAGATCCTCGCCTGATCGACCCAGCGCAATGAAGAAAGCCGGCATCGCCGGCTTTTTTTGCATTTTGATTTCAGCTCAAACGAAGAAGGTGGATGTATGCAGATTGCACTGATGCTTGGCGGTATCAAGCGCCATGAAGTCGAGCGTGGCCAGGTTCTCTCACAGCCAGGCGCGATAACAGCACACACAAGATTTGAGGCTCAGTTCTATCTGGTTTCTCACGCTGAAGGCGGTCGATTGTCTCCCGTTTTCAATGGATGGAAGGCCCAGGTTTATTTCCGCTCTGCTGACGTAACCGGCGTTTTCGAATTGGAGCCAGGTGTCGACATGCTCTTGCCTGGCGATCACGCTACCATGATCATCACCCTCGTCTCCCCAATTGCTATGGAGCCTGGGCTTCGATTTGCTGTTCGGGAGGGTGGTCGTACGGTAGGATTTGGGGCTGTTGCGAAGATCCAGGCCTAAACGCACCGTGTTTTGCGGGCCACTCTCCTTGAGGCAAAGGGTGGCTGGAAGCGCCGAGATTGACACGTTAGCGCTGGATTGAGGTGTTTGTTTTCAATTAATGGCAAAGGCGTGTTTAAATTGCACCATATCGCTGAAATTCTTTGACTTGGAATGTTGGCACTTCGAATAATGTAGTTGAGATCAACAGGGATTTCTCATGACACTCCAATTTTATACGAACGCCTCAGATAGCTACGCGTTGGCCCTTGGTCTGAACGATCAGAAAGTGCCAGTGTGTCTGGTGCTGAGCGTAGACTCTGTCTCCGTCGGTGGCGAATCCATTATCACCTCTGAGCACTATGTGCTTGAGGGCGATGATCTTCATATTAGCGGGCCTGAGGGTGTCGTCGTTCTAAAGGAAATTGAGCAGGCTTGCCTTGACGCTGTCGGCGCCAAGCTGCCTCTGGTCGTGATTGACCCCAAAAACCAACGCGAGGTTATGGTCGTACACTTTGAAGACCCAGCCTCCCACAAAGGGCGGGAGCCACTTCAATGAGTGAAATCAAACAACCCTGGATGTCCAAGCTGCTCCAGGGTCTGGGTGTACGGGAAGCTGCAGTGCCTACCAGGGGCCCAATTGGCAAAGCCTGCGGGGTTGCGCTTGCTGCCGCCCTTACAGTCGCCCTGGGAGGCGCTAGCATGGAGGCTCATGCTGGCGAGCGCATCAAAAAGGAAACAGCTAATGAAGCAGCTTCCACCACCGCCTACAGTGTCGTGGGCATAGAGGATGGTGACAGCAAACTGATGCGTACTGGCAAGGTTGCCGCCACGCTGGGTCAAATCGCACTATCCCCGCAGGCAAGCGTGATCAGTCTGGTAGGTCAGGCTGCAGTCGGCTCCGCTGCCGGCGCAGGCTCAAAATCTTCCTCACAAGGTAAGCATGCAGCCGAGATTGTAGGCACTGTAGTCGGCGTTGCGGTGGCGGCGCCTGTGTTTGGCGTATTGATGGTCGGTAATCAGGCGCGTAACACCTACATTTTTATCCAGGAAGAGCAGGAAAAAAACGTCAAGCTCAAAATGGAAGAAGTGGGTGACCGCATGGCCATGGTCAAGGAGGACTTCACGCAGCAGATGCGCCTTGAAGATCGTGCTGCCCGTCAGAACTGGCCTGAAGATCGTAAGGCTTACGACCAGAAAACCATGTATCAGGCAGCTGTGAAGGCTGAAATGACCAATGGTGATCTGACGCTGGATGAGCAGATTCGCTTTGACCTCGAAGCCAAGATCGCTAAAGAAGGTGGCGCAACAGAGCCTTGGTTTACCCAGTTCTCCGCCGAAAAGGAGCAGATTGCTCAAACCCGCGACGCTCAAACCAAGCAGATGCTTGCTGATGCCGACAGCCTTTCCGGTGACAAGGATTTCGAATCGGTAACCAGCAAATTTCAGCTTTCAGCTGCGCAAGGTGGTAGCGCCCTGCCCTCCAGCAACAAGAATTTTGCCACGTTCTCCCAAGATGCCTCCAAGAAGAATGACAAGCAGTCTTCTGAGCTCTCGCGCTAAAGAATTCCTGGCGATTTTTCGCCAGGTATGAATACAAGTAAAATGCCGAAAAAATTTAACTACAAAAGCACTTAAGTGCTTGCCATTATAAGTAAATGCCTACAGATTTTTGTCCCATCCTCGAATCATGTCATGAAGAAATTTGCCTGTTGCATCCAAGGCTGGAGCCATTTTTTTGTAAAGGAGATCACGATTGGCTTGTTCAATTTTGGCAAGATTTATTAACGACTTTTCAGCATGATCATTTTTATTAAAGGAAACAACGTGCTCAATAACTTGCTTATCCGAATCAAAGCTTTTTGTAGCGCCTCCAGCAATATTAGCTAGAGGAACATATATCCTATACCCAAAGTTATTGTTTTCATAATCACTAGTGTTGATTTGTACAAGAAGAAAAGGATATGAGAAAAGTCTGCAAGAAATGTCTTTATGGTGTGATTTTGACAGGGCGAGCAAAGGGTAAAATTTGGAATTCATACTATAATTTGTGTTTTTGTAAAAGGTAACTATCTCACCAGCGTAGAGCCCGAAATGCTTAAATTTCTCTAACTGACTGTAAATATCGAGAGAATCATCCTTAAAAGCTACCATGTATTCGGAAAAGCAAGTATTGGATTCGTAACTTTTAAGTCTCGAAGAATATGTTATTGAGGCAATCTTCCTTCCAAAACCATAAACCTCACCCACTTCAATCAAAGGCTTTATTGTGAATGAAAGATGAAACTTTGGCTTCTTTCTTCTCACAATAAAGTCGCCAATTGTGCCGCCGTAGAGCAGCGCATCAATTAAGTCAATTACGTAATAAATACGTGTCTTTTTAATGGCAGACTCGTGAGTAAAGCTTGAGTCCTGATCCTTTTCAGACAGAAAGATTCCGTAAATATTCTCTGGGTGAATCGAAGGGAATTTAAATTTATCAAGGTGAGCGAACTTGTTTTTTATTTCGTGTAAATAAGACAAAATCCATGTTTCATCCCCCCTTAAAAAATTGGGCTTTGATGCAACAATGCACATAACTACATGGAGTGCTTCCGTGAAACAACCTATGGATCTTCTTTTGGAGGCTGTAAGCGTAGGGCTGCCATCAATGTCAAGGCCTTCTACCATTTCAATGATGTCAGATTCTGATATTGACAAATCTGCACCCCCTAGAGATTTGAATTTCATCCTTAATCCCCCTATGGTCTGTTTGAAGTTATTTGCTAAAGCATAAGCTTTCAGATTATTACCTTAATCTTTATCGATTATGGTCTTTTTTTTATCGTTTTTCAAGAGCCACAGTGGTGATGCACAATTTATTATCCAAGCCTAGCATTATTTCATGATGATTTTATTTGCGCAGAAAGCTAGCCGCTGCCCCCATAAGTTTTATAAAAACTATCCTCCAGCCAATGCGTTCGAGTCAATTTGGTATTTTAAGGCTTGCGTTTTGACAAGCCGACGCCTAGATTCTTGACAAAGTTTATGGCATTGCTTGACTTCAAATCATCAATTTTTTAAAGATGGGAGACACATTTCTGAAGCTGATTATTTTGCTGTGCTGGATGATTGATGGCGCGCCTGCTTTCCGAAGAAAGTATTCAAGTAGCGTTTGATCGCAGGCTCGGAAACTTCAATCCCTTGAGTCATCCAGGCGTCCAACCGAAAAGGTAGGTCTGCATCACTACAGTCTGGGTGTAAAGCCCTGACATAGGCGTGGCCAAGCTCTGTGATTGAAACCACTCCCTTTTCAGATTCCCTTAGAAGCCCGATAGTTACCAGATCCTGAAGAATGCTCTGGCGCGAGGCCGCAGAGCCCATCCCGTATAGATGCCCCATTTTGCCTCCAGCGTATTTCCCGGTACCGGCCCAGCCCTTTCCCATTTTGTCATGCAGCTTCCACACGGGCGTTGGTGGGCTATTGTCCAGCCAGATCAAGACCTGAAGTGCGTATTTGCTTACAAATACTGGCTCTTGAGTGCCCGCTAGCTTTCGATACAGGTTGCCCAGGATGGCCAGGCTGTTAACAGCATAGTTGTACTCCAATAGCCGCTTGGCTTTTCCGGCGCTTAGCAAAGCCCGGTAGCTCTCATGATCGGTGGTGATCATTGACCGAAAGGCGCGATTGATACTTTTAGGATCAAGGCCATCCTTAAGTGCGAGGACGGGGTAGCTGGGGGCCCTTCCACCGCCCAGGGTCTGCTCAATGAAAAGGTCAAAACCCCACATCCCGGTGTGATCCCAATCACAGGCGCAGATAACCTCGTCAGCTTCGAGCATGACCTCTCTTGCGCCATCAAGATCAATGGTAGCGATGCGCACGCAGAGCCCCTTATCAAGTCTCGACAGACGCCGGGCGAGGGTTCCCCATGGCTGATCACGTTTGTAGACCGGATGGCCAAAGAAAGGGTATTCGCTTAGCGAAAGGCCCTTGGGAAACCTGAAGTTGTTCAACCAAAAGGGTTGCGCCTCGATAAAGTAAATCTCTTCATCGGGGTAGACGTCTCCAACCACTCTGGCAAGCATATCGTTGACAGATGGTTTTTCAGTGATGATAACGCGCATGATCCATTCTCCGCAGAGTGGTGAGTGTTGGTGCATGGCTTAGCCATGGACTGGTAGTTACTGATGTATTGATTATTCCTGTGCGGCTTTGGCCAGGTCAAGAATCCCTTCAATGCCCTGACCCTTGTTAAGCACCAGGTCGCGGCGGATGCGCCGGCACAGAAAGACGACCTCGTTCATATTCTTGAGGGCTATTTTTGCGATCCGATCGGCAAGACCTGAAATGTCGGATCCTGGAGTTCTCACAGGATCGAGCTCCTTGCGAGCCAAGCGTTGAATCAGCGTCTCTCCTGGTGCATTGATGGCCAGCGCAAAGTCGAACCGGCGCATGACCGCTTTGTCGATCAGCGTTTCACTGTTGGTGGCTGCAACAAACACACAATGGGGCGGCAGCTTGTCCAGAGACAGCAGAAGCTGATTGGTAACCCTGCGCATTTCGGTGACATCCCCGGTTGCGGATCGGTCAATCGCAACACAGTCAAACTCGTCCAGAAAAAGCAGACAGGGCGCTGAAGCAGCGTACTGCATCAGAGTGTCGATGTTGCGCCCAGTCATACCAAGATGACTGTCGACCAAGCCACTGTACTTGGCCTTCACAAACGGGATGTTCAGGGACGACGCCAGGGCTTCTGCGAGCATGGTTTTGCCATTGCCGGGTGCGCCATGCAAGAGCACCTTATGCCGTGGGTAGAGATCGAACTCTGCCAGTTCGTCATGCCTGTCGTGCTCTTCGATGATCGCTTTGACATCAGCCAGCAAGGCATCTTCAAGCACAACATCATCAAGTGTCAGCATTGGCGTGCAGAGCTCAACGAGGTTCTTGGGTAGCGTTTTCAGCTCAGTCGGCGTCATCACGTATCGAAGTTCTTTTTCGATCCGCTTGTGAATGGCAGGGTAGGCAAGCTCGGTCTTGCCGGCCAGTTCGGTCAGCACCTCGCGCAATTGATCCTTGTCACTCCAGCGCATACGCTCAATGAGCTTGGGAAGCAGACTGATAATGCTGGTGTCGCTGGCTTTGCGCTGCTTTTTCACATCAGGTAACGCAGGTGAGTCTGGCATAGGGCCTCCTAGAGATCGGATCAATATACGTCAAAACCGTCAGACCGTAAACTGCTCCATCCAGATCATCCCTGGCGTGGCAGATTCACCCAACAATATGAGCAACGCCAGTGGGCTAATCGGTTATGAGGGACTGTAAATCTCAAGTGCCTATTTTTAACTTGGATTTAGCGCGTGACCTCAGCCTCATCACAAGAAGCTCGGTTCGTAACTTTTTATTGGCTTCTATGAATGCCAAGGCTTCCTGGCTGTAATCTTTTACGCGGGCACTGAGTATTGTGTATCTCTCATCCTCACCGGTTAGCTTCAAGAGGATCTTTGAATCCACCATACCAATCAGCACGGATTTCAATATGCTGCGGATAACCTTGGTTTCCAGGTGTACATCGTCCAGTGATAGGGGCTTGGGAGAAAGCTGAAACACCCCAAGAATTATTTTGGGCGATATTGTTTTGTTTCCGGAAGTTGGCCAACTTCTATTTAAAAATTGTTCGGCCTTAAGGTCGTGCCGTGGTGGCTCCGTGTCAGTGGCGAGGAAATGCCCAGGTCTATTGTCCACCCTTGCTACTCGCTTCGCCTTCAAAAGCTCCTTGATTGCTGTGCTCACCATGGTTCTGCGAGAGACCTTTCCTGCGGCCATGATGTCATCTATCGTCAAAGAGGTACCTGCCACTTGCAGCAACCCAAGCACAATTTCCGGATCCACCCTGCCCCTTTCAATAAAGTTTTCAGGGGCAAGAAACACCTCCGCTTTCAAGGTGAAGTTTATTGAGTATGGTTTCAAATAATAAAATTCGGGTGGCTCTGAATACGTTGTGGCAATAGCCCCCTTGCGCAAAAGATCATTGATGATAGTGGTTAGTTGCGGCCTGCTAATGCAGTTTGTTTTTTGCATAAGAAGTTTGTAGCCAATAGGCTTGTTGGACATTTGAATGATGCCCAGCACTGTCTCAGGATCTAGATCTGTCCATTTCCTGTTTGCCATGGCGCCAGCTTCCAATTTTTAGTTGCGCAATGATGACTAAATGTATTGTTTTTATCAACTTTTTTTGCCGGGCTGGGTGTCAACCATCCAAGGAGGCTCCTGACGCACCACCTACGCCTCATTTTGGCGCGCAACTGAGCGGTGGTTATGCAATATATTGACACAACTCGCCTTTGTGATAAATTGGGGCGATCTTGCTATCTGGAGCATCCTCAGTGAAATGGTTCTATCGCCTCGGGATTGGCTTTTATCAAAAAATCATCTCCCCTCGTAAGGGTTACCGCTGCGCCCATTCTTTGGAGCATGGCGGGCCGGGCTGTTCCGGCGCTGTACTCCAGATCCTTGAGGAGCACGGCTTGATGCGCGGCTACGACCTGATCTCCCAGCGCTTTGCCGACTGTTCAGATTCCGCAGAGCAACGTCGCAAGCGTGAAGAGAAACGCCACAAAAAGGAGAAAGGTTGCGGTGGGAGTCGCGATGACGGCAAGTGCATGCCTGATGGGTGGGCTTTGCTTGAATGTGGAGATTGCATCCCACGGATGCCAAAAATGCCGCACGGCGACTGCGTACCCGATTGCAGCCCAAGTTGTGATCTTGGCTGTGATGGGGGTCTTCGTTATTTGTTCAAAGCTCGTCGCTGACGGGCTTCTTTAGGGTTGAAAATGCCAGAATTGCCAGAAGTACAGTGCGTCATCAATACTCTTCAGCGCATGGTAGGCAAGGTGTTCTCATCAGGCGCGATTCTGAATGAGCGCTTGCGAGAACCCGTCCAGCCAGACCTGATGCAGAATTTGGAAGGTCAGGCCATTGTGTCGATCAGGCGCATGGGGAAATACATCCTGATCGAGCTTGATCATGGTCACTTGGTTTGTCATCTCGGCATGACTGGCAAGCTGGTCATCAATGCCGACGAAGCAAAGCATGATCGCATTCGGTTCGTTTTCAACGACGGTACCTCGCTGGTGTACAACGACGTTCGAAAATTTGGATTCGTCATTTTCGAGCGCAACCTGGCCACCAATAAGTACCTTCGGCACCTCGGTACTGAGCCGCTTGGGGACGCTTTCACCGTTGAAGGTCTTTTGGCCATGACAGCGTCTAACAAGACCCCCATCAAGGTGTTCTTGCTTGATCAGCGCAAGATCGCCGGACTGGGCAACATCTACGTGAACGAGGTGCTTTACGAGTGTGGAATCAGCCCTCACTTGTTATCCAGGGATCTGACGAAAGCTCAGGCAAACCTGCTGGTGCCGGCTATTAAAGCCATGCTGCTGCGCTCGATTGAGCTGGGCGGATCTTCGATCTCGGATTACCGAGATGCAGATGACAAGAAAGGCAGCTTCCAGGACAGCTTCCGGGTATATGGCCGGGATTTTGATCATCTGGGCAATGCGGTGATACGAGCGACTCAGGGTGGGCGAAGCACCTTCTACGTAGAGGCGCTTCAGGGCCTTCCTGGGGCCTAAAGCCCCAGATCGCTACCCAGCGCCTTGTCACGAGCATGCTCACTCTTGAGCTTGCTCACCAGGGCGTTCTCGCCCCGGATGCTGTAAAGTTTGAGGAGTTGCTTGTCATCAAGCTTGAGCTCTAGAGCCTCACGGGGCTCCAGAGATTTCAGCCATTGCGTGGCGAAAACCAACCCAGGGTCTTTTGCATCCCCGAAACCATCGGAGTTTGCGAGCCATTCGATCATGTGGTGAGCAACATAATCCCGATTTTCTGGGTGCCGCTCTGCGCAATCCTGAGCCTCGCTTGGGCTTTTGTTCGTGTACAAAGACCAGATTGTTTCGATGGGGTCGATGTCATGTTTGGTCAAGAAGCTCCTGAATTGGCCAAATACTTCGAGAATTTCAGGTTTCGTCAGGTAGCCTATGGCTTTTTCCTGCTCCTCGTATACTTCCCCGTGTACGCCATCAAGCAGGTGGCAAAGGTCTCGCTCAAAGTACCTTGCCAAGTACGCTGGATTGAGCTCCAGCCGCTCAATCTCTGCCGCAAATTCAGCAGGCGCTGGCGGCTTCGCCCCAAGCATGCGCTTGAGCATTGATCCCAGCATTTCTCTACTTTCTTCATTACCGCTCACCTGACCACTGAAGGCAAGGCGCCGCAACCCCAGATGTGCTGGGCGCTCAGGAGCGTATGGGAAATCGAGAATATTTCGGCGCAAGCTATTGATCGAAATCGTACGCTGGATTGACATGTGCTCATTGTCATAAAGACGCAGCATTTCCTTGAGCAATGGCACTCTTTGCTCGATCGTTTCCAGCTTGTGATTTGAGCCAGTTGGTAAGCTGCCGATGAGCATTACTCCCAGTGAGGCTTGGAAGTCCTGATCCATCGGAATTTCTGGATAGACGTTTACAGCGCTTGTCAGCTTCGCCTTGTTTACGGCATAGATCAGGTCTGGGAACTGGGTGGCGACATCAGCAACCGAACGAAAGTACTCGATGGCTTCCTCTTGGTCTCGGATGGCATGCCGAGTAAGCATATAAGCGGCGCAATCAAGGATGTCTGTGCGTTTCAAGCCCTCTTCAGACGCGGCATTCAATACATTCAGGAGGCCTTGAGACTGCACTTCCTGGTAGATCTCGGCCAGGGCTGCTCTTGCGGCTGCAGTAAGATTGATAGAGGTGCTGGCCTGCTTTACATTTTGAATCTGCTCAATCCAATTGCTGCTCATGTTCACACTCTACCCTTTTCTTCCCATCATACGGGGTGCGGGAGGCAGGGTTGTAGTCCCTTGGAGGCATGGACTTGCGAACGACCGTTTCAGCTTTGTAGGGAATGACGAAAGCCTCAACCTTTCGACCCTTCAGGGCTCCTCGGTAGGCGGAGGTCGGGAGCATCATGGCCATCATCATAGCCAGGTCGGGGTCTTCTTTCCTGACCTGGTTGAGCTTCTTCACCGCAGGGTTGACCATTTTGCGCAAGCCCGTGTCACCTTCCTGGGTTTGAGTCAGTGCGGCCTGCCTGACGGAACGGGAGCCCAAGCCCAACACCTGACAAGGCCCTGTCACGGTTGCGGTGAGTTCGTCGTCATCGAGCACACCTGTGCTAGCCCCACACCGGCAGGTGCGGGACATTTCGTTGATGATTTTGAGGACATCCTGGCAGTCCAGGCAATACAGCAATTTCATCTTCGACCTCAGGCACGCGTGCCCAGAAGCTGCTCTCTGGCTTCTTGGGTCAAAGCACGTTGCTCACTGATCATGGGGCGAACCGAGCTGCGCTGCGCCGCTACCACCTTCTCTTTGGCAGATTCCAGTTTCATGCCCCGCGCCATGTGCTCCTGGATGATTGGCCCTGGAGCGACCTCATAGATCCTGCGCATCGCATTGCAGAAGTAATCACGCTGGGCGTAGTTGTCTGGGCGCTTGGTTGTGCCATCCGGGTTGAGGATCAGCCGCCCGTAGTTGTCCGCTTCGCAAGCCATGGCAATGTCTTCCAAAAAGAACTCGTCATGGCGCAAGGCCCGAGCAGCATCCAGACGCTCGTAAATGCGTACAAGCCCCGGCCCTTTGGCCGAAAAGATGGCGTGGACGTTCTGATGGACGAGAGCCACCCGGTATGCAAAGTCCCTCAGATAGCTGGGCATCTTCAAGCGCAAAGCAAGGCTGTCCAGCAAAGGTTCAAATTGCGCCGGATCTTCATGGCCGGGATGTTTACCCAGCACATTGCCCATCTCATCCCATAAGTGCTTGGGATCTGTGCGCGACTTCCCAAGGTCATGCAGCAATGCCGCCATGCGCACGCGCAGTTTGCGGGAGTCGTCCAGTTTCGCGCTGTAAAGCGCGGCTTCTTCAAAAACCATGAAGGTATGCACGAAGGCATCGCCCTCGCTGTGGTAGTCGGCGCGCTGGGGAATGCCACGCAGCGCCGTCAGCTCTGGAAAGACCCGCTCCAAGGCACCACAGGCATCCAGCACCTCAAAAAACACCCAGGGCTTGTCAGTCAGAAGGGCTTTCTCGGTCTCCTTCCACAGCCGCTCTGAAGGCAAAGTCTCAAGCATGTCGTCGAGCACCATGGCCCGCATCAAGGCCAAAGTCTCTGGCGCAACCTTGAAGCCTAACCGGGCGGCAAACCTCGCTACGCGCAAGATCCTCAGGGGGTCTTCAGCGAAGTGTGGGGATACGTGCCTCAGGGTCTGAGATTCGAGATCGTCAGCACCACCATAAGGATCTATCAATACGCCATCGGTTGTCTCAGCCATGGCATTGATGGTGCAATCACGACGGAAGAGATCCTCTTCCAGGGTAACGCCTTCCCAGGAGCATTCAAATTCAGAATGGCCCTTGCCGGTGCTTTTCTCCGAGCGAGCCAAGGCATATTCCTCACCCGTAACAGGATGAAGAAACACAGGGAAATGGTTGCCCACCAGCGTGTAGCCACGACTGCGCATGGAATCCGGACTTTCATTGATAACCACATAATCCTGATCGGATGGATCAAGACCAAGCAGCTTGTCGCGGACATAACCGCCAACCAAATAGCATCTCATTGTGTGCACCTCTCTTTGTCCCAGCATACCTCAAACGGGCGATTCCGTCCTCAAAAAAACATCGATATAAAGACCGGAAACCAGCAATAATGGTACAAACCGACGCAGGAAATTAATCCATGCACGCAACGCTTACTGAATCACTCTCCAGCGGGGACTTTGAGGATCTGTTCACGTTCCTAATGAAGCACCGGGGCCCACTGACAGAGCCCTTTGCGCCCGAGCAAATTGCATTATTATCTGGAATGGGCAATCTGGAGGACATCTTTGAGGTGCAAACCCCTCTGGCCTTGAAGCGCAGTGCGTCCGATGATTTTTCTGAGATTGAAAAGGGGCAGCTTTCTGCCATTCTGCTGTATCGACTGGAGCAGGATGAAGATGCGCTGAACTGGTGCCTTCATGGGGTGTTGTGTGAAATGCATGTGGCAGGAAATGATGCCTACCTGTTCGACCTTATACGAGAATTGTCGGTCGCTGAAAAACTGTCTTTCTGTGCAGCACAGGCAAGCTTCTGGGGCTGTGATGATATCAAGCGGTTTCACATGCCAGTTCTCAATAACGCCTTAACCTCGATTAGGGAGCTCTGCAAGGGTTATAGCGAAATTGAGTGGCTACCTACCAACGAAAATCTTTTGCAAACCCCCGCTGACAACACAATTGCCTCTACAGGCAGAATGGGCGTCAGTGCTGTGCAACTAGAAGCCAGCCCCCTCAACACCCTCCCCCGCACGGTGCTCGCCCACCTCTCATGCCATCTTGACCCTGATGATCGCGCACACCATGCCCAGGCCATGAAGAACTTGCCTATTGCGTCGACGCTTTGGATCAAGACAGTCTGGGCAATGGGTCGCGGCGTGCAGGATCAGATTGAGAAGATGCAATCAGATGACGCTGAGTTTGATTTGGACGGGTTGGCCAGGGAGGCATCTGCAGGCGTTGCCGATTGGCGTGCGCTCGCTGACCACTCCTGGAACACCTTCTACCCCAGCACCTGGATAGATCAGGAAGACGTCAGGGTAAGCGCAAACCTTCTTGATCTGGCAGCCCATGTTGATCCCGAAGTGTTCGATGAAATCAGATCTGCCGTGGCCATGGTTTATCACGTTTCAGATATAGATCGAGGGTATGCGTCAGGCTTTCCAGAAAGCGACAAGATCGTGAAAAGGATACAGGACTGCCCTGTCGAGGGTGTCGGCAAGATGATGTTCATGAGTGATGAGATCGATCCCCTTGAACTGATCGACAAGCACCTCGATGCCCATAAAGACTTGATTGCCTCATCCCTGATCAGCAGATCCTTTTCGCCTTGCTACTCACCTCCAAAAGCCGGCATCGACCTTCTAGCCATCATCAATCATACC
>Ga0247734_1002217_pt1 | contig 13146 bp, 12 predicted proteins | sample UWRJL103311B2_FD_180933 | JGI IMG/M metagenome (GOLD analysis project Ga0247734, IMG submission 180933) | Plant litter microbial communities from Arlington Agricultural Research Station in Wisconsin, United States - UWRJ-L103-311B-2 | ecosystem: Environmental > Terrestrial > Plant litter >... | reverse complement strand
AGGCACCGAAAGAAAGTCGAAGATGTCACCGCCGAAAAACACCTTGCTGCCGTTGTAGTCACTGGCAGAGGTGATGATGAATGGGCAGTAAACAGCAAAAGCGAGGATGGCCAACACCATCAAGATGCCGATTGAGCCAGGCAATACAACGACCTGGGGTTTTGAGATTGCGGTGTCGGTGTCGGTGTCGGTTTCGTCGTTCATTGCACAGTCCTTTAGAAATCGTTTTTGACTGTGCGCAGATTAGCTATATATTGATTTAAAAGCAACGACTGCGATTTGATCATGTTCAGGCTGATATGACGAAATGCAATTGTTTCGAAAGAGGTGTTCAGCTAGAGAGAATTCGCCATTTCCGGCTCAGAGGCCGGGCTCAATGCTTTCAGTACGGGCCCCAGGGCATACATGCTGTCAGCGTCATCAAGCTGGAATTCTAGCCATTTCTTCCCAAGGGTGCATTCGGCCAGCCTGCTCAATGCGTATTCAGCAGACCTGTTGGCGTAATACCGAGGGTCACCTTTTTCAACCAGGACGATTTCATCGTGACCGAACTGATCTGCCGTGAGATCCAGGATCATGCCAGAGCTGTGCACCAGCCAATTGTGTGAATGCCAACGACCGTCCACCGCCTTCATTCCGCCAGGATCGGTGTTTCCCTGATCGTCCACACCTACGCCCTCAGCAGGCTCCCACCCCTTGACACCAACATGCTTGAAAAGCCAATACAGGTAGGTGGTAGACAGCAGGCACATGTCCTGGGAGAGGAAATCATCGTCAGGCTTATCGCGCTTGAAATGCTCCCATTCAATCGAAAGCAAATCCCTTAGGTCTGAGAGCACGGAACGAGGCAAGGTGGCGTTTGATCTAGTCATGGTTGGATTTCAAGGCGAAAGGTCATCAGGCTCAGAGCGTCTAGCAGGCTTGGGCTCAGGCTCTGGAATCGGCTCGATGTGATACACCCAACAGTGGGCACACCCTTTGCTCAACAGTGTGCGATACCGATGGGCACCATCCATGATCATGCCATCTTCTGCAAGCAGGGGAGGCATGGTTTCAGTGGGCCTTGAGTCGCAGGCCTCCTGTCGCTCTTCAGAGGCCACGTTGTTGTTGTCCGGGCCCAACCGTAGCCTGGAAATGTGCGTCCATTCAAGTTTGGCCTGGCAGCCGAGGTACATTTCCTCGATCTGCTCCTCGCAAATTTCATAGGGCGACAGTTCACCGACGTGTGCAGCGATTGCCTCTGATGTTGCCAGAAGCTCTGGCCATAGTGCAGGAGAGTTGGTCATGGTTCTGCCCATTACGGTTCGAAGCCGCCATCCTCAGGCTTACCGCGACGACTCCTGAGCCCGGCATTCAGTCGCAGCTCCCGGCGCGCCATCAGTTCGAGCCCTTCGTCTTGGAGATCGAATGGGTGCATGCCAAATGGCTGGAACATACCTGGAGGCATCCCCCCAAACATCGCAGGGTGCATGCCTCGACCCATCCCCGGATGCATCATTGATGGATGCATTGGAGGTGCGCCCAAGTCCACAATCGATTCTCGCTGTTCTTCATTCAGAACCGAATAGGGGACGCCTACGATCATGTCTTCATCAGGGAAGCGTCGACGACCCGTATCCCTGGATTTGGCTGTCGGTAGTGCACTCAGGCGCTCCGCCATTGCCTCCAGCCCTTTCACGGACTGCTCATGCAGATAGATGGCAAAGGCCTTCTGACGCTCGCCCATGAGACCTTCGCTGACCAACTGAGGCACCTGCGATACGATCTCTTTGACTACCGCGCCAAAAAGAGACGAAAATTCATCAACCGACTGATCTTCAATAAGGCTCTGTAGTTTCGGCAGGTCACCTGCCAGAAAGCAATCAAGAACCACCTTGGATGCTTCTTCCCAGCGCTCGTTTTTGACATCGCTCAGGAATCTCGTCTTCAGCCTGGCATGTTTTGACTTCTCGATGTAATCGAAGATTTCCAGTTGAGCCTGGGTGGGCTCACTTTCGCCCAGGTGGGATTTGAGCGGGGCTTCGAGTTTGGCAAATGAATCTGAATCCGTACTTCCAAACCACGAGTTACCCAGGCTTTCAAAAAACTCATCATCACTTTCGCCAAAAGCCTTGGTCAAGACCTCCAGGCGCTTTGGAAATTCGAGACGCAAATTGAAGGCTTTCGGCCCCCTTTCCCTGAGCATTTCGTAAGAGTAGAAGCGATCACCATATTCCCAAACCATTTTGTTCGCGGTGTCTTCACTCAAGGAATTGAGAATGTTGCTGTAGCGATCAAAGCTACTTGGCAACCCCGGCTCATCCTCGTATTGCAGGTAACAAATGGCACCGAACTGATTGCCACCAGCGGCCTGGTACAACTGAAATTTGGCTGTAAAATCTTCAGGCGACTGACCTTTCACGATCGAAAGATTGTGGTAAGTATCAAATTTATCCAGGATAGAGCTCAGCCACCCGTCTTTTTTACCGTAGATACGCTCCTTGAGCTCATTCAGTTCGCCGGCAAAATTCAGAGGCCCATCCTCACCAAAGACTTCCTGGCGTCTTTGTGCGTCAATGTGAGGAAAGCTCCACAGGTACAGGCACAGCTTGGTTTCAGCCGAAAGAGCCTTGAACCTCACAAGGGTGTCCATCATGAACCTGGCGTCTTCACCCGCAAGCTCGCGGTTTCGATTCACGAAGACGTCATTGAGCATCCAGAAGTCGGTAGAAAGCGAACCCTCTTTCGGCGCCTTGTATAAATTGGTCAGACAGTGCTTTTGAAACAAATCTTTGAACAGGAGAGCATTGCGGTCGCGGAAGGCATTCACAATCTGCGTCACAAACGCCCTGTTCTTGCCGCTGTATTGAATATCGTTCGACATCGGTGAATCCTCTATTTCAATCAGTATGAGAATGCTGCCTGGCACTGGTCAACTCTGGCAGCACCCTGTTGCTTTCCATCACGCAGCACTACAAGCCAAAGCTTGTGGTACCCACGCCTCAACCAAAGGGGTCGAAGGAGCGGCTGGATACTTCAGGTAGAGGAGCAGTAATCTCATTGGCCCATTGAGCCCGCTGCTCGACACTCATCTTCGAAAACGCGAGCTTTACATCGGCGCCATTTTCTTTGCCCAACCGATAGGCTTTAGAGGTATCAATACCCAGCAGTACATCACTCATCTCGGCGGTGTGCTGAGCAGCCATACCATGCAGCCGCAATGCCATGCGCTTTTGCGATTCACTGATGTCTTTGCCAAAGGCCATCCGAGGCAGATACTTTTCCAGCTGAATCATCAGGGAAGGGAGGTGTGGAATCACCCGATCTTCACCAGCGTGGCGGATAAAGCTATCCAGCCTCACCTCGTGACCACTGGCCACAATGTCAAGGATGACTTCCTGGGGGCCGAACCGATTTCTACCGCTGCGATAGTCAATCCGTTCAGCAAGGTGCTTGGCATTTGATTTCGACAGATGCTCATCCATGAAAGCGAGCATGTCGAATTGGGTCTGCGAGGGTTCTGTCTGGCCTAGTACGGAGACCATGTCTTTGGTGATCTCCCGCACCTGCGAGTTGGAGATGTAGGGGATATTGCCATCAGTCAATTGCTTGAAGATTTCCGGATCGTCTCGACCAAAAGCCTCAGCTATGAATTTGATCTGAAACGCTCTGTCATGCTGGCAATCATGAAACGCCCTATAGCCATAGGCCTTGAGGAATTCGTAATTGATCGCAGGTTTGCGCATGTTCCAGACCAGCGACTTCTCCGCATCTTCGCCCACCGCTGAAAAAATTTGCTTGTAGCGATCGAAGGCAGAAAGGCCTTCGGGCTTATCCTGGTAGGCGAGGCGGTTGATCTCACCGTAAAGGGGCAGTCCGATGTCCAGACACATCTTGAATTTGTTCACAAAGTCTTCCGGACTTTGATCGGCAACGACTGACTGGCTGTAGAAGGCTCTGAACCTCGACTTCTCAGTTTGATCCTCGTAGCTACCAGCAAGGTGCCGATTAGCCTTGAGCTCAGCCATTTCCTCAGGCGTAATGGCCAGTGGGCCGGATGATCCAAACATCGCTTCGCGTTCACCTTTGTCAAGGTAGGGGAAGCTGACCATGAACAGCGCGATCTTTGTTTGAGTCGACATGGGCGCTTTGGAGGGCAACGCCAACAGAAGGGCATGGACATCCGACTCGGTGAAGCTGGTGAAATTTTCTTGGATTTCGATCAGCAGGGAGTAATCCGTAGGCTTCAACGAGTCCTTTGTTTGCTTGTAAACCAAAGGATCTGAATGCTGAGCGAATTTATTCGCCAGTGTCGTGACATCGCCCTCCGCAAGCGCATTGACAAGCTGGGTGATGTACGCCTTGTTGCGGTATGTGAACTTGATGTCGCTAGCCATGATGAAGCCTCCATTTGTGCCAGTATGGATACGTTTTAGCATAAGGGTCAACCCAGGCAGCGCATACTGCCAAGCGAATGCTTCAAGGTGATATGACCCTGGGTCAATTAAGGTCAAAACAGACCTTTCAAAACCCTATCCCGAGCATGATTTCGATCGGTTGGCCATATCAGGCCAAGAGGGCCTACCAAAGGGAAAGCGGGCATCCTTGCCCGGTTTTGTTGGAGTTCACGGCTTCTACATGGCTGCCGAATGCGGCGACTCAGCCCAACGAAAGCTCGTCGCCAGGTCGATTGCGAGTACTGATCGACTGCTTTGGATCACGGTCAGCTGAGACCTCTGCATCCAGGATGGGTTTGGTCGCCTCACGCGCCGCTTTCCAGTCAACCACCATCTCAGATTTCAGGGTGGAGAAAACCTGATAGTTCAGAGGCCTTGCCGGGTTGACCAGGGGTTTTAGGTCTTCAGGGATCGTTGCTTCAAGTCCCGTGCGCAGGGGCTCAACGATGGCGTCCATTTGCTTGGCGTAATTCTGCGACGCACCTTCCAGCCCCTCTTTGAGCTCGGACGCCTGCTTGAGCGGCGCTTTGATTGCCTCAAGGGCGTCCATGACCCTGGTTTCCATTCTGGTGAGGTTGCCAATGTCCGATAGCGAGAGCAAATCGATTGGCAGGTTTGCCGTCAGGTCAACTACCAGATCCAGACCACCAAAATTCAGATGAGGCGATTCAACAAACGTGTTGTTGTAGGTTCTGAAGAACTGGTTGGCTTTCTTCATCGCCTCTGAGGTCATGTCTTTCGCCGCGCTGGTCATGCCACTAGACGCGACTGAAACCAATTTGTTTGATGACACGACGTCAACCATTTCACCTGTAATAGCACTGGTTATTTCATCCAGAGCATCCTCAAGGGCTTCAACCGCATCCACGCCAAGAATCGTAGCTTTCTTGGCGCCCAGCTGCAGGTTGTCAACGATCATGCGCTGATCAGCCAGACCCTGCCACTTGGCACGATCTTCAGGAAAGGCATCCAGAGCTCGGATGGTGTTGTTGTCGACCCAGGCGCCAATGCGCGAACCTGCCTCACGCTCGACGCGGTTGTGCACGGCTTGGGCGTATTGAGCCATTTCTTCTGCTGGTGTCTGAGTCAGAAAGTCGACCACTTTTCCAAACAGGTTGCGACCCTGTTTATCGGCTTGCATGTCCTGCAGAGCTTTGCCGTGGGCTTGAGAAGAGCGCTGATATGTCTCTGCGATATCAGACAGCGGGTGCGCGCCCTGAGGGGCTGGATGATCACCACCGTAGACACGTGGGTTGATGAAGATGTTGGAAGACATGACCGCTCCTTTTTCTTTTATTTTAACCTCGGTGAAGTAACTGAGGCAAAGGAAAAAGACGGCTTAAGGCATAATTGATAGCGCGGTATTTTGTGGCCTGAAGCCTGCAGGTGCAGACTCCGACCGAGAAAGTTAGGGCGTCCATGCCCTGATGAATCAGTCCTGCTTGACCTGCTGCCCAAGCGGCGCCTTGCGCGATAGCAGCAGAAAGAACAGTGGCACAAACACCGTAGCGAGGAAGGTCGCCAGGATCATGCCGCCGAACACACCGGTACCCATGGACTGGCGCGAGGCAGAACCCGCCCCCGTGGACACCATAAGCGGGTACACGCCCAGGGTGAAGGCCAGGGAGGTCATGACAATCGGACGGAAGCGAAGCTTGGCAGCCTCAACAGCAGCATCGGCCAGCTCGAATCCTTCCTCCACCTTCTGCTGAGCGAACTCCACGATCAGAATGGCGTTTTTTGCTGCCAAACCAACCAGCACCACAAGGCCAATTTGGAAGTAGATGTCGTTTGGCATGCCGCGAATCAGCAGCGCGCCGTAGGCACCCAGCAGAGCAAACGGAATAGCCAGGATGACTGCGACTGGGAGTGACCACTTCTCGTACTGCGCCGCCAGGATCAGGAAGACCATCAGCACCGCAAAGCCAAAGGCCAGATAGGTGGTCGACCCACCTGCCTGCTCCTGATAAGCCTGGCCTGTCCACTCGATCACGTAGCCTTCTGGAAGCACCTTGGCGGCTACCTCATCGACAGCTTTGATCGCATCCCCGGAACTGATGCCGGTGGCTGCGCTACCGCTGATCTTGGTGGCGACATAGCCGTTGTAGCGCTGAATCATCTCAGGGCCGTTCTTGAACGACACGTCGACAAAGCTTGCCATTGGAATCAGATCGCCTTGAGCGTTGCGCACATACAACGAACGGATATCTTCAGGATCGTTGCGGTACTGCTGGTCGGCCTGCATCTGCACTCGGTAAGTCTTGCCCGACTTGTTGAAGTCGTTCACATAGACCGAGCTCAGAACGCCCTGAAGCGTTGCATAGACGTCCGGAATGGCGACGCCCAGGGAGATTGCCCTTTGCTCGTCAACGTCGACGTAGAGCTGCGGTACGCCGGCACGGTAGAAGGAACTCACCGAGGCCATGCGAGGATCTTTCTGCAGTGCGCCAATCAGGGTATTCATGGCATCAGAGAGCGCCTGCGGGTCGCCGTCATCGCGGTTTTCCAGGAAGAACTCAAAGCCACCCGTGCTGCCAAGACCCATGATGGCAGGGGGGTTGAAGACCATTGCCCGCCCATCCACTTGGCCCAGGCCGATGCCCATGAATTTGCCAGCCAAATCCATTGCCGTTGTTTCGCGCTCATCCCAAGGTTTGAGTTTCACGAACATGGCGCCTGCGTTGCTCTTATTGCCCCCACCAATGAAGTCCATGCCGGCAATCACGAAGGCATCGCTGACGTTGGGGTCTTGCGCCAGGATCTGACGATACTTCTCACCAAACTCATTGGTGCGAGAAAGGCTCGCATTGTCAGGCAGCTGGATGGAGCCCATCAGCATGCCCTGATCCTCAGCTGGTACGAAGGAGGTGGGAAGCTTGACCGCCAGCACGGCGGCACTGACGCACACTGCCAGGAACAAGCCAACACTGATGGCGCGGTGGCGTAAGGTCTTGTTGACTAGGAACAGGTAGAACTTTGTAAGATTCTCAAACTGACGGTTGAACCAGGTGAAGAAGCGACCCTGTTTGTGCGAAGGTTTAAGCAGTAGGGCGCACAGGGCAGGGGTAAGGGTCAACGCTACAATGCCAGAAAGAAAAATGGCAATGGCGACGGTGACCGCAAACTGCTGATACAGCTTGCCAGCGATGCCACCCAGGAAGGAAACCGGGATGAACACTGCGCACAGCACCAGTACGATCGCAATCAGGGCGCCTGAGACTTCCTGCATGGCTGCGATGGCTGCATCCTTGGCATTGAGCCCTTTCTCATGCATCAGTCGTTCGACGTTCTCCAGCACCACTATGGCATCGTCGACCACGATGCCAATGGCAAGCACCATGGCAAACAGGGTCAGGGTATTGATCGAGAAACCAAAAGCCCACAAGCCTGCCAGGGTGCCGATCAGAGAAACCGGTACCGCCAGCAGTGGGATGAGGGTGGCGCGCCAGTTCTGCAAAAACAGGAAGACCACCAGAATGACCAAGATCATTGCCTCCACCAAGGTTTTTACAACCTGGTTGATACTGACCTGGATGAAGGTGGTGGTGTCGTAGGCGATCTGGAAGGAAACATCCTCAGGAAAGCTCTTCTCCATGCGGCCCAGCTCTGCTTTGACAGCTTCTGCCACATCCAGCGCATTGGCGCCCGACTGCAGGTTGATGCCGATACCCAGCGCTGGCGAGCCATTCATGAATGTTGCCATGCTGTAGGTCTGCGCACCCAGCTCTACCTTGGCCACATCGCCCAGCTTTACGAGACCTTTGCCGGCGTCCTGCTTGAGGATGATGTTGGAGAAATCTTCGGCAGTGAGTAGGCGACCTTTGGCGGTCACCGAATAGGTCAGTTGCTGGTTCGAAGGCATCGGCTCATCGCCCACCTTGCCCACGGCGTACTGGCTGTTCTGAGCGCTTATGGCATTGGATACGTCAGTGACGGTCAAGCCCAGAGAAGTCAGCTTTGGCATCTGAAGGTTGACGCGCATGGAGTAGTCACGGGCACCGAACACCTGGGCATCGCCAACGCCGGGCACGCGCTTGAGTGAGTCCACCATGTTGAGCTTGGCGTAATTGCTGAGGAACAAGGTGTCGTGGGTCTGTTGAGGACTGGTCAGCGCGAGCACCAGCAGCATGTCATTGCTACGCTTGCGCACGTTGATCCCGTTGCGGCGAACATCTTCAGGCAGACGGGCTTCGACTGCCTTGACCCGGTTGTTTGTGTCCACCATGGCCATGTCAATGTCAGTGCCGATATCGAATGTGGCCGTGATGCTCACCTGGCCATCAGAAGAGGAGTTGCTGGTGAAGTACAGAAGACCTTCGATCCCGCTGAGCTCATCCTCAATGGGCGCTGCTACCACCTTGGCCAGTGTCTCTGCGTTGGCGCCCGAGTAGGTGGCTGAAATGCTCACCGTCGGTGGCGTGATCTGGGGGTACTGCATAATCGGCAAGCCCAGAGAGGCCAGGAGGCCTGCCAGGACAATAACGATCGAGAGCACCGTCGAAAAGATGGGTCTGCGAATGAAAAAGCTGGTCATCAGGAATTACTCCGCCGCTTTCTGGGCGTTAGGTTCGACGTCGGCGCCGGGGTGCATGTTGAGCAGGTTGTCAGTGATGACAGCATCACCTTCAGAAAGGCCCTGGTTGATTGTCCAGTAGGTGCCATCCCAGTTCTGGGCATCCACGGGACGCATTTGGGCTTTCCCATCCTTGGCCACGTAGACATAGGGCCCGGATTCGGCGACCTGAACCGCCTTCTGGGCAACCCTGGCAACACCCGCCAGAGGCGCTCCAATCAGGCGAGCTGTGACGAACTGACCAGGCTTGATCAGGCCATCAGGGTTGGGCACCGTAGCGCGCACGGTCAGCGAGCCATATGCGGCATCAACCAGAGGAGCTACGTAGTCGAGCTTTCCACCCTGAACAACCTTGCCATTCTCCAGCACGACCTCGACATCAGCGCCATTGGAGCCTTTGGGGTACAGCTTGTCGTAGTCGGTCTGGGCAATGCCCACCGATACCCAGACTGGGTCAACGGAGGTCAGGGTGTTTAGGCTGGCGCCGGGTGACACGTAGTCGCCCTGGGAAATGCTCGCTTCACCCAGCATGCCGGAGAAAGGTGCCTTGATCAGGGAGTCGCTGTATTCTTTGCGAGCAAGCTTCACGCTCGCAATGGCTGCATTGACGGTAGCTTGCTGGACGTTCTTGGCACTCAGGGCGTCGTCATATTCCTGCTGGCTGGCGGCTTTGTTTGTCAACAAATTGCCCTGGCGGTTGGCTTCTCGGCTGAGCTGAACCAGTCGGGCTTTCTGCGTCTGCAGTTCGGCCTCAGCCTTATCCATGGAGAGCTTGAGATTCTCTCCCTCGACAGTGAACAGCATCTCGCCGGCTTTCACATAGCTGCCATCAACATGGTGGATCTGCTCTACAAGGCCCGTGGTCTTGGACTTGAGCACGACGTCGGCAGGGGAGGTGGCTTTGGCCAGAAGGGTTTTTTGAGGTCGCTGGTCAGATAGCTTGACCTGCTCGGTCGACACTTTCATCGCAGGCTGTCCACGGCCTTGAGGTGTATCGGGAGTGGAATCGCACCCTGCAAGTAACGCAGAAGCGGCGAGGGCGAGGGCTATAGCAGTTCGTTGGAGTCTCATGGGGCTCTCTTGTTGGCAAGGATCGTTAGCAATGCAATCAATTTTGCCGTTTACGGTTACCCAAATCAACGAATAATCGATAAATTGACAGTTAAGTGTGATTCCCAACGTAAATGGCACACCATCCGTCTGGCGGCTTTTTCAATATTTGACTAAACTGGCACCACTGTGAGCAAAGAATGCTATTTGGAGGCCCTTATGTCCGAAAACCAAGATCAAAACATCAAGCTGAATGCGGACAAAACTGCCGTTCTTACCCAGCAGATCAAGGAAGTCTCTCAGGCGCTGTCGAGCTTGCTTTACTTCTTGGGTACCGAAGATGGACTGCCCCATGGTGCCGCCCGCGATATCATGGGGGTTGCAGAGCACCGCTGTCAGGAAATCGGCCAGCTACTGAATGTGCCAACTGAGGCTGATGAACGCATTGAAAAGCGCAGCGGAGACATTCGCCGGGCTAACCTGCGAGTGCGTGAGCTTGAGGCCATGCTGGGTAAAGCTCAAAGCCCCGAAGCAACGCAGATGGGCATCAAGGTTCTCCATGACCAGCTAAGTGAGTGGTGGAGGCTTGAAGGGTTTGGCCTCACCAGTGAATTCGCTTTTGGCGAGCACAATCTTAAAGTCACCTTCTCCTGCCACCTGTTCGGGGATTTTGCGCTTCTCAATTCAGAAACGCCCGTTTCAGACAAAGAGCGTAAAAGATTGTGGCGTGAGTCATTGCGTGAGCGCGGCTTTGTCATCAAGCAAGAGGGTCGCGAAAAACGAGTTGAGGACTGCCAGCAGACCCGCGACGCCATCAAGGCTCTATTTGCACAGCGGCTGCCGAGCGCAACCATTTGGAAATTCGATGGGCACGAAACCAGAACAGGTTCTGAACTGGATTCTGTGACCGTCGTGATCCGCAAGATCGAAGAGATTCTCACCTTGCCAGTACCGCCCCAAAGGGCCGAGGAATAACGCATGAATGCTTTAAAGAAATACCTGGCACTGCCCTTGCTGGTATTGGCGCTTCATCAGGGCCAGGCCGTGGCGGGCGATGCCCTGACCCCAAAAGAGGTCACGTCGACCTTTTATGGCTGGTATGTAGATCAGTACCTTGCGGATCATACGCCGGTTGAGGATAACGCCCCTGACCTTATGCGCTACGTATCTGAGAAGGCCCTTGGCAACCTCACAGTCTTGATGCAGCGCCCGCAAGGTCAGACAGAGGACTACTTCCTCAAGTCCAATGACAATGGCGAATCCTGGAAGGGCAACGTCACCGTGACTGAACAATCGGCGACCGACACTACGGCCTTCGAGAAGGTGGTTGTGGGCCTGAACTATCTGGACAAGAAGGAAGTTCAGGTGGCACTGGAGAAAGAGGTCGATGGCTGGCGAATTGTGGCCGTAACGGATCTTCAGGCGAGCGCTGACTAGCAGAAAGGCTCGCATTGTTCGGCATGACGGTTTAGCTATAAATTGACATAAGGGCGTGGTGGCGGCATACTGCCTCTAAATTCCAGGAGGCGCAACCGTGTCCCAACGTCAGTTGAATCCCTACGAAAACGTTGTATGGGAGAGTACCCCTTCACAGTGGGTGAATTTCGGCATTTATGCCAAGTGGTTTGTATGGGCCTTGTTTTGGATCGCGCTTTTGTTGACGCTGCATCTGAACGAGGACGCCTTTACCAACTGGGCTCATTCCCTGCAGGCACTCAAGGACGCAAATTTCTCTCCGATCCCCCTGGGAACGGGCTTTGTTGCTGGCGCACTGCTTATGGCCGCTGGCAATTCGTTCTGGAGCTACCTCAAGGTTAAAACCACGCGGTTCGTGCTGACCACTGAACGCCTGTTTACCTACAGCGGCGTCCTCAACAAGCAGATCGATGAGCTTGAGCTCTATCGAGTCAAAGATTACTCCCAGTACAAACCCTTTGTGATGCGCCTGGCGGGCCTTGGTTGCGTGTCGGTTGAAACCTCCGATCGCAGTCATCCCATCGTTCGTATCGACGGCATCAAGGATCCAGATTTTTTGCAGGGTCTTTTACGTCAACACGGTGAGCTTCGCCGCAATGCTCGCGGCGTCCGCGAACTGGACATGTAACCCTCCCACAAACGCCTGCCCCCGCATCCGGCAGACCTGAACAGCGAGACACATCATGCCTACAAAAGCCATCACAAGGGGCGAGGATTACTGCCGGCAACTGCACGCAGAGTGCCTAAACCTTCTACTGGTCATACGCGACGAACAGCGCGAGCACTTCATTCCTGTAAGGGCCAGCTTCGTCGCAACTCTTGTGGCCATCTTTACGTTTGCCGGAATGGCTTTCATGGTCGACAACCATGGCATGCCGCTTTCAGCTTTGGGGTTTTTCGCCCTTGTGGCAGGGACGGCTGGGTTGGTGACCTGGGGCATTCTGGACACCATCAAGGCCAGCCACGAGGTGTCCAACTACCTGTACAAAGTCTTGACCGAAATGAGCGTAAAGCACCCAGATATAGAAGACCTGCGCAACGTACGCTCACCACTGACACTGAGTGATTTGCGCCGACATCTTCTCGATCTGATGGGGGCACTTGAATCCGATATCTTAAAACCAAACCGCAGCATTTTCTTCACGGAGGATAGCGTGGCGGGCTTGCCTTTCAAGTTCAACCACGTACCCCGCGCCAAAAACCTATGGTCTGACTCAATCCTTTAAGCCCAGGAGCTTTGCTTTTCCAGATGAACATCATCACCCCAGACAGCTTGAATTTGTTAATCAACTCAACCCCGCCAAAAGAGGAGGGAGCTATTAGCCCCAAGTCACTGTGGGTCTTCGGCGCCTGTATTGCGCTTGGCATCGCGGCAGGATTGGGTTTTCTCAGCTTCGCATTTAGCGCTGTATTGGTTGCACTGATCAGCCTTTGGGCACTTCGCCAAACCCATGTATGCCCTGATGCTTGCGCCCAGATCCAGAGGGCGTTTGTCGAGCGTGGCCTGCATTGCCCTACAGCGCCAGCCACTCGCAGTGTCGCTGAAACCATGGTGGATGCACTAAGGGAATACGATGCCGCAAAAAAAGTATAAGAATGGGTAAGTGATAT
>Ga0247734_1002216_pt1 | contig 13151 bp, 14 predicted proteins | sample UWRJL103311B2_FD_180933 | JGI IMG/M metagenome (GOLD analysis project Ga0247734, IMG submission 180933) | Plant litter microbial communities from Arlington Agricultural Research Station in Wisconsin, United States - UWRJ-L103-311B-2 | ecosystem: Environmental > Terrestrial > Plant litter >... | reverse complement strand
ACTTTGAAAAAGTCCCCCCCCCCCCCTTCCAGCGTGTAGGGCTGGTCAGCCCAAATCTTAAGAGCAAGTGTATAGGTGTGTTGATGATTGTTGGGTAAGGCATTTTCCAATAAAACTTTTGGGAGTTTTTTCACTCCAGCAGCCTCGTGTCTGCTCTTCCTTTCCGGAAAACTCAGAGAAGACAAGTGAAGGAGTCTCTTTTTGCTGTTTTACTTTATTTCGGACTGAAGATTGTGACTTTTGTATTGTTTAATTTTTCCTGTACTATGTAGATCGGTCTGTCAATTCTGTCTTGATAGACTTTTGAAGAAGTCAAATGGAACGGACATTATCTCCGAGCCGGTAAGCAGCCCTAACGCAAGCCTGGTATTAAACCTTCATTCAGGCTCAGACATGGGCTGATTTAGAGATGTTGCTATATATTACCATATACTATCTCATCCAACCAGCACCTCCAACCTTTGATTACAACAAGTAGTCAAAAACCACACATGGGATTCTGAATTCCCATTTTTCTTGGGATAACATTCTTGTATCTACTACAGCGCTGCTTCAAGACTTCAAGACTTACCATTACTTCAAGGCCTCGACCTTGCAATAGTTCTCGCTTGACAAAGATGTCGGAACTTGAAGAACTATTGGTGCAAGCTCGCGTTGAGTGGCCCAATGGCGAAGATAAATACTTCGTTCCCATTGATGAGTTTGAAAGGATAGTCACAGTGGATACGATTTTAGCAGAGCTTGAAAGGTGTCATTTTGAACTTTCGCATAATGATGAAGATTCCATGAGGAAATTTGCGGAGACTATATTCAGGACTCGTCCAAAACTCTTTACCATACTTGCTTACATCGGCCATCCCCTCTCTATTCGCGACTTCCTAAAGGAAGGCATACACGACGAACATTTACCCTTTCTCCGACACAGCACTTGTAGCAAAAATGGGATTTTCAGGCTGTTCAGTGAAAGAGGGAACTCAGATGAGGCTTTTAAATGTACTGAGAGTTGGGATCGAAGATCTGTCGAACTCTTGTTTCGAGAACAATGGATGTTCTTAGCTCCAGTATTCAAAAGGTCCTTAGATACTGATGATGCTCCAATCATTGAACATAAGGTACTAAAACCAAATTGCGCTTTGCCTTTTGTAAAGGACATGGAGCATAGCGAGAAAAGGCACGAAGGAGGGTTCAGCACGGTATGGGAAGTAAAGATACACCCCGCTCACCACAATCTATTCCTCGGCACAAAATCAAAGGTAGATCATTTTTACATCGGATTATCCGAGCGATGCTGATCCAAATTCTAGAACCCGTCCTTTGCCTTGAAAAAACTCCATTCGACAAATCCAACGGAATTTGAGTCGGAGGCTAAGATGCACGACGCCTTTCGAAAAAGCAAAAATCCACATCTAGTACAATTACTTGCTACGTATCGCCTAAATGGATATTACTACATGCTCTTTCCTTATGCAAAGTCGAATCTCCGCAATTATTGGAAGGACAACCCAGAACCATTGTTTGCAAAAACCACAATAAAATGGGTGGCTAATCAATGTAAAGCACTCACACATGGATTACTGCGAATACATAAATATAGTGATACCTTTCCTGTCAAGATGGGACGAAACGCAGAGCATTTGTATGGCCGCCATGGGGATATAAAGTACGTATTATTTACTTAAAGTGAGGTCATCTGGTCCTGAAGCTTGAGAAATTTGACCTCCCGAGAGGAGACTTGAGTAATAAAATATAGTCTACACCTTTAGTTCTGTTTTAAATAGAGAGCTAACTCCATACTGTAATAGGCCGGAGAACATATTGTGGTCAATTGAAAGCCCACCCAATCAACCAGAGCGTAACAGGGAGAAGCATGGCATTCTCGTGATCGCCGATTTTGGTCTGATGGCATTTCATAGAGGACAGTCAAGGTCTCTAGTGCCGGGTGCTAAACTACACGGCACACCGACTTATGCACCTCCAGAATGGCAGTTGAATTACCAAGTTTCTCGGTCCTACGACATTTGGAGCTTAGGTTGTGTTTATTTGGAGTTTATCACCTGGCTCGTGGTTCGTCAACTTCTCGTAGATTTCCAAGTTTGTGAACTGGAGCTAACATTAAATGCAGTCCGGCTGGTATGGGCTACAACGGTTCTCGTCAATGCGTTATGAGAATAGCTCTAGCAAATTATCTGGCGATTCCTTCTACACAATTACCACGGACAGGCATGGCATTCCATCTAATGCCAAACTGCACGAAGGTGTCCAGAAATGGATACAGGAATTACGGCAACAACCAAGGTGCTCAGACTTTATTGAGAATTTCTTAGATCTGGTGATGGGAATGCTAGAAGTTGATGGCAAGAAACGTCTAAATGCAGGTCAAGTAAACTCTGAATTGTGTCAGATGATAAGAGCTGGAAAGGTCGATGCCCAGTATTACACACAACGAAATTGCAAAATTTCCGGCGTCCAAGTAATCGATTTACCTCTCTCGGACTCACTGAACAAGTTCGAGAACTCGACCATTTATTTGAATCTAAGTGCCGGACACCCATTACCAACATCTTAGTCCTCTGAAAAAACTAGCAATATTTCACATTGTTAGCGAAGAAGGACGAAGTGGCTTTAATGTGTATGTACATTAAAATTCGGTTGTAATATTGTACAATATATTAGGAAACTGAACTATAGCTGTAATGTAAGAATATAAATAAGTCATATGCTTGTGTGATGAGAGTTTGATACTCTATACATTGGATTTTCAGCGATACTATCTATCATTGATCAACACAATAGCTAGCATAATCCAGCATCGCCCATTCTGATCCATATTTCTCTGTCATAATAGAGTAACCACATCCAATCCACTGATCTCGACATATTGAGTTCGGATCACGTGGTACGAGGATCAGGGGCCAGAGGTGAGACACGAAATGTTTTGTGCTACTATACGCTATAGCAACACTCAATGTCACTCTGCGACAGTTTATTAATATGCCTTGAAGGATGCCTTGAAGGATGCCTTGAATACTGACCTCACTGAGCAGCCTAGGTATGGTCAAGATCCAGCAGTTCAACTGCATCTGTGAAGGTTTCGTTAGTGGCGCTCAAAGTGGCGGTTCCACGATCGAAATTAATTTTACGTACACGAAGAGAGAAGTTTCCAGCACCAAAGGTCTTCTTGAGCATTTGCAACAACCTTCCACGGTCGATATATCGACCTTCTATAATCTGCTCAACCGACATTTACGGCCAGGGCAATGTCGGAGCCTTGTCGGAGATTGCGAGAGTGCGAGAGCCTGACGGTTTTTGAGGCGTCGCCTCCTCATCTTACAAATAATGGCAGTCATCACAGTCATCTGTCTCTCAGGAGGGTGGGCCCATACTAAGTTGTATGCATGCTCTTGTTGGCAAAATAAAAAACCCCCAGCCCTCGTACAGCAAACCTCTATTTCTGACATGTCGCAATAACAAATTAGTTCAGACGTGTCATCGACCTTTGTGCCATGGCTGGCTGTGAAGAGCCAGGCAATTCTACGGGAATTCACTTCGATTGTATAACGAGATCTGCAATTGTGTATGGTGCTGCATGCTACTCTCTATTCTGTCGAATCCGTTTCGTACACATGCATATGAGCTGACACATAGGCCGTTAAGCGTGTGGCGAAGCACAGAAGCCACTCCACGGTTAAGTCCGTTCGTTGTTGTAGTTAACATTTGAAAGGCTGAACAATTGAATTTATCCACTTCAATAGTGGTTTTCTTTGTGGGCTAGACAATAAAGAAAGAAGGCCTTTGCAGTTGTGGTGCATGAGAAGACGTTCAATGTTTGTCTTGCTGAGACCCTAACTGGACGTATGTATTATAATGAAGAACATATTGGGAAAACGTTCCGATTGGATGAGTCAGGCTGTCACAACAAATGTAGATGCAGACTTGTCGAACACATTCATCTTGGACGCAGAAGGTTGTGACTTGCAGGTTAGAAGGGAGTTTAGACCCCCAGCTGACAATCGAGATGGCGTCAAAAGAGCTACAATATGCTCCGAGGATGAACTGAATGATCTGTCTGTTAGTATTTTCCTGCTTTTCAAGAACAACCTAATATGAACTTGTTCTTAGGAAGCTCCCGACGCATGTCAGGTCTATTATATTAGCCAAAGACACTCGTTCTCGAGGTTGCGGATAACTCGTGACTTGTTTGACCACCTTATCAAAACCTATGGCGTCTTTGACCAAATACTTGGATTTGTCTCAGCATTCGGATTCAAAACTCGCGATACTGGGTTGTATTCTGATGTTGGAACAGCTACTTTCAAGTTTCAACAAAATGAGCCTCTGATTCGGGAAGATGGCAAGCTTGGGTCCTTTGGTGAATAGTCCTACACAAGCTAAATGACACACGACTTACCTTTGGTAGAGTTTGCGTACGGCTTTCGATATGTGGAGCTTAATCATAGACCGCCAGACGGAATGGTCAGTCAAGCTGATCATAATCCATGGTCAATACGGCAGACGGCACTATATCAACAATATAATGGCTCTCAAAATAAAAGCATAATAATTGCTATCGCACCTAGTCATGCTATGAAGGAGAGCTTGGAAAGGGCAATCATTCTAGCAACCGCAAACAATACCACATTTAATGTGTTTGATTTAAGTCGGATAATTACGTCTACTTTGCAGGACAATTGGAGACATTATATTCGTTATCTAGAGCAACGGTTAGTCGAGCAGGTATGCGAATATTCTAGACGAGGAAGAGTATGCACTAAATTATCCCAAAGTCAGACTCGGTGCTACTTAGCAAAGTGCCAAGTACGGAGGATAATCCTTTACCAATTTCTAGAGATACGAAGGTTAGATTTCTTGATAGGCAGCGGCTCACTCATCTGGAGGACAAGATTCTTGATCTTATTACAATTCTGGAGTCATTTTACAGCACGCTTTCTAACTTGAAACATCAATGTCTAATTCACTGTATGCCAAGCAGCTGCGTGGATTGTAAATGTGATACCATCGTCGAGGAAATTGGTGTGCAGATGTGCGAGGCCGAAATACTGATGAAAAACGTCGACATACTCTACAAGAGATCCCAAGCAAAAGCCAGACTCCTATCTGACTTATTGGAGTATGATAATGCCCAAGTTGCCCATATGAATTCAAGGTCACTCAGTGGCTTGACGAAAGAATCGAAGGACGAAAATTTGAAGATGAGACTTTTAACGGTAGTGGATAATCGGAGACAATTATACCTAACTGGACTAACTTGCTCATAGGAAAGAAGCGCGAGAGATGCAGCGGGTAAATATTCAACTTTCTTCCTTAGCTCCCTATGCCTTGTCGCCACTGACACTCTCCAGCGGTTAAAATACTAACAGTCATCACCCTCTTCTATTTACCTATGACGGTTGTAGCGGTAAGATACTACCTTCCATGATTTGCTCTGACCTTGATCCAGCTAAACAAAGTAGAGCATATTTTCGAGTCAACTTATACGAGTTAATGAAGCCGGTAGTGTTTCAGTGGTGTCTGGCTCGTGGTGGTTTGTTGTTGTTTCTGCACCCATGACTGTCGGCACATTTCTCTTGTGGAGATATTTTCTACGTAGATCACTGAGCAGTGATAACGCCCACAGCAAGTTAAGTGATACTCTCGCGGGGAAATATTACTGCAGCACGGCTGTCGTATGAAGTATGTATAAGTTAGGTGCAGTAATCTTTCGCCCAGGCTGGGGTAGTGCTTGTCGGTCAGCAATACAGAGATCAGTGCAATTTCGAATTTTATTTTGGCTCGCAGCCCGTCCTCATCAGCTTTTAGCCCAATAAAATCTTTCGTTATCCAGTATGCCGTATGAGGGTGTATGGGCTTTTTCTCGCATTGGACAAACTTCATGCAGACCCTAGCCTACCATCATGTTGACCATTAGCACTATGCTATTCGTCAACTGGTTACTATGTAGCCTTACTATTTGATCCTGATGCCTAGCAGCCTAATTGAGGCTCTGCGAACAGAGACAGGCGCCCCGATGCGGAGTCGCATCTCTCAGCCTTATATATTAAGCACTTCGCCCGAGCTATGCCTTGGAAAGCCCAGCCTTTAATGTACTAAATATTCTCTTTCAGTACTAATTTCTGCCAGAAAAACAGCCCAGGTTCTAATCCTGTTCATCGAAAAGCTTAAGGTATGTCTCAGTTAGTACAAGTTAACCAATTACTAATTGTGGCCAGTAGTGTGAATTGCGTGTTATATTTTTGAACCAGCACTACTTACGCTAGATTTGTGGATTGAATCCATGGGCTCATGTACTAGTAAAGAAGTTGCCTTTACTAAGCCTGGTAAAACTATGGATCTTCTTGAGGAAGTGGAAAATGCCAAAATTGAATGGCCAAGGGGCTCGAGTACCTACTTTATACCAAGAGATAGCCTAAAAAACATCGTCAACAAGAGCAATGTCAAGACAGAACTTAGAAGGTTATTTCCAGACTTGACCACACAGGAACTACGTCGATACATAGATATCATATTCAATCCGTCTAGAATGGCAACCGGTGTATTCATAACGGTACTTGGAACGAAAAAAGAGTCAATACTAGATATTTTGGACGAAGGCGTGGCGGATTCGGACCTCGCCCTTGAACGCCAACAGTCACCCACATACACAGGAAATTATAACCCACCTTTTGTTCTCTTTTGCTCAAAGGGTCACTACGATCACTGTAGAGACCGAAGCCATGTCAGTTGTAAAATTACCAGCGTTAGGGCCATGTCGAATTGGTCACGAAAACAGATCGAGGATTTTGATGCAATCCAATGGAGAGTGAAAGCGCCTATCTTTGAAAAGTTACCACAAGGGGAAATTCAACACTTTAATCTCCATTCTAACGTTGTTATGCCATACGTGGAAGACGGCGAAGAGCAGCAGGAACGTGGTGGTTATAGTTATGTATGGGCTGTGAGAATTCACCCTGCCCACCAGTCGGTATACAAACGGGGTGGCCGGAAGGTAAGAATAACATGATTTAAGTGTGTAGAAGCTAATTTCCAGCAGGAAGATTGTCCTCGCATTGCGGTGAAAAGACTTCATAGCACAGACATTCGCGAATTTGAACAAGAACGCAAAATGCTCAAGTACCTGACACTCAAACATCACCAGCATCTCGTAAAGTTGCTCGCTACTTACTCCCGGAAAGGATTTCATCATCTGCTATTTCCTTTTGCAGATGCAAACCTCCGTAGTTACTGGAAGCATGTCGGAATTCCTCCACAGGAATTAGCCACGTATATATGGTGCCTTGATCAGCTGGCAGGCCTTGCATCGGGTTTGGATCTCATTCACAATTTTCAAACCTTCGAAAAAGAAGGTGTGAAACTGGGCTCAGACACAGGAAATGATGGAATTTCCCGAATCAGGCCATCTGGCATGGCTGATTTCCGTTTAGTTGTCGAGAACGGCGAACAAATATTTGGTAGACATGTATGAGACAATTCCTTTCTAACCAAGTCATGTTGATAGAGGTTTTTGGATCCTGAGAACTGCCATATGAGTCCTTTATTGTTTGAATAGAAACACGCAGGCACTTGGGACAGCTCCCTTGCCTTTTGATCCTTAGTTTAAGATACTACCGAGTTTTTATCGTACTGACTTGATTAAGGGCGATTTAAAACCCGAGAACATCCTTTGGTTTAACGAATCCGACAATCCGACCGAGCAGGGAATTCTCCAAATTACTGATCTGGGTTTGGGACGTTTTCATGGATTTGGGTCGAAATCTAGAGATGACCCAAGGAAAACTCCCGGTTCTGCAACATATGTACCTCCCGAGATGGCCTTGAATATCCCAATATCTCGTGCGTACGACATATGGAGTCTCGGATGTGTTTTTCTCGAGTTCTTTACGTGGATGGTAGAAGGTTACGAAGCAGTGGAAGATTTCAGCAATGCTCGTCTTTTGAAGACCGAAGACGGTGTTATAGATGATACATTTTTTACACGTACTGGAGGACACGCCGTAGTTCGTGAGGGAGTCATTAGCTGGGTGCAGAGGCTACGCCAGCATCGACGTTGTTCTAGAATGATCCACGATTTGCTTGATTTGACAATGAATCGGATGCTACCTATTGGTGCTAGGGAAAGGATTGGCTCAACAGAGTTGAAAGCTAAACTTACACAGATTCTCCAGAGATCAAGAAGAGATTCTCGACCACAGACTCTAGATTATGTTCTAGGATGATATGTTCTGCTAAAGATAAACCTGGAAAAGAGGAATTGTCTAGTAGCTTTTTTAATGGCCAAGGCTTTGGGAACGAGGGAGTAGAGCATTGTACTCTTTTTTGGCGTTGACATCACTTTGATTTCTTTTACTACAGGCAAACATGTATCTTGAGCCAGAACCAAGTCTTCTATATTTCAGAAATCCATACGCTACTAGTGGCAATAGATTCGATTAAGGGGGTCGGCTCGACGTTTAGTTGGTAGAGAAGTTTCATGTTATTTTTGCTGTCAAATCTCGCTGTGGTGTTCAAGAAAATACTTCTCCTGACAAGATTTGATAGCAATCATTGTCTTACAGACAAAACCAACCGCTTTCATGACTTGGAGTTTGCAAAATAAAATATAGTCTAGCGCGTCTCTTTGCTTGACAAGTGTTGAGGGTGAGACATTAGTTTGAGCTATAGGTTCCTTTCTTTTTCAAAAAGAAGGTCTCAAAAGAGCGCTTTCGTTAGCGCGTATTATGTCATGTCCTTATTTGGTACTCGGTCAGTTTCCAGCTCGTTCGTTGTCAGCCAAAGAAAAAGTCCAAGTAATCTTAGAAACGCCCTGACCACCCCATGTCGCACTTGTGGCTATTTCATGGGCATATAGTCAAATTGGGACGCGGTTGTTTTTGCCTAAAATGAATTCGCCTTACCATCTGAAGCCCCGAGCCTTTTATACTTGGCTCATCTGCTATCACTACCTGGTTTTGTTTTCTTTTCTAGATAATCATCCAAATCATTTTTATTCAAGCCATGGACCGTCACATACAAGTCTCTTCGTCTCCTTCAAGGACAGATATGAAGCCAATAGAAGCGGAAGATACCAAATTCAAAAGCTACACGCTCCCCACGACGTATGTTGACCGTCCAAGACTGCTTCGAAAGCTGAGAGGCAGGTATGGACTTGATGGAGATGGAAATAACAACTTTCAAGTACAGGTGTGCTCATCGAACCTCATATTGTTTACAGTTTACTCATTTTTGCAGCTCCAACTCAACAGGTGGACAATTTCAGTACCTGGGGAACTCAACGAGCGTGAGATGTTTGACCTTTGCAGAGCATAGGACCAATTTCATGGTTTGAGCTTCACGGAGGCGGCGTGGCAAGAGTGGTGGCGATGTTAATCATCGATTGCCATGGCTGAGTAACGGAGGCGAGGTGGAGAATTTTTGCAGACACAAATCCCGGAAAGAATTATTGGATGTTATTTTCAAAAGCAGCACTTCAATTCATGTTTAATTCGTAACAGTTGCATTTGAGTTCTGAAGGCCTGAAGCTTGGTCTGTGATCAGCTCGTCCTCGTCTATCCAGTTTCAGGGCAGCACTGCAAGAACCACACAAAATTGCTTGCGCCGGGAACCAGCAGCTCATGTCTAAGTTTCACAGAATAGCTTTTACTTAGTTGTATACTATAGTGTGAAGTCCGCCACTAGTTAGTAGCCAGCTCATACATAGTGCTGTGTAACCTTGTGATACAAAGCGGAAGCACAAAGTTCTGGTCCTTGTATCGCTGCAAGCTTTGCAATTGCTTTTAATCATATGCTTTGGAAATTGGTGTCGAGGCATTTTCCGCGTGTCATAAATGGACGAGATTTGTTGGCAATAGAAGGATCGATTCAATCTACATCTTTGAATTTTTTTTCCTACTAATGCACTTATCAGATCAACAGCTGTCTCTGAGAGCTTTTTCTGCGCTACCAAATTGGATGATGGGTATTATTGCAAGAATACAGCACATCAAGTCTCAGGACCCGAATCGGTGGCAAATAGTTTTGATTCCTCACATTAAGAACTGCGTGTACCCTTTTGCTTTTGCTGTGGAACATTGGGCACCAAGAGCATACCACTATGTTCGAAATACTCTACGGTATATGAACTGGTTTAGGATATTCTATCATTTTTTTTAGCTTCACTGGTGAATCTCACGTCACTTATATTTAAGAGTCATGACAGGGTGTAATAACAGGTATGAATGCACGGTGCATTAACAGACACATAGATACAAATAATCCAACGTGAAGAAAATTTAAACATATGATATGTCATGTGTCAGTAGTAAGTTTTTCGAGTGCTTCAAAAGTGTGTTACGTGAAAAAAATCAACAATGATGTCGGTTGATAACGATACGCTATATGACAGTTGATAGCCTTAACATCCCCAGACATATTCGAACATTATAATCTATCCACTGGAAATATTGAAACGCCTACAATGAATAGGTTAAAACAGAGCAAGGTGGGCCAATGTATCCAGTTATAATTCACATGACTATATGGTCACGGGACATCTACGGATGAGAGACACTTTTGAGTAACTAGTAAAGGGGCTTCAGATTAATTTCAAGGCAATTTTGGTTGATTATTCATTATCAGTGGTCCAAACAGGGGCGTGCCTTGTAGAAAATGGTCCTTTCTGCGCGTTTCGGCTTTTGCGGATTTCATCGCTATTACCGTTTGAGTGTTATGTAATTAATTGCCACTTCCGCTCGAAGTATAAATCTAAGTACGTTTCTCTGAATATCCCACCCAGTCAACAATATATTATAAGTTAAACGACATACTATAATTGTAGTTTTATCATCGTCCCAATTCGGTGAAATGGCGAAAGATTATGGCTTCAGCTCAGAAGGGAATACTATCGTTTCCGACTTTCAAACTCAAGTTAAAGACAAAACGTTCCTCATAACTGGCCCAAGTGAAGGAGGAATTGGAGCAGAGACAACTATTTCTCTAGCTCATGGCTCTCCATCCATAATTATTCTTCTTGGTCGCTCAATTACCAAAATACAACCAACTATCGACAGAATCTCATCAACCTCACCTTCCACTATTGTCAAATTCATCCCTATAAATCTCGACTCATTGTCTAGTGTGCGAGCGGCAGCAACGAAAATCTTGGAAGATGATGAGATTAGGAATATTGATGTAGTGATCAACAATGCTGCAATAATGGTGTGCCCATTCAAGAAGTCAGAGGATGGAATTGAGTCCCAGTTCGCAACCAACTATATCAGTCACTTCTTGCTCACAAATCTTTTGATTCCAAAGATTTTAACATCAGAATATCCACGAGTTGTGAATGTTTCTTCTTCAGCTCATGGGATGTCTGGCGTTCGGTTTGACGATATCAATTTTAAAGATGGGCAGGATTATGACCGCTGGGCAGCATATGGCCAATCCAAAACAGCAAGCATTCTTTTCTCAGTTGGACTCAATCTCAAAGGAGTAAAAAGCTTTGCACTACATCCAGGTAGCATAGCAAGTCAGCTTCAGCAGTATATGACCGAGGAAATCAGGAATGCAGGGCTAGAGGCACTGCGAGCTGCAGGGCGGCCTCTACCTAACACAGGAAGGAAGACTTTACAACAAGGCTGTGCAACAACGTTGAGGGCAGCATTGGATCCGACGTTAGAGTCCGTGGTCAAAGATGGGAAGAAGAGCGTCTATCTCGTTGATTGTCAAATTGTGACTGATGACTCTGTGGCAGAATATGCACTTGACGAAGAGAATGCGAACAAATTGTGGAACATAAGCGAAAAGATAGTAGGCGAGAACTTTTCCTGGTGAGTAGATAGTCGGTCTTGTTATATAGTTGACATACATAATACTAAATGTATACTTCAATAAAATTCAGCTGCTTTGCAATCCGAGAGGCGAGTTTCCTAGGACCATGTCTTCATATATGCTAACTCAGCTATACATGCACTTCTACTGAGAAGCTCTTCTCAAACAATCAAATCCGAATTAAAGTGACAATACGGCGCTCCATTCTTCGACTCGCAGTACACCGTCATGGTGCTCTCAAACTTCACCCATCGCCCCTTCTTCACCGTCCTCTGAGTTGGTTTCCCATTCACAATAGTCCCCAGGCCATCTTTGAAAACAACAAAATCGCGGTCGGCAAAAGTGAATGCATCAACATCAGTCCTCCCACTTGTTTTGCATGTATTACCCCCAACTGATTTGCCACTGCTTAGTTTCCGTTGAGTACATTTTACCACTTTGCCAGCAGCGCCACTCCAGAATTTGTCAACATCACCTTTGCCACCATTCCCTGAGAAACAAGAATCATGGTTAGTTCGAATGACAAAATGACTGCAAAGCTCTCGCGGAGTTTCTTGGATTGGAATTATTGCTTTCAATATCACTTACAGTTATATATGTCACAATTACCGCATGAATTGTCTGTCAAGGGGGGACAGACAGAGATACCGGGATTGGTTGTATATAGCATTTGCCATGGGGTCTTGTTCGTCGCTTTGCCTGTCAATATGTAAATAAGTTGATGTCTCGTTGAAAGCCAACGGTAATATGTACCACACACATAGCATCCAGCTATTTTCCTGCAATCTTCTCCTAATACAGACAAGATCATTATGGCCAAGACGAACACTTGGGAAATGGATGGGTGTAGGTTGTACATTGCTGTTTGAAAGCGCAAGGAAAACCCCGTGCAAAAAGTTATAGTGTGCAGAACGGGTTCCGATCTACAAAAGAAGCCTTAGAATACCTTCGTAACAACTGAAGTAAGAATCGGTATTTGCACAAACCACTAAATGTTGCTTCAAATCGAAGCGTGACGGGAGTGCTTTTATATGCCTCTCAGACCATAACAGCCTAAGAACCAGCTGATGCATGTAGACTTGGACTTGTACCAACTTTGATTCAATTGAGTAACCTAATATGGCAACAACTCCACAAGCTAATTTGATCGTGGGAAAGATCCTTTGTTTTTCAACGCTCTTCTTTTATTTATTGGCTATCTAATTTGGGTGTGGCCGATGATGGCGGCTGAGACCTTGAGAGAGGGCTGGAATCTCTCCGTCTTATTTGTGCCCTGGGCGCCACACCGACAGATTTGAGAATTACCAGGGAACCTCGGGTCATTGCCAAAA
>Ga0247734_1002215_pt1 | contig 13152 bp, 18 predicted proteins | sample UWRJL103311B2_FD_180933 | JGI IMG/M metagenome (GOLD analysis project Ga0247734, IMG submission 180933) | Plant litter microbial communities from Arlington Agricultural Research Station in Wisconsin, United States - UWRJ-L103-311B-2 | ecosystem: Environmental > Terrestrial > Plant litter >... | reverse complement strand
AAACTGTGGCTTAGTTTATAAGAGTGAAGTAGGAATCTCTGCCGTCATTGCCGTATCTTACTATGCCTGCAGGATAGCAAGGCATGTGCCTCGTTGTTTGGAGGAGATAGACAGACTGCACGACTTCGATATATAATACATCTGTTGGGTTGGTAAGTATTTATTTATTGAAGCAGAGACTGAGATAATTGATTACTCGTGTGCTTACAACGACTGTGTATGAATAAGGATGCCGAGGTGCGACCTAAGGAGCAAAATTGGAATAATCCGTTTGACGAAATGAGGATGCCCTGGGAACCCGGAAAGGATGATGTGGTTGGTTATGTAATTAGAGAAAACCTAATCTTAGCTTGCTTCTGCCATCTGCTTTGTCTAATGACATCCGCTACATTACCACGAAATACATCTTCACTTATCCACAACCTACACGAAGGGCGGCCATTCTCTGACTTCGATGCAGGAATCAATTCCTCTACAGCATGGACAGAACATTTAGAGCTGGAGGCGTCTGCATCCGAAGAGGGAATTGAAGAAGAGGACTCCTATCGTCCTGCACGCGCCTTATACGACTTTGAAGGGAAAGCTGAGTTCAGAGAACTCAATGTTCATGCAGGCGACAGTCTCCAGGTTGTCAAGCAAGAACTTTCAGATGGCTGGAGTCTGGTCAAGAAAGACGATGGCGAAATAGGGCTGCTTCCTAAAGACTATTATACTGTGCGTCGCCCATGCACATCCAACTCTTATGTTTCTGACACACTGGATACCCAAGGAAGTTTACACTTGATTTCTCCAAGTCACCAGACCTGCACAAGCGTCAAGAATCTGACTCTGCAACTCCCCGTGCGTCTGCTGTATTGTCTCCGCCTCTGGTTTCGCAGACCACTGGAGATTGGATCTTCCCCAGCTTCAGAAGAAGCCTCCTTGGCGGAAAGAGCCTAAATCGTTTCTCCAGCTTTGTGACTAGTGGCGCGGAGGCCTGGGTACTCAACGGATCCCCCGGCGATTCCGACCCTACGCCGTCTACCTCGCATCATGAGAAGGTTGCATCCAACGCGTCAGATGTCTCGGCAATGGAAGATGATAGGCGATCGAGTGCTTTCAATATGTCGGAAGCAGACCGACACTATGTTGACGCTTCACACATCTGGAAGACGAAGGTTCCACCATTCCGTATTCTTGTTCATTCACCATCGAAGAGAGCATCAACTATATCTGGAGGCTATACTGTATACAACGTTACTTCGCTTTTCTCACAGATAAATGCCGAAGCTGAATTGGATCCTGGCTTACCCCCGAGGTCGCCTACGCGAATTACTGTCCAGAGACGGTACTCGCATTTCGTTCTGTTACATACTGCCTTGACGAGAAGGCTTCCTGGAATTGCTTTGCCCCCGCTCCCAGAGAAACAATATGCGGGGAGATTCAGCGAAGATTTTGTGGAAGCAAGAAGGGGAGACCTGGAACGCTATCTCAGCCGGGTGATTCGACACCCTGTTGCTCGATACGCCGAAGTGGTCACCTTTTTCCTGAGTTGTGAAAGCGAATCCGTGAGCGAGATCTTGGGCTCTGTTTTTAAGGAGAATCCAGCTAAATGTCAAGCAGGAATGGAAGCGGCTCATATCGCATCATTTGTCAACACCACCTGCGGGGCCTGCTTTCTTTGCTCATGTTCTGCATCCGGCGTTCAACGTGGACTTGGACGAGGCAGAGGAAACCGCAACCCGGTTCACATCGCACACACGCGCCGTTGGGAAAGGAGTACAAGGACTTAGGAACGTGTTTGGTCGTGCCAGAGACGCTCGCATCGGTATGTGATGAATGGCCCTGAGACCGTGAAACCCTCAACTTTCATTTTAGCAATGTCGGGTGCTGAAAGGCTTTTGTCGTACTCGCTTCTATCGTTGATTACTTCGCAACCTTTAGCCTCTGCTCCTACAACCGGTGTTGCAGAAGAGGACGAGGAATATTCCCCCAAAGATAAAGGACTAGCAAACAATGATGGTGCTTGGTGTTGGCGTGAAAATTGTCAAGGTTTGTTTCTGCAGCCGTATCGCGATATCACAATTCTCAGGTCCGCATAAAAAGAGTGCTTGAGACTGACGAACGCCATGCAAAAGACGTCAGATGCTCTGCAAGGTGTCGCTGATCTATACGATGACCATGTACATTTCCCGGGACGCAGAAACTTCCCTGGCTAATCCTGAATAATATAGGCAAGACGGAGGCAATTAATCACACATGAGTTTTTGAAGGGTGTTGCGCATCCATCCTCCCTTTACCAAGTCAGAGACTTGTTCGCCTATATGGATCCACTGTGTCTGATAATGCTGATTAGGGTGTATTGAATACTCACAGATCAACGACATCGCGGTACAGAGAAGCGCTAAGCGATGGACATGTATGCTTTTAAAAAATGACTAGTTGAGTGCCTTGCTTACTGTCATTTGTTAGGCAGATGAAGATGTTGCTGCACGCTGCGAGACTGTCCTAAATACAACAATGGCGGAGATGGAGACATACCATACGCAGAAGAACGAGGACTTTGCCACCCTAACGAAGGACCATCTCGATGGCGAGATTGAGTTCTACGAGCAAGTGCGTTATTGTGTTGTTTTGAATGCGTTGTGCGGGAGCTAATCTGGAAACTAGGTGCTCAGTAAACTCCGTTCTGCAAGAAGAAACTTCGACTCTCCTACTTATCAACAGCTTGGAAAGATTCCGCGACAGCCTTCCATATACGAGAGAGAGCTGGAGAATCCAAGGCTGCTGGCAAATCCTTTACCTCAGCCATGCCCGCATGTCTTTGGTACGTGTTAACAACATGACGAGGTCTGTATGACTGATTGTTGCGTAGACTCTGCCCCGATGAGGCCCGTTAGCGTAGCGATACAGGAGGGAGTGGGGATGCTCAACCTTCTTAGTCCGACAGCGAGTCGAGGTAGTGTTTTCAGCAGGTTTTGGTGAGAGAATTAGAATTACGACTTTAAATAATGATTTGCGATGACAAGATACTATAATACATTTGCTTGATCGAGAAAGGCGGGCGGTACAGTGTGAAGACCGTTCGTTGATCTCTAGTCTGCGTATTGATAACCTTCAAGACCATATGGGTCCTTCAATAGTCCTGCAAGCGGCGTGTAACCATACCCTCTTCGTTTTTCCTCTGGGAACTGGAAGCGAACCGGCTTAGGGGTGATTCCCTCAGCTCCTATCTCATCCGAAAAGGCCTTAAGCAGAGCCCGTTCATCCTTTGAAAGCTTGCACGCAAACTGAACCAAACATCTCTCGAGAGGGACAATATCAGACCCAGCAGGTGGGTTGAAGCGAGACTTGAGAGCTGCAATCATCGAGGCAGCAGGAATTCGTCCACAATGCCAAATCTTGATCTCCTTTAGTTGAGGCAAAATGACGGCGGGCTTCCCTTCTGCATCAGTCGCATCGCCACTGAGGGATTTAAGAAAGTCCAAGTCCACGCCTGCTTTGACTCGGATGGTTGGTATATGCATCTGCATATTTTGGAGCTCTGCCGGAATATTTTCCCGAATGAGGTCTGGAGAGGGCGAAAAGAAATCGTGTAAACCCAGGGTGTGCAATGATGGATGGTCTCGAAGCCAATTGAGAACAGGTTGTTGTATACTCTTCTCCATTGTGAAATCGACAACTTCAAGGTCTGAAAGGGGTTGCAATGGCATGAGGTCCGTCAAGTCAAAGGCGATTGGTGTTTGCTCGTCTCCGCCTATTGGTCCATATACATCCATGTGTGTAAAATGGGAAAGGCGGTTGAGAGCAGGGACGTCGAGAGAGGGTATGAAATTCTTCTTGGGATTACCATTGAGCCTCAGAGTATGGAGCTTCTCCAATCTAATCGGTTCCACAGCTTCTTCCTCTGATTCCTCTGGAGTCCCACCTCCAAACAATGGCTGCAGTTGCTGCAACCACATACCAGGGCCCATGCCTGGCATGCCGGCAGGGAACGGGGCACCGGGAAGATTGGGAGCAGCTTGAGCTCCTCCAGCAGGTGGCGGAGGCTGCGCTTGTCCAGGTGCCGGCGCCCCAAATAGCATAGGTGCGGGTGCGGGTGGTTGACCAGGTGCTTGTGCAGGCAATGGCCCTTGAGCAGGTGCTTGAGGGAAAGCAGGATTCATTCCGGGCAATCCTGCTTGTATATTTAGATGCACCTGGCCCTGCGGCAGATTCACCACTCCTCCCATTGCTCCCAGCTCTGTACCTTCGAACGACATAATGAAGACCTCCAGGTTTGGGCAACGTCTCAGGTACTGCAGGCCTTCGCTCGAAGAACAGGCAATGTCCAACGTAGTCAGATTAGCCCAGTTGATCTCAGACCAGTGCAGACCTTGACGATAAGGCAGACGGAGCTGCCGAATGCTAGGTGCACAGATCAGGTTCTTCATAGAATCAAGGGAAGCTCGACTAGCCACGGAAATGGCAACCTCCTTAAGACAAGGGATCTGTTCTGGGGTCAAGGTGGCAAAGGCTTCGTGCATCGCACCACGAGCCATACGTATACCCTCCCATCTGTCTGCGAGAGGAAGTAAAGAGGCTAAAATAGCGCGGAAAGGCGTCGGCTTGGCTTGAGAAGGGGCTGGCTGTTGAGCTGCATGGTCGTCGAAGGCGTTCATCCATGTGTGGTCCAGTTCGAACTGGGCACTGTGCACCCCATGAAAGGGGGCAGATTGGCCAAACGAGAATGAGATTGGAAGAGAGCCGGACTTGCTGAACCATGCCGTAATTGCTTTTTGGAAGGTCGCCAGCTCAGGCCCTCTGCGAGAAGGAATGGCGATGTGCAACTTGTTCCAGAGTGATGGGGTCTCATCCACTGTCTCCTTCCAATATTTGCAGACTCTCCGCAAGAGAAGAGGAGCGTCAGATGAGCTCATGAGGGGTAGATGCTTGGTGGGTAGACAACGCTGGAAGATCTCGCGCAGGATGTCGGCAGGTAAGGTGCGAATGGGAGCTAAGGTGGCGGTACAGTATAGGAGCTTTTGAGCTGCAAGTGCTCTTTGTTTCTTCAGCTGCGCAATCTGTAAGTCCAAATCCTGAAGCTCCTCCGTAGTGCTTTGTTTCATTGTGAACACCTCGTTTCGGTCACGGAAAGACAGCCCATCTGCTTCAAACAGCGCTTTCAATTCTTCGTCCATTACAACCTGTGTAATCTAGCCACAATAGCGTGAGTAAGTTATCGAGAATGCAGCCGTGCAGAAGTAAGACGCACGACGTTAGGTTCAAATGGCGCAGACAGACGTTGTGATGGTCGTCCACGAAGGGCCACACCTTCGAGGCGCGTCAAGAAGCGTACTGCTTGCATTTATTTGGCCTCAGAGTCATAAGCATCTGGCATCATCATAATACTATTTTGAATACGCGTTTTATCAATCTTAAGTATCAGTATTGAAAGCTGTAAGTATATATCAAATCGCGGGTTAGCTCGGTGATAAGAGCACTCGCTGCCACAGTTACCAGTTACCAGTACTTGAAGCTGTCACGTGAGGAAAGACGCGAGTCGCGAGCTGATGGCGGGTGGTTTGTTTACACGCGCCTTGTCCCGAACAATCATCTCCATGCCAGGCCTTTTGGAAGATGAGAACCTCAGTCTGAGGCATCTCCCCGAGCTCTCTTATGCTGCAGAGACTTCCTCCTTCCAGCTGCCCTCCTATGCTTCCAGATCTGTGGAAGACAGTTTTCAGATACCCAGTGGATCAGGGCTGGACCTGCTCAATGACAGCAACGACGACTTTCTCGCGGATATGGCTCCCACGCCTGCGGTCAGGACAATCGCCCGCATTGAACATCCCCCTCTTACTCTTGAAGAGCTTACTCCACGGAAGGCAGCACGACGACGGCAGCCGTTACCTCAACACCATTCTCCCACCAAGACAGGTACCAAGACACCTACCACTAAACGTCGGGTCGATATATTTTCAGGAGATCCACCAATGACACCTGCAAGCTTTGAGGAGCTGAAGTCCAAGTTTGACCTTTTTGTCGAGGACAAACCTATTGTGCGTAGAATCTTGCAAGGTGGAGGACAAGTGCTCACTTTGTCTTATAGACATCTTTGATTGAAGAGGCACTCTCATCTGACCAGAGAGAATTGGTATGTGTACGAATCTCTAAAGTTCGAGAAGGACTAACCGGTTTGTTCTTAGAAGTCATCTCCCCGCATAGTTAAGGTCGCGACTGAACCCCACGTTGCTTCTGCTAGAGTATCTGAAAGTCCGCCCAAGTAGGTGATATTTTCTTCCTTTATCTTGACGCAGCCTGATTTATTTCTGGTGATAGATTTTCCCCCAAACGCGCAACTCCACGGCGTCTCACTATTGAGCATCTGTCTCCATCCAAAGTTATCAACACAACCCCAACCCGGACTACATTCCCTCGAGCTAACGTTTCTCCGTCATCGAAGAGAAGACAGGAAGAAGCTAGTCACTCGCCTCAGCAGATACCTATGTCGCCTATGCGCCCGGCTAGCAAGCGTGTAGCTTCGGCTCCTTCGCCAGTTGAGCCTTTGCCTAAGAGGAAAGCTGTCGTTCCCACCTCCAAACCCATCATCGTAGCCCCTACTTCCAAGCCTACAACTACAGCCCACACTTCTAAACCCAGTTCTCAGAAGAGTAAACCACCTTCTGCCGATTCGATGTCAAAAGAACCAACCAAGCGTGCTGTAACTCGTGTCGAGCGCCCCAAAAGGGCGAGTGCACTGGCACCTAAAAAGCCCCTGGTTTCGAAGCCAGCTGTTGGGACTGGCATTGCAGTTGTATCTAAGAAAACTACACTGGTGACGAAGCCGAAATCCGGGGCATCGACGTGGCTGAAAAAGGGGCCTGCCGTTCCCAAAGAGTCTTCTTCCCTTGCCGTGGCTTCAGGCTCTCGAGCAGCGAAAACAGTATGTTTAATGTTTTTCATGCAAGCTCCTTCGCTGATGACTTGACCAGACAATAACGCCTCCCAAAGCTGACTCGGTGGAGAGTACAATTGCCCGTCCTTTGGAGGCCATGGATACGGACACAGAAGTGCCTGTTGTGGGCTTGCAGGCGACCGTGATTGAAGAGTCATCCGAGTCCGTATTAATGAGAGAACCGGAACCAGTTGAGGAGGATACTGCGCGTCTTGACCCTGAGCAGCCTGTAGCAGGGCCATCTCGTCAAGCTCCCCGAGTATTTGGCTCCGCTTCGACCAAACCTGAGCCTTTCAACTTTTCTGTTTCCAGTCGAAGCAACTCCCGTGCCTCAACCTTCGCGTCACAATCACGGGCCAGTCGAAGTACCTCCAGTCGTGTGAATCCTGTTCCAGATTATAAGGCTTTACACGCTTCTCATAACGCTCTGATGGCCTCTCGACGGCAACACGTACATCCAACGATTCCTATTCCATTAGAGCTGAGTACAGAGTCGAGAGCAAAGGAAAGAGCACGGTTTGACGAGATCATGAGGGAGAAGGAACATGAGCAGCAGAGGCTTGAAGAGGAGGAAAGAAGGAAGAAGGAAGCAGAAGAGCTCATGGAGCTCAAAGAACTTCGCAAGCGAACATTTGTTAAAGCGCATGAGGTTCCAGAATGGTACAAAGACGCTCCGAGAAGAAAGAAGAACAAGGTAGAGGACGAGTGAGTCTCAAGATTTAATCCATGTATTGTTTGTTTCTGGATCATCGGTTGTACATTGGACCCATACCTACAGAAGGAAATGCGATATTTACAGATGTTGGGCGTTCGTTCAGACGTATCGCTGTTCTTGGAAACCTGGTAGAATAGTGGCAGCCTTGTGCGTGTCGGTGTCGAAGGTTGCGCCTTTAACACGTTGCCACTTCTGCTTCGCGAAAGTGAATTCTTCCATGGTGGGGACAGGATTTCCAGTTTTTTCGAACGAGTTCTGAGTGAATCCCTCACGCTTGAGCACCGGCGAATCCACAGTGGCGAGAGGGACGTTGTTGTGGGGGCTGTTGGGTAATTTATGAGATAAATGTTTCTGAATAAGATAGATTTGGCTCACCGGGCGAAGTACATCAACCCAAGACGGTCCACATGTTGCTGGTCCTTGGGAGGGACAGTGACACGGTGGACGGTGCTCTTGACGTATCCACCCGTCAAGAATTGGAGGGCGTCACATGCGTTCACAGTGAGGGTAGCGTCTTGAGGTTTGACCCATTTCCAGTCCCCACTATCGTGGTAGCGGATTTGCAGACCAGCCACTGGCTGACGGTAGAGGAGAGTGAAAGATCCCAAGTCGGTGTGACCTTCCGCCAGCTCCTTGAGACGAGGGAAGTCCTCGGGCTTGTGCTTGAGATACATCATATAGCGAAGGTGGTCTTCAGATTTTTCTTCGTACTGGTGGATGTTGGTGAAGTAGTCTTCGGGTAGCTCAAGAGCAATGGCGAGGAGGACGAAGAGCTTGTCGAGAACTTGTGTGTGGCAATCCCGAGCAAAGGATTCGACTTCTTCAATGTTCTGTTTCAGCAGATCAGGGTGTTCGATGGGGAAGTGCTTGTTAAACTCTGACAGGAAGATTTAGTGACTAGTTTCAAGATTTGTAGCAAAATGAAGACGTACTGGGAATGTTGTAGGCAGAGATATGGTCGCGCAAACCGGTCTCCTTGTCGATTCTGTTGGATATTACATATGAGTACAAATGGATTCATCCGAGGTATCAAATGCACGCCTACATGCGACGGCCATGGGGGATGTATCCATTGAACTTTCCCTCATCGATGCCCTCTGGCACATAACGCAGCCTCTCTTCGAGAGGAAGCTCATAGACCTGGCGACCAAGAGCAAATTGTCTGTTCACTCGCTCCTGGGAAATGCCAAAGTTGGAAACGTAGAAGAATCCCTTGTAGCGAAGAGCATCTATGAGCGTCTTCGAGAGCTCCTTCTTGCCTTCTTCAGTGTCGAACTTGCTGAGATCGACGGTGATAAGGTCAGCCCAGTCGAGGTCCTCCTGAAGACTATTGAGTGACAACGTTAAGCGGTATAGAGGCACAGGCGCACTTTTGTCTCCTCGATATAATCGTAGGCGCCTAGTTGGGGAGCTGGGACTGGCATTGTATATGTAGTCCAAAGAAAAGGGGAGAGAAAATATGTATACGAGATCTATCAAAGCCTTGCCCTTATAGGGTGCTAGGACAGGGCTTATTATTCATGTGTATACCCGACGAATATGGCAAACAGACTCGTGGACCACAGTAGAACCAAAAGTGTCGCCATCCAGCTCCAGAATGAGGTGACCTGCACATTCTCGCGTCTTTGATGAGACCAGATTAAGTCCAGCAACGTTGAATTTAATAGCAAAGAGCCTTTCCAGACAGTCAAATACAGACTGTCTGTTCTCCTCAGGGTAGTGGTCGTGGCGAGAAACAACGGTGGAACTCAGCGCGTTGTGTGACAAGCTGTGACACATTCACTTGGAATCCAACCGTCATCATTCACTGAACCAAACGCGTTTATAGGCCGGTGCTGGCGGGAAACATGGCTGGTGACAAAGAGCATAGATATCCCAGTCGTGGACCAATATTCTCGCCATAGAACCCTAACATGGCGCAACTTTCGACCAGAGCACCATATAGACGTGCTTGTTATCCAATTCCGTTGTGCTTGCGCTTTCTCTGTATAGTTCTGGATTCGTGCTTAAGGTCCCAGAACAAGTCCAGAAAAATTGGCTACTTGAGGGCAATTAGGAGCCTTTTTTGAACATGATTCAAGATTGTTACCTGTGCTCTCACAATGGTAGCTGAATTCGAGCGACAAATGTCGGCGGAAAGATCAAGGAAGCGGTGGTAAAATGCATACTTTTCTTCGCTATTAGAAACGTGTCAGTTTACTGAGGTATCTTGTTACTTGGTCTGACGCCCGCTCGTGTGTAGTTGTCCATATCGGTGTGTAACTTACCTCTTATCTTTTTCAGTCTCTATATGCTCATCGGCCTTAAGGCTGCGATTTCTCTGGCTTTGAGCGTAGCATGGAGATGAGATTCCATCCAATGGCCTACTGTCATTTCTGGCGGATTTGGCCAGCATGGTCGTGTTCGTTATGCTAAGCCCATATCGCAAGACTTGCAATATGTTCGCATACAAGGCTGATGCAAGGTTCGTTAAATAAATAACGTGCTTGAAAAGCGGCGGCGACCTTTGACGTCCTGTGAACATTCTCGTTGGTGTCTACCTGCTGAACGCCCTTAGAGGCTAGATGCGCGAACTTAGGCCCATTATCATCTACCCCCATGGCTGCGACATACCCTTCATCGTCAAGGCTATTGTTGCTCTGAACTCCACTCTCAATGGTTGCGCCATCGGCGAGCTCATAACAGCGTTGTCGGGCTCTATGAAGCTATTCATCTCATGAGCACCCATTTCATAGAACACCGATGGCTTGCAAAGTCTCCCAGATTCCTTTGCTCGAATGGAATCGCCATATCAGACTCAAGAGTCCCTCAACTATATCGCTCAGCGTAGAAAATCAGGGATCATTGTGAAGCTGCTTAGCCGGGACGTGAGTGTTGGCTTTCTCTCATCTTGCGACGTGAATGCTGAGCGGTGTGAGTAGTTACATATCGCTCGAACACCTAGGCTGACATGGATCTCGATTAGGATCTTGTTCCCTTCAATCTGAAGCAGCCTCTGCAAGCTCTCCTCTCTAACGCATGATTCATAAGCTTCGGTTGTAAAAAGTATGCCTCTGTTGAAGCGTAGACCTGATTTGAAATGATAAATCTGTGTACAATGAATCCGCTTGGACATCGATTGAGATGATGAGAACCGGCCCTGAAGGATCAAGATGTCGCCACGTGGAGATGTGAGCAAGGATCTGACTCGCCAAAATTTCACTCTTCCACCAAACCTCCATCTCCCGTCTTCTTTTTCTGACTCAAAAATGTCTATTGGCACTCTGTACGTCGCAGGCCCACAGCAGGTCAAGTCGCAAATCGTGAGCACCTAACACATTCACCACGGCAATCGAACAGTCTCGCTCATCATCGCATCGATTTCTCTATGCAATTTTTGTCTTCTTTAACAGATCAAAGCTGTAGCAGCTTATGGTGGACTTAATCTTGATGAGCCTGCTGGATATACACACTTCGAAACCAACAAGTCTCCCGAGTTCATTGCAAAATTTCCCCATGGAAAGGTCCCCGCATTCGAGGGCAAAGACGGTGTCAAGTTGTTCGAGTCCATTCCCATTGCTCTGTACAGTACGTGGACGATATTAACTAAATGGATCGTAGGGAATACTGATTACGCATTGTTTGTCAGTTGCCTCACTGGCTCCCAACTCTGGCTTGCTCGGCACCACACCGATAGAAACAGCAGAGGTGGACCAGTGGATTCATCTGGTTGAGGGCGAGCTCGAGGCCCCCAACACTCTCATTAGGCAAATGATCGCCGGAAAGTTCCCCTACACCAAGCCTGTGCGTTTCTCTTTGGTTGGGTAATTATCACGATCACGACACTGATCCTTTCATTTATGATAGACCCAAGCTTTCTTCACCGACCGCTCTACTCGCACTCTCGGCTCCCTGGAGGCCCACCTGAAAACCCACACGTACTTGGTTGGCGAGCGTATCACTGTTGCTGATATTGCTGTCGCTGCCTTCGTTGCTTCTGCTGCTACCGTTTCCATCGATGCCGAGCTCCGTGCCAAACACCCCAACGTCTTCCGACTTGTGGACACTATTCTGAACAACTCGAAGCTCAAGTCCTCTTTCCCTGAGTTCCCCTATGTGGACAAGGCCATCACCTTCGTCCCTCCTGCAAAGGAAAAGAAGGCTGCACCACCGAAGGAGGAGAAGAAGGCAGAGAAGCCCAAGAAGAAGGAGGTAGAGGAAGACGAGGAAGATAATGATATCCCTGCCGAGCCAAAGGCAAAGAACCCTCTCGATGACCTACCCAAGTCCACCTTGAACTTGGAGGACTGGAAGAGGGCTTACTCCAACAAGGAGACTCGTGGTCCGGGAGGTGCCATCGAGTGGTTCTACGAAAAGTGAGCTGGACATTTGATCCCGTTTGGGGCAAAGCTAATGGGATTTATTCTAGCTACGACAAAGAGGGATACTCAGTGTGGCGTGTTGACTTCAAGTACAACTCGGAGCTTACGCAGACCTTCATGTCCTCCAACCAGATCACTGGCTTCTTCAACCGTCTTGAGGCATCCAGGAAATATCTCTTTGGCTCCGTCGGTGTCTTGGGAGTTGCCAATGACTCTGTCATCTCCGGAACCTTCATCCTGCGAGGTAAGGAGTTCGAGCCTGTCGTAAGCGTGGCACCCGATTGGGAGAGCTACGAGTACAAACCTCTCAACCTTGAGGATGCTGAAGACAAGAAATTCTTTGAGGCTGCGCTCGCTTGGGATCTGGAGATTGACGGAAAGGCATGGGCTGACGGCAAGAACGTGAGTGCTTCTTAGTACCAATATGTCTTCAACATTACTGACTACGTTGAATCAGTTCAAGTAAACGGTGTAGCTCATTGTTATTGTAGTGATTATTCTTTCATGTTGTTATGTATGTATAGAAAGATTTCGAAACTTGTACCATCCTCCTGAGCTTTAGAACCATCGTGGATCTATTGGTAAGATGAATTGTAATTTTGGAAAGACAACATCGCCGGCGTCTTGTCGGCAAGTGGATCGATGATGTAACCGGCCCTCAAGAAGACGCCACCATACTCTAGCACTTATTTGTCAGTCCCACTCACACTCTTTCTTGACCTCCACGCTGTCCTTTGATATGTCTATTGGAACTCTTTTCTCTGCAGGCCAGCGCCAAATCAAAGGAGTTCTCGTGCGTGTTCTCGTATCCTGCACGAGGAGGTCACCGCGCTGATTCATGACTGTTTTACTGCATCTGTGTACTGTCTTTGCTACATTTCCCAACAGATCAAAGCTGTTGCGGCCTTCGGCGGTCTCACTATCGACGATGACCTTGATTATAAGCACTATGAAACGAACTACACTCCCGAATTTAAGGCTAAATTTCCCCACTCAAAGATCCCTGCTTTTGAAGGCAAGGACGGCTTCAAGCTCTTTGAGGGTATACCCATTGCTCTATATGGTGTGTGCTTGTTATGGCTCTGGAAATACAGATATCAATAACTCATTGGCTAGTCGCTTCGTTGGCTCCCAATTCTGGCTTGCTCGGCACCACGCCA
>Ga0247734_1002214_pt1 | contig 13152 bp, 10 predicted proteins | sample UWRJL103311B2_FD_180933 | JGI IMG/M metagenome (GOLD analysis project Ga0247734, IMG submission 180933) | Plant litter microbial communities from Arlington Agricultural Research Station in Wisconsin, United States - UWRJ-L103-311B-2 | ecosystem: Environmental > Terrestrial > Plant litter >... | reverse complement strand
AAGCTCTCCGAGGCTCCATCTTCAGAAACATCCTCACATCCCCTTCTCGCCGCACAACAGTCAATTCAAGCACTCGAGCAATAAGCATGATTTCCAAACCGGCTGCCAGAGTGCTCCGAGCATCAATTGTCTCAAGAAACACCCCACAAGCTTCTGCGATACGGCATTTCTCCAGCACTAAAGACAACAAAGCTAAGAACAGAATATACACTCCGTAAGCCTCCCCAAACACCGATTCTTTGGACATCTGCTAATCGAAGCTCAGTGTCCGACGCCCTGATGACTTTTCCTCCTATCTGCTACTCTCCAGCTCTGCGCGAACACCGCTTCTGACATTCTGGACCGCCTCCTACTGCCAAACATGCAAAACCGTGCTTCCACTTCTCTCAGAACTAGTTTCATCTGGCGTGGGCGAAGAAGAGGGCGGGGTGTCGCTTTGCGAAATCGAATATGATTCCCAAGACATCATGGACAGCGGTCTTGGTTTAACATACATGATTAGTAGCATGCCAACGCTGTTAAGTTTCGACAGGGGAGAGGCCCAGATGGTTACGAAAGTCACAGATCCAAAGCTTATGAAGGATAGAGAATGGCTGAAAGAATGGATTAGAACAGAGGCGCGCAGAAGAGGGAGTGGAGGTGGCGGCGGGAGTCTATCCAACAACCCTAGCTTATTCGGGGGGCTGTTCGGAAGCTTCAAATAAAGATACCCAGAAGGATCCGCGAAGATAATTCATACATTCATGATCTAGAAGCTTTTGTATCTGCATAGCGTCCGTCCATATTCATATCCCAATAACTTTTCCGCAAAGCATTTCGGGTCAAGGGTTGTAGAAAACCTCCTCTACACCCTTCCACCACGAAGGTGGTTCATCATAACTGCCCTTCGCTCCGGGTTGGAAGCTCTCTTGGAACCCATCCGTCATCTTCCACCACTCCTGCACCTTTGGGTTTTGCTTCATCCTCTCCATGTCACCATCCCAATCATATCCCACGTATTTGAAGCTCGCAAACAAAATACCCGTGTCGGGATCATGAAAGATGGAATCTGTAACACCACAGGTTAGTCTTTGTTCCTAACAAAGATCACAAACCAAACCTCGAAGGAGGCGGCAGCAAAGCTACCACAGCTCCCACAGCAACCAACCCCCAACAAAAATTAAGAGCAGCCAGAAAATACTCACAATCCTCAATATTCGAATCTTTAATCTGCTTCAACACCTCCGGCCAAACCTTCGCATGGCACTGCTTGTACTCCTCTACATATTCCGGCTTTAACTTGACAATCTGCGCAACGCGACGGCCCTGGTATTTGACCTTGAAGCTTGGGGTTGGCGGGGCCGTAGTCGGCGAGGCTGGCGTTGAGCTTGTCCAGAGCGACATCTTTTTTCTTCCCTTTGTATTCTTACAAAGGCACACAAAAACGACCGCGCAGTTGCTGCTGCTTCTTCGTCGGACCAAGAATAGAAAGCCACACTAAACAACACAATGGGCCGAGAAAGCGCTTTCGTGATCTTATAGGGTTTGCGTTGATTCAATGTGTCCGAGGCGGGGTACTGCTGCTGATACCTGTACTACACTAATCAAGTAGCACGACCAAGAAACTCCGCGGTGCGAATTGACAACTCGAGTCGCTTTCTTTGCGGGCCCGAAATGAGAGATGAGAGATGAGAGGTGAGAAGGTATAGCTGCTACAGCTCGGATGGAAATCCTGGGCTCCGGAAAGAAATAGGGCAAACAAAAGTGTGGTGAGACTGAACGACGGAAGCACCATGATCGGACTTCTTAATAAGCTGACCGGAGCTGCTGCACCCCGCCTCGAGTCCCTCCCCCCATCGTCGTCTTTTCGAAATTATTTTATCCGCCCACGTCACACCTTTCCGGTGAATTGTTCCGCGAGCTCGGGCCGGTCCTGGGTCTAGATGGTGGGTTGGAAAGGCCGTTTGCAAGTTTACAAGTTTGCTCAGATATGTGATTGATTATATTATCTGCAAGTTACCGTCTCGGCTTCGTGTCTTGGTATCCTACATGAATCCTGGACGGGGTGATAGGAAAATCTACTTCATTAAAAGAGAGCAATAGTTCTCGCTTTATATGTTCTATCTGGGCCAAAGCTTGCTCCTGTATACTCCATCGGCACAATCCCATACTGTAACACCCACCATACCCTTGTATGTCCGTCTGATACACCCGATCCAACCTCAGTGTTCAGAGATACACGCTTTTTATGCTATAATACAGTAATTAGAGTGACTTCAAGCGTACCACAAGGCTTCCACCAGGTAGATAACCCCAAACACCAAGAATGCGCCAGCCCCTCCCAGTGTTACTGTGTAAATTGTTAGCCATGGACCAGAGAAAATCCTTTTGTGTACGTACCAACTCTCATGCTCACTTTTCCTGCAATTGCCCTGCCACCAATGACGGCGACTCCCGTACATACCGCATGCCCACTGATGGCACCACCAGTTACCCACCAGTAGTCTTGACCCGCAGCCATTGCTATAGTAGCGATTTGACTTCGATCGCCCCATTCACCCAAAAAGGTCATTACAAACGTTTGGACCCAAGCAGGGCTGAGGAGCAAGGAAAGGAGATTGTTAAGACCTCCCAATGCTCCCTTGACAGTTGAACGAGGAGTGGGCGAGTGAGCTCGGTCAGGAGAGGAGGAAGGACTTCGTGGAGGAGATGGCAATCGTGTTCCGGATCTTGACTTTCTCGAATGTGTCTTGCGTCCCAGGCCCATTTCAAGTGCATACGGCGAGATAGATGACCGCCTTCGCCCTTGCTGCCTAGCGATGGTCTCCTTCTCGGCGAGTTCCTGCTCTACTTCCTGCATCTCTGCCGCTACACCCTCGTTTGGATCCATAGCCAGTCCTTCTTTCAGCAGACGCCCTCCAAATATGAGAAATAAGCCCGAAGCTAGGAAATTCGTGAACCGCTTTGGAATCAGGGTTGGTACTGCGTGGCCTAAGACCGCGGAAAGAATAGTCATAGTGATCAATGCAGATAACGCTGCAGAAAACACAAGTAACCTGTCGTGTTTCATAGCCATGAGAGCCGCAATCAGGAAAGTTTTGTCCCCAACCTCTGAGAAGAGGATCATAGTGAGTGATAGAAGAAATGAATGGAGCGGTTGGATAAGGCCATCAGCAACAGCATCAGTTGTGAATACATCAGGCTTGGTTTTTCCCTTCGAATTAAGTTTGGTAATTTCCAGATGGTCCTTATGTGCAGAATCAGGGAGTGGATGAGGGAGTTTGTTGGGTGTGTTGGGGAGATCGTTAGGTTTCTACGAGACGTTAGTCATGCCCAAAACGTAAATCTGATATACTCTTACCTCAAGCCCGGCGAGACCATCGGTATCAACCCCGTCATCATCACCATCTTTGACTTTTGTTTTATCCGTTTTGATGTTGGATTCCTCGCTTACAGGGAGAGGAGGCGCTTCTTTTGGAGAGTTTGGTGTCTTCTCCAGTTTCTCCCCAGTCTGTCCCTCTTGTGCTTTCCTAACCTTATCCTTCTCACTCACTCCACCTTCAGTTCCCGTTGTTCCTTGCTTTGGCAGTTGCCTAGCTGGATCATCCATCACCCCATCGTTCACTGATGGAATCTTGACTCCACCTGGCGTGATAAGCTCGGCTTTGTCCAGCTTGGGAATTGTTAACGGCTCATCCGCTTTTTCTGCAGGTGTTTTAGATTTCGTGTCCTTCTCTATTCCAACAAAAGGACCTGCATGAGGCTTTCCATCTTTTCCGTCTACTGGTGCGTCTTTAGTACCAACATCGTACTTTGCTTTGGTTAAATCAGCAGCGGGTGAAGAATTCGGATCTAAGCTCGTGGGGTTCTGTGAGTGTTTCGTGAGCGTCGATTGAATGTTGTCTTGAGCAGCCGCAGAAAGTGCTGAAGCAAACGGCACAAGTAGTAGTACCAGTGGCGCGTTGCCCCTCCGTAGCTTCATTCTGGAATTGCAATATCTACCGGATTTGCTTCACGCAAGATCCAAATGTCCCTTGTGAGACGACCAAGGAGGACAACGTGTTATGGTGGGAGGCAGCTGAAGGTATCTTATTGATTATGGTTGAAGGGAAAAAATTGAATTAATACAAGGTAAAGGCTGCTGATGGCCAGAAGATAGATGTGCCTGTTTTGAGGAAAGAAAGGGATAATTTGGAAATGGAAAGGAGAAGTTGTTTTGAGGTCTGGCCAATAATGCAGGCACACAGCCTTCGCAAGGGGCTGGATCTAGTCTAAAAAAAAAGCCTCTATTAGAGCTGACTTGAGAAAATGTTTCCGCGAAATCTTGTAAATGCATTCATAATTACCAATTAAACAGCCGGTACTATATACCATTAATAAGACTAATGAGCAATCATTCTTTGCCGTAGAATGATGGCTCTCCAACTCAGTCTATTCTATTCATAAAACAACTCCTGACCCACTTCCCAGCTTGTAACAAAGGGCTTGGCTCAACGCCAAGGAGTGTGGGGAATCACATGATATGGTGATTGCGTTCACATTTCTTAACAACAACAACAATAACATCAACGCGTTGCTTTACTACTAGCCTTATCGTATGCTAGCGGCTACGGCATAGCTGCTACAGCACAACACTTTCAATACAACTAGTCCAACAAACTTTTGAATGGCGCGCATCACCAATATGCCGAATGCGACACGCAGTCAGGCATCGCCTTCAACCAGGCGAAGAACGCGAAGTCAGAGTGCCGAACCTCTACCAACAAGCCAACGACCAGCTCCAAGGCGCACAGGCAATCGGGCAAGGCAAAGCAGTGTTGACAGTGACCGAAGCGACTCGAGTATCCAATCGATCGCAAAGCGCCGCAAACTTGATCGTAGGGCGGTAGAGCCGGGTTCGTTCACTTCCATTGTTCTCTCCGTTCACCAATATCCACTTGCTGATTCATACTTCCAGAATTGTCTATCGTCGCTGAAGGTCCAGAAGATAGTGAAGAGGAAGTTGGACATGAAGAGCACAATGATCAAGGTCGCAAATGGGGCTTTACAGAAACCTCTCCTCGAGAGTCGCAATACTCCGGAACTACAGCCTACACGTCGCATTCTCAGGAGCAAATGCGAGATATGGATGCTAGTCTTATAATAGACCATCTTCCAGAACTATTTAACACTGCTCGCGGTCTGCTAGATCTATTGGCACCAAAAAAGGTCTCAACTCAAGATATGGAGGTGTTACAGGAATATGTGGAGGGTGTTCTGAGGGATTTGAAGGTACCAGGCTCCCGGTTAAGCCAGAAACTCAAACGTAAAGAAGACCTTTTTCAAGCAAGCAGGGAGCATTATGGGGCCACTGAGTTTATCGAACTCCAACTCACCCTAAGAAAACTATTCAACACTGCAAACCCCGCCAATAGTGAATCCCGGCCTGATGCAGTACTCTATACGGCCAATCTTGCAACCGTGATCAAGGATATCTTGGTGAAGCCAAAGGAGAATCAATCTACGAATATACACCTCAGAGGTCTCCAAGCAAAATTCCCTCAAGCCTTCTTGTCGACATTTGGCAAAAGAAATAACATCGGTGCAAGTAGATTGCTTGAGGAGAGCTTCGATTTAGCTCTAGATGTAGTCACGCAGGCAGTCATCGCTGATTTGTTGCATCCGTTGGAGGACGAGGATATGGCCTTTGAACCAGATAGAATACTTGCAAGCTCTTTTTACGGCTCCGTGCCTGGCTCGAATCTGACAACGGAAGAACTAGACGACTTTTACAACAGCGAGCCAGTTCTTGATATATTACGAAATGTGAAAAACTCGAATGCCCACAAGGGAAAAATAAGGAAGCGAGTCTCGGATATTCGTAGTGCGTTTCGATACGCTAGTGCGGCAGCTGAACATGGCGACTTGGTTGATTTTGAGGTGTTGAATGAAAATTATCCATGGCTCGAATTTATCACCAACATAGTGATCTGGAGCAGGTTGCGTCTTGATGAATTGATTTCTAGCGTAGAGAAACAAGGTGGTGCCCAGAGCATTGCCGAAGCACTCGAAGACATAGTAGATGTCGACCCAGACCACCAAGTAGTTAGTCCACCAAAACTACAGCCAGCTGCCGAGATTACAAGCAAGGAAGATACACAGTAAGTTCCTAATACTTAACTTTCCATATTTCCCAGTTTAATTAAAGCAAATCTATAGATACACTAAGAAAGACAAACTGTTGCAAAAGCTCCTAAAATCGAAAGATAAGCAGTCGTCAGAGCTGGTTAACGCTCCTGGACAATCAAAAACCTCGGTCAACATGATATCGTCATTGATGGCTGGGCCGTCGAGAGGACCTCATGTTACTCTCTCAGAGAGCAACGGCGATAGTGAAGGTTCAGAAGAGGATCGACGACAGTCGTTGAACCGAGTTTTGCTTGCCTGGGAAAAAGATACCAAGGAACGAAACAAGGAGAACCTCCTTAGTTACGGAACAGCTAGCTCTCGAAATCAACTTGATGTGAGTGATCCAAGGGGTGATCCGGGACGATCAAGTCACAAGCATCCCCGCAATGTCTCGGAGGATGAAGAGAGCGATGATAGTGAAGGGTCAGGGTTCCAATCGGATTCTCGTGTCCCGAATCCTAATAAGCGAGTGAAGCTGTCTGCAAATCGAGCTCCAGATGTCAGTAGGACCTCGAATAACAAGCGTCACTCTAAGAACGCACCCGAGCTCGAGGAGGAGGAAGAACAGATTAGTCGTCAAAATAGGGTCAATTTGGAGAGAGCACTCCATGCAAACTTACAGGAAGATGACGAAATGGAAATTATAAGCTCTGACGAGGAAATGCCACGCCTGGAAGTTGAGGCTACTATTCCGGATTCAACACAGGCAAGAGCCGTTGCCAAAGTTGCAACAGCTAGAGTAAAGGCTGGAAATCCTCCACGCGTTCAGAAACGTAAACCTTGGTCAGTAAAGGATGAATTGCACTTGATTGAATTGATTGAGAATTACGGGACCTCGTGGGCTATTCTCCTTCAACACGGGCGTTTTGAAAGAGAAGAAACTCAGGTTGGGCTGAAAGATAAAGCTCGAAATCTAAAGGTAGCATATATGAAGTAAGCCAGATCCCCTTGCCTATGCACGTATGTGTTCAGTTGCTAACTCTCCCAGGTCTGGTACTCCAGAGGCGGGCCTTCCTATCAATTTTGATAGGATTCCTCTGGGAAAGAAAGAGTGGAGAGCTATCAGGGCTGCTCAGCCAACACTATTCCCCGACGACGATGAAGAATGAAGAAGCAGAGATCTCCTTTCCTGTTCCAGTGACCGCTGTTTCCAAGGCGTTCGGTAGTTATACACAGGGTTGTACTTGGCGTTATTGGGATATATGTTAGGGCAGTTCTTTATATTGATACCCCCGTGATCCATGAATTGATATCGAGAAGTCTTTTTGAGAAGTTTTACTGCGGTAAAGAGACAACGCTGAGAGATTGACTGTGCGTGAGATCCTTTATGTTTTTTTGTGTTGCTGCGTATTCAATATTCTGCTACGGAACTAGACAGATGTACGAATCCCCTTAGGAGGATGCTTTACTTTAACGTCTTCTAAACTCTCACCTTCATAACTTTGGCGGCTGCATTTAAGCACTTAAATTCGAACTACCCATGCGAATCCTTCATAGCGTAACTTTATTTATTTCCCTCTTCTTGGTTCGGAAAGGGGGCGGCGGAGCATATTTTGGTCACTTTGGCCACTAATCGTAATTTCAAGAGCAAGTTCTTGACGGATTTCCATAGATTCTCCTATCCATCTAGATTTTGTTGACGCTTTTCTCTTTTCCAAAATGCGCATATTTTTCTCTTTCGAAGCCCATCGTTCGTAGATCTAAATATATACCTATATGCTATTTGAGTTCAATAACCCCATTACTACTCTGTAACATTTTGCACGCGTTCCGATATAAACAAGGCTTTCACTGGCTGGCGTATTTGTTTTGGCGGTGGTACCTGGTGCCTGGTGTGAACTCTATGACTCTAGCGTCGGCAGACACCTCGTCCCACAACCAATCTTCGGCGCGTTTAATTGTGTGACCATGATTATAGACTTCCCTATCGTCTCATAGCACCAAAATAGAATTATTAGAATGCAAGTGTCGCCATTGTATTTCCCCACGATCTACTAGTGATTGCTCTAACTCTCAAAGGGGGCTTAATCCCCCCAGGAAACGCGCTGGATATCCAGGGTTTCAAGAGTGAACGTTCCTATTTATGCTTTCAAAGATGCTCATCTCCCAGAACTCTATCTGATCGCGTTCAAAATTTCCTCTTCTTATGAGTTGTTAGCAAACGCCTCTTCAATCATGGAAGTGGGTAATGTGTAATTGCTTCAGCCATAAGAGTTCGAGCCCCAGCATTGTGTCCTTTCTTCTCTCTTCCTTCTTCAACATTCACGCTCATTCTTTAATCCTGTTCAAACACACTTTCGTTAACATCACTTTCGTTAAAAACAACCAAACCATCAAAATGAAGTACTCTCTGGCTCTGATCGGCCTAGCTGCCATGACTTTCGCGCAAAGCACCACTGATTCTCCGGTCACTGCTACTGTTACCAATACTCAGGTGTCTACCATCACAAGCTGTGCACCAGAGAAGACCGACTGCCCAGCTTATGTTCGTTTTCTATTCACAGTCCATAAACGCAGCTCCTGACTAATTAACTACTAGAGCCAGCCTGCTGTATACACCACCACGTACCCATCCGTACCGGCTCCTTACATTTGCAACCAAGCCGCGATCTCCGGCGGTTTCTGCACCCTGACGGCGGTTGTTGCTCCAACTGGTGCTATAACTAGTCCGCCAGTCGAGTTCATCGGCGCTGCAAATAAGAACAAGCTTGGTGGCGGGCTTATCGCTGCTGCTTTTGTTGCTGCTCTCTTTTAAGCAAGCTGAAGGGACGGGGCGTTTGACTCTGCATTTTGGAAGGGGTGATATAGGGCAATAGAGGGGTTGGGGATTGAGTTGAGAGGACCGGAGGGGATAATAATTGGTGGCCACAGCTCTTCAGGTTAATAATAATCATAAATCGCACTAGTTGAAGCTTGATTGCGTCGAGATCGTTTTTCCATTTAGTGTTCTCCGATCTGAGCGAATCTCATATGTGCCCTCTGTGAAGCCTCTAATTAGAACATATATTCTAAGCAGCGGCCAGAAACTGCTTCTGTTAAACTTTCGGGACTTAATACTTGCAAATGGCAAACATGCTGTAAATCCCCAAAGATATTTGCTCTGTGAGTTAGGTGAACCACCAACCTTTGCTTCGGAATGCGAACCTCTCTCACAACTACTCCATTTGAGGTACGCAAGAGAGATAGGAGCTTGGCTAGCAATGAACAATGCAATGCATCCAAGGATACTGTTCAACAATTTTCTGTCAAAATCAGGAAGGTCCAGAGAATGGGCCGTTCAAGAGTGCATCCATGTATTGTGTACTGTACATATGTGTGTGTGTACTTTACAAGTTCCATGCGAATGCATCTGCAGTTATTGACTTGCAATTGTCAAACTCGTCAACACAAATGATGTCCGTTGACATCGCTTCGGTCCCGGAGACGGGAGACGGGAGATGGGGTTCACCTGAAATGAAACTCTAGCACCCTAGATTTCCGCCGCCTAACGTCCCAGAGACACGTTTCCGTGCATACAAACATAAAAAAGACGAAGGGCACAGAAGAGTGAGACGGTCACTAAAGGGGTAGTACCGTTCACCGTAATGTTGTTTTGGGTCGGTCTTGGGGCTTTGGGGTGACGCGTTGATCTCGTGGATACGAAAGCGAATGCGGCGTGTGGAGATGAGCAACAGGAAGCGAATACGCAAAAGGGGCAAGGGCATCATTATCTTGGCATGGCAGGGAAAGTGCATGCATGAAGCAGCCCTTTCTCGAGCCTGCGCCTTGTGCAAGCGTCTTGACTTGGGCATTTGGGCATTTAAGACACTACTATTTTCCAAAAGTGCGGACAAGGGGTAAAGAGGTTATTGTAAACTAAAATGTTACAGTATTTCGATATTTTAACAAATGTCAAGCACCCATGCATGCAGGCAACCACCTTAAGAACACTTACAAGTTACTTCGCCCACTATAAAGATTATATTACCCTCATTGCCTGTTCAATCTGGGCAACAAATTTCTATATATGAGAGGCTTAAGATTGACTATAGCTTCTTCTCCTGTCAGCCCATCAGCCTTATCTGCAATTCCACACATTTCCTACTTCTTCGTTTGATCCACGATGGTAAAAGCAGACAGACTCTCACCTGATACTGGTGGACATGATAGCATAGGGTCGGTGTGCTCTGGCGGGCGATCACCATAATTCAATTTGCCAAGTTTAGACAAGACTTCTGGTAAGTACTAGACGAGAGATCCGTCCGCATCTAGAGGTGTTGATCAGTCCTAGGCTGATTTCTGGGCAAACTAGGTCTGTGAGAGACATGTATTGAAAAGAAAGAAAAAACTAAGATGGGATAGGAGTTGTTCTCTATTGGTCTTCTGTAATCCCAAGAACAAGTGACTAAGATAGGCACACTCAATGGAATTTGCCAAGGGATGTTTATATTTACAGTTGAGCATAGCCATGATGACTATTAAGCATCTTGGTATGATTGCGGACCAAATATATGCCAAAATTAAGGAACGGATGGATCCATGGGCAACAGGGTGCATTTTTATAAGATGTCGGTCTCCTGATGGATGTTGCTTCTTGTCGGCGCACCATCGAGCTTGCAGCTGATGACCCAAAGTGGCAGGAAGCTCCATACGAAGCCTTCAAGCCAGGCCGAGTGCGAGATATCTCATTGTCCATTCTTCAAGCACCGCCACAATCAGACTCGAACGGTCGTTCCTACGTGTATTAAGCCACCCTAGGAAGAGCTTGTTGGCAGTAAACCATCAGTCACTGTATTAAATGCGCCGGTGGTACAGACCTACAGAGAACAAGCGACTTGGTGGAGACGCCTTTCACAAAAGGGTCTAAGGAAAGCAATGTTTCAGTTATCTTGAATAGATAGATAGATAGATAGATAATATACACAAGATACAGAAACACCAGACCTACAGCATGTAAAGTACAGGTCATCGATATCTGACATAACAACTGTATACATAAGCTCTGATCCCAATGGAACAATTTCAGGTTTTTAATCCTAAGCCATGATCAAATCAGGATTAACATCTGGAGTGTAAGAAGTCAAAGCCAAGTTCAACGGCTTTATTTGGCTCAGGATGCTTGATATAGGTAGAACACAGACAGTCTTACGACTTAGGAAATAAAACAGAGATTCTACACTGTCCCTGGAACTTGACAATGTTAACTTAATGTGTTCCAGTCATATTAATGGAAAATCATACGAAGTCGCTACATATATGGCGCTGAAAGAGACTGAGTGAAACTATTTCCGCTTCCCTCGCTTATTGAAAAGGGGTAAAACATGTGACCTGAGAAACTTGAAAATAAACAAAGAATGATTGTTTCTCTCTTTCAATACAATTGCAAAGGCGTTCCAAACATATCCCTAGCTTTGCCAAAAGGTAGCTCACCGTAAAATGTGTTTAACTGTAGTGTAGTTGTGCCATACTTCTACAATCAGTAAGTAGACAGGGTCTTTGAGTGAAAATCAATGATTTTGAGCCGATCCCATCAAAGAAATTCCCAATGAAAAATAAAATGGGAAACGGCTGGTATTTCGTGGAGTGGCTATGGAGTTGAGACTTTCACAAAGCCATGAGCAAACTTACAACTTAGGACTCCGAGGCCGAGGCCGAACACCTTGTAAACCCCGAATGGCGAGAAGCCAATCAGGAGACAGCGTAATGTGGGTCTTCGGGTATAAAAACGGCACGATCAACAAGCCGAGTGGGGGCCAGATTACCCGGTAGAGGGCCCAGTCCAGTGAGAAACGCTAAAATACGAAGACGGACAACATTGAAACCCCGACTACCGCGTGAGACCAGCTCTGCGAAGTTACTACTACTTTAGTGCTGGGAGGCAGCTTGGTATCCAACTATCCATGGCAGGACTCACAACTCAACTGGGATTGCATTATACTGTTCTGTACATACTAGGGTTCAGGTGATGTGATGGGCATGCGGTATTTTACTTAGTCGGGCGACGAGGAAGTTTCGAGCTGTACGCTGTACGCGTATACCTAGTGGCTGTGATGGGTGGTATGACTGGTGATGGTCGTCGTTCACCCTTCCCTTTTGCATGATGATCCTAACCAGTATGAACGTAGCTAGATGTTGCATACTACTTACTCTCTCGAGTTACTGTACTACTTCGTATACTGGCAGAGATCAAGTGGGCTTTGCTCCTGCAGTAGCAGTCAGGTTGCCGAAAAGCTTGGTTTTTGGCTCCACGCACGAGTTGGGTGAGTCAAGGCTCAACCTTCTCTGTACTTTTAATACTTGAAACGTAGACCCAAAACAAATACTTCGTAGTACTATTCCTGGTAGGTAAGTAAGTAGTGGCATGGCAATAGCATGGCAATAATGGGTTCGGTAGTGGCATCGTTGACCATGCTATCGGGTTAGATTATTGAAACTTCCTTCAAACGATCAAGAAGCTAGTTGAGGGGGGTGTATAGGAGCCACAGTCTACAATAAATAGACCACTGACTTATTACTAACTTTGCTCTCTTTGCGATCTGAAGCTAATGGAAAGCATGAAGCTCGAGAATACTTTTGACTTTCTAGGAATACGTAACTCTTTCACACCCTTGATTTGAGAATCTGGAGAAATCCCACGGCTCCAGACTCTGTCAAAAGTGCCTTTCCTTTTAGTGTGTCAACAAATATGCAAATATACCCATCACATGGAATTTTATTTTTACTTTTGAGTTGTTAGCACAGAAGCTATTCGGCATGATCTCATAAGCATCCGCTCACTCGGAAAACTCTTCTTTGTCCTTTGGTGGAGCTCAAACCTAACGGTTCAGTCAGTAGGTACGAGCCGTTCGCTATTTTCATAACTTTGAGTGGGACGGCCATCAAGTGGTTCCATCTACGAGTCCACTGTGTACACGTCCCACCGTCCGTTCGGCGGACTTTGACTCTTGGTGCCGTTCCCGTTTCCAGGATAGCTAGCAAATGGGAGATATGTCCGTAGGCGCATGATTTGTGCAACATTCATAAAAT
>Ga0247734_1002211_pt1 | contig 13161 bp, 7 predicted proteins | sample UWRJL103311B2_FD_180933 | JGI IMG/M metagenome (GOLD analysis project Ga0247734, IMG submission 180933) | Plant litter microbial communities from Arlington Agricultural Research Station in Wisconsin, United States - UWRJ-L103-311B-2 | ecosystem: Environmental > Terrestrial > Plant litter >... | reverse complement strand
CGGCACCGACCTCGTGACCTTCCCCGACGGCAAGCAGATCATCGTGCTCGCCAAGGGCCGCCTGGTGAACCTGGGCTGCGCCACCGGCCACCCCAGCTTCGTGATGTCGGCCAGCTTCACCAATCAGACGCTGGCGCAGATCGAGCTGTTCACCAAGAACGACGCCTACAAGAACGACGTCTACGTGCTGCCCAAGCACCTCGACGAAAAGGTCGCCGCGCTGCACCTCGAAAAGCTGGGTGTGAAGCTGACCGTGCTGTCCAAGAAGCAGGCCGACTACATCGGCGTGCCCGCGGCCGGCCCGTTCAAGCCGGACCACTACCGCTACTGATCGCGCGCCGATCGAACGGTGAAAAGGGGCGTGTCCGCGAGGATGCGCCCTTTTTCGCGTCACTTGCAGATGAACACGGCGAAAGACCCGAAGTCTGCCACGCGGATCAGCGAAACCGCCGCCGTTCGAAAGTCGTCGTCAAGTCTTCCGTCAGGCAATTCCGCGCGCGCGGACTTTATAAAAGTCCTGGCAGCCTGAATGCGACTGCGTTTTCCCAATCGCAGGGTGGCTTCGCGCAAGTGGTTGTCCACCGTCGAAGGTGAAATGGACAGCTTTCTGGCGATTTCCTTCGACGTAAACCCTGCGCTGACGAGCTGCAGACATTCACGCTGACGCCGTGTCAGATTGGCGCCACGCTGGCTGTTCATCTTCACCCCATTGGTAACATTACGATTTTTCCGATCTTGGTGGCCCAGGTTCTATTTACGTAGTGAAGAATTGTTAACGCTCGTTTTGACCTTAAATTTATCATTTATATTCAATAATTTACGAGTAATTGCCTAGTCATTCTAGGCAGGTGCCTAGGTAGCCGCCGACTTGGACCCGCAATCGCGTTCACGCGATACCCCCCGCAGCGAAAGGCGGATTGGCCATAGCTCCGGAGGGGCAGGCAAGGCGGGGACGTCTTCCTGGCCCGCTATCCGTCGGTATCGTCGATACCGACCCGCCATTACCCGTTCGCTGCACTTGTAACCGCCACGTCCGCGCGTTTCGTCAGGAGGTTTCCCGCGCGGCGGCACTACGCAAGACAATACTGCTCACCACCCCCCCAGGAAGGCCTTCCTACCCTTACGCTTTCGACCGGTTTCGCGCCATCTCGGCCCGATCCCCCATTGTCACCGCCGCCTGTGCGCACCATAGCCTTGGGCGATGGACCTGACGCGTTTTCTGCCTCTCGTGATCGGCGTGCTGCTTGGCGGCTGGACGATGGCGGCCGCGTGGGCGGTCCTCACCGCGCGCGCCCGCCAGAACCGCGCCGAGAGCCAGTTGCGCACCGCAAGGCGGTTGGGCCGCATGGTCGAGGAATCGCCCGCGCTGCCGCTGCTGGTGCGCACTGACGGCCGGATCGAGGCGAGCCCGCGCCTGGCGCAGTGGCTGGGGCTCGATTCCGTGCCGCAATATCTGTCGGAGCTGGACGGGAACGACCGCGGGCTCCCCGCCGAAAAGCTCGCCGAACTGACCGAGGCGGTGCGCCGCTGCCAGAAGACCGCGGCGCCGTTCCGCATGGCCGTCACGCCGCACGGCTCCAGCCGCTCCCTCGCCTTGCGCGGGCACCTGGCCGACCCGCAAGTCTCGCCCGGCGGCGCCGCGCTGGTGTGGGTGTTCGACTTTTCCGACAGCGAGACCGAACTGGTCCGCCTGCGCGACGAGGCTGCCCGTGCGCGCGGTGATTTCCACGCGCTCGTCTCGCTGATCGAAGCCGCGCCGATGCCGATGTGGTTCCGCCGCCCCGATGGCGAGCTGCAACTGGTCAACCACGCTTACGTCGCCGCCGTCGGCGCGAAAAGCGCGGACGACGTGGTGGTCAAGGGCATCGAACTGATCGAGACGGTCGAGGGCCTCGCGCCCGCGCACGTCGCTCGCCAGGCGGTGCAGAAGGGGGTGCCGATCGAGCGCATCGTCTCCACCACGATCGACGGCCAGCGCCGCGCGCTGCGCGTCAGCGATCTGCCGCTGGGCGAGGACGGGGTGGCCGGTTACGCGATCGACATCGAGGACCTCGAGGAGATGTCGCGCTCGTTCCGCGCCTTCCGCGAGGCGCAGCGCGCGCTGCTCGACCAGCTTTCCGCGGGCGTCGCGCAGTTCGACGCCAAGCGGCGGCTGTCGTTCGCCAACCAGCCGTTCCAGCGCCTGTTCAAGCTCGACGGCCGCGTGCTGGTCGATCCCCCCGCGTTCGAGCGCCTGCTCGATGCCGCGCGCGATGCCGGCCGCGTGCCCGAAGCGCGCGATTTCCCCGCGTGGCGGCGCGAGAAGGCGGCGTGGTTCTCTGCCGGTTCCACGCAGGAGGAAGCCTGGGCGCTGTCGGACGGCACGCACTTGCGCATCGTCGCGCAGCCGGTGCCCGACGGCGGTCTGCTGCTGATCGTCGAGGACCGCACCGAGCAACTGCGCCTCTCTGCCATGCGCGACACGCTGCTGCGTACCCGCACCGCCACGTTCGACAGCTTGTTCGAATCGGTTGCGGTGTTCGCGCCCGATGGCCGCATGCAGATCTGGAACCGCCGCTTTGCCGCCGACTGGGGGCTCGACAGCGATTTTCTCGACACCCACCCCCACGTCGAGGCGCTGCTCAAGAAGATCGCGCCGCGCCTCAAGCGCCCGGTCGAGGCCGAGACGGTGGGCAACGTCGTGCGCGCAGCCACGCTCGACCGCAGCCAGACCGGCGGGCGGATCGGCCTGGCGGACGGCCGCGTGCTGGAGTTTGCGGGCGTCCCGCTGCCTGACGGTAACGGCTTGCTCGCCGTGCTCGACATCACTGATTCGATGAAGGCCGAGGAAGCCTTGCGCGAAAGCAATGCCGCGCTGATCGAGGCGGACGCGATCAAGACGCGGTTCCTCGCCAACATGAGCAAGGAACTGCGCACGCCGCTGACCTCGATCGGAGGATTTGCCGAAATGCTCGAACTCGGCCTCGGCGGCGAGCTGAGCGATTCGGGCAAGGACTACGTGCATTCGATCATAGAGGCTTCGGCGCATCTGGGCGACCATATCGACAGCCTGCTCGACCTCTCGCAAAGCGAGGCGGGGCTGCTGCCGCTCAAGTTCGAGGAGATCGACCCGATGCCCTTCGTGCGCGCCGTGGTCGAGGAGCGGGCCGGGCGGCTGCAGAAATCGGGCCAGACGCTCGACCTGCAGGCCAAGGGACTGATGCGGCCACTGGTCGGCGATCGTCGCCGGCTGGCGCGCGCGGTCGGTCACATCGTCGACAATGCGATCGAGGCGTCCCCGCGCGGTGGCCGCATCCTCGTCCAGCTTTCGCGCCACAAGGCGGCGGGGGCGGAGGGCGACCACGTGCGCATCCTCGTGCAGGACAAGGGGCCGGGGCTCGACAGCCGCAGCCTGGCGCGCGCGCTCGACGGGATGAAGGTCGGCGCGGACGGCAAGGTAGAGAGCCGACAGGGCCTCGGCCTGCCGCTCGCCCGCCAACTGGTCGAGGCGCACGGCGGTACGCTGCGGCTCGAATCGGAACGCGGCAAGGGCACTTCGGCCGTGATCGAGCTTCCTTGAGAAATTTGGCCTGAGGAAATGGCTGTGAAGATCGTACTCCCCGACCTTGCGGCGATGGACCGCTATGGCCGCGCCATCGCCGAGGCGCTGCGGCCGGGCGACGTCGTCGCGCTCACCGGCGGGCTCGGCGCTGGCAAGACGACGCTCGCGCGCGGGATCATCGCCGGGCTCGGCCACGAAGGCGAAGTGCCGTCGCCCAGTTTCGCGATCATCGAGCCTTACGATCCGCCATCGGTGCGGCTGCCGCTGGTCCACGCGGATTTCTATCGTCTCAAGCACCCCGACGAAGCGCAGGAGATCGGCCTGGACGATTATCGCGAGGGCGCCGTGCTCCTCGCCGAGTGGCCCGATCATGCCGGCGGCTTCGCGCATGAGCCAGGCTGCCTCTCCATCGCGCTGGAAGTTGCGGAAGACGGCAGGATCGCCATTGTCGAGGGTGGGGCCGATTGGCTAGGGCGGATACCTGTATGACGCTCGATCCCGCAAACTTTCCCGCCGGTCTTCCCCAAGGCCTCGAAGGCTTCCTGTCCGCTGCCGGCTGGGGCGGGGCGGCGGTTGAGCCGTTGCCCGGCGACGCCTCGTTCCGCCGCTATTTCCGCGTGCGGCGCATCGATGGCAGCACCGCGATGCTGATGGACGCGCCGCCGCCGCAGGAGGATCCGGGTCCGTTCCTGCGCGCCGCGCACTGGCTCGATGCCAACGGCCAGCGTCCGCCGCGCATCATCGCCGAAAAGCCCGAGCGCGGGCTGGTGCTGATGGAGGACTTCGGCGACGCGCGCATGCGCGATTACCTCGACCAGTGGCCCGACGACGAGGCGACGATCTACACCGCGGCGATCGACGCACTGCTGCGGCTCCACCAGCTTCCGGCGGGCCCGTTCCTCGACTATTCGCTGGCGGAATACTTGCGCGAGGTGAAGCTGTTCGTCGACTGGTACTGCACCGCGCAGAACCTCTATATCGACGCAGCGGGCTTCGTTTCGGCCTGGGAACAGGTGCTCGCCGCCATGCTGCCGCGCCAGCGCCCCGGCGTCACCGTGCTGCGTGATTATCATGCCGAAAACATCATGCTGCTCGGCAGCCTGCAAAAGCAGGGCCTGCTCGATTTCCAGGACGCGTTGGTCGGCCACCCGGCCTACGATCTCGTGTCGCTGCTGCAGGATGCGCGACGCGACGTTTCGCCCGAGATGGAAGCGCAGATGTTCGATCACTACGTGCGCAAGTCTGGCGTCGATCAGGACACTTTCCTAGCCGATTACGCCCGCCTCGGCGCGCAGCGCAACGTCAAGATCGTCGGCATCTTCGTGCGGCTGTGGCGGCGCGACGGCAAGCCGCGCTACCTCGACCTGATCCCGCGCGTATGGTCGGCGCTGGAGCGCGATCTCGCGCACCCCGCGCTGGCGCCCGTCGCTGCGTGGTTCGACGCCAATATTCCCGCGGATTTGCGCGATGCGCGCGGTGGAGCCTTCGCGCGATGACTGCCAAGCCGCTCGCCAGCGATACGGCGATGATCCTGGCCGCCGGGCTGGGCAAGCGCATGCGCCCACTCACCGCCACGCAGCCCAAACCGCTGGTGCGGGTGGCAGGCAAGTCGCTGATCGACCACACGCTCGACAAGCTCGCCAGCGCCGGCGTCGCCAAGGCGGTGGTCAACGCGCATTACATGGCCGATGCGCTCGAAGGCCACCTAAAGATCCGCAAGACCGCGCCGCACATCACCATCTCGGACGAGCGCGACCGGCTGCTCGAAACCGGCGGCGGCATGGTGCGCGCGGCCTCGCTGTTGCCCGATCCGTTCTTCTGCCTCAACGCCGACAACATCTGGCTCGATGGCCCGAGCGACGTCTTCTCCGAGCTGTCGCGGGCCTGGGACCCGGTGCGGATGGACGCGCTGCTGCTCACGGTGCCGCACACCCGCGCGGGCAACTATCGCGGTGAGGGCGATTTCCACCTCGACCCCGAAGGCCGCATCTCGCGCCGCCGTCCGGGCCGCGTCGCGCCGTTCATCTACATCGGCATCCAGCTCGTGTCGCACCGCCTGCTGCGCGATGCGCCCGAAGGTCCGTTCTCGACCAACGTGCTGTGGAGCCGCGCGATCGAGGAAGGCCGCCTTTACGGCATCTCGCACCAGGGGCTGTGGTTCGAAGTGGGCGAGCCCTCCGCGATCCGGCCGACCGAGGAATGGCTGACGCGTGCCTGAGAAGGCCCAGTTGGAAAAGGCTGGACCAAGAGTCTACTCGATCGCCGCGCACCGTGGCTTTGCAGACGCCCTCGTCGCCGGGCTGATCCCGCGCTACGGACACGACGAACTCGGCCTCGCGCGGCTGACGCTGCTGCTGCCGAGCCGCCGCACAGTGCGCACCGTGACCGAGGCCTTCGTGCGTCAGGCGGGAGCGGGCCTGCTGCTGCCGCGCATGGCGGTGGTCGGCGATCTCGACCTCGACGAGACGCTCGGTGCCTTGCTCGACCCGCTCGGTGCCGTTGAGATACCCCCTGCGGCCGACCCGACGCGCCGTTGGCTGCGCCTCGCCCACTACTTGCGCGAAGTCGAGGGCGACAAGGCGGGGAAGGGCGCTGCCCTGCTGCGCCGTGCGTTCGAGATCGGCCGCACCATGGACCGCCTGATCGCCGAGGGCATCGCCCCGATCGATCTGATGTCCGAACGCGTGATCGGCATCGTCGGCGACCTCGCCGGGCACTGGAGCGACAACACCCGCACCTTCCTGATGGTGCAGCAGCATTGGATCGCCGAACTCGCATCGCGCGGCGAGATCGACGCGCCCGAGCGCCGCAACCGCTTGTTCGACCACGCCGCCGCCCGCTGGAAGGCCACATCGCCGCCGCACCCGATCGTTGCTGCGGGCGTCACCGGCGCCTCGCCCGCGCTTGCGCGATTGCTGCGGGTGGTGAGCGCGCTGGAACAGGGCAGCGTGGTGCTGCCCGACCTCGACCTGACGCTGTCGCAGGAGGTCTGGGACGAGCTGGGCACCGCCGGCGTCGCCGCGCAGCATGACGATCCGCCGTTCGCACGCGGCGACGCGGTGACGCACCCGCAGTACCACCTCAAGCTGCTGCTCAACCGGATGGGGATCGCGCGCGAGGAGGTGCGGCCGTGGCACCGCTCGGGCCCGTCCGCCGCCCCGCCGCAGCGCAGCCACGCGATTTCGAGCTTGTTCCTGCCGCCCGCCGCCTCCGCCGCCTGGGTCGACTTGCCGGTCGAGAAGCGGCGCATGGGCGGGGTGCGACTGATGGAGAGCACGCATCCGGGCGAAGAGGCGCAGGCCATCGCCGTGCTGATCCGCGAGGCGCTCGAAGTGCCCGAACGCCGGGTCGCGCTGGTCACGCCCGACCGCGGCCTTTCCGCGCGCGTGGTGGGGCATCTCGAGCGCTGGGGAATCGAGGCGGACGACACCGCCGGCCGGCCGCTGCCACAGACCGCCGCCGGCCGCCTGCTGCTGCTGCTCGCCGAAGTGCTGGCCGAACAGGCTGCGCCGGTGCCGCTGGTCGCGCTGCTGGTGCATCCGCTGGCGGGGGGCGGCGAGGGCCGTCCGCGCTGGCTGGAGAACGCACGCAAGCTCGACCTCGCGCTGCGCGGCCCGCGTCGGGGGGCGGGGCTCGCGCCGGTCGCGGCACTGGCGCAAGAGAAGAAGTTCGACCGCTGGTGGGCGCAAGTCGAGGCGATCCTGTCGCCGCTTTTCGCGCTGTCCGAAGTCGAACCACTCGAACGCCTACTCGGGCTGCTGGCGGAGGCGGGCGAGGCCTTGTGCGGCGAGGCGCTGTGGGGCGGCGCGGACGGGCGCGCGCTCAGCGGCTTCGTCGAAGACTTGCGCGAGGCTGCGGGGGCGGCCGGCACCCTGCTCGACCCGCGTGAAGTGCACGCCGTGCTGCGCGATGCGATGGACCGCGTCTCGGTGCGCCCGCCCTGGGGCGGCCACCCGCGCGTGGCTCTCTACGGCCTGCTCGAAGCGCGCATGAGCCGCGCCGACCTCGTCATCTGCGGCGGGTTGGTGGAGGGCGTGTGGCCCGCCAGCCCGGCGCAGGATTCGTTGCTGCCGCCCGCCGTGCTGCGCGCGCTGGGCGTGCCGGGCGCGGATTTCCGCATCGGCCTGGCCGCGCACGATCTCGCCTCTGCCCTCGGCGCGCCCGAGGTGGTGCTGAGCTGGGCGCAGCGCGACGAGGGCGGGCCGGTGATCCCCTCGCGCTTCGTGCTGCGCGTGCGCGCGATGCTCGGCGATCAGCTCGACCGGCATCTGGAGCGCGAGGCGGTGCGGCTGGCCCGCCTGCTCGACGATGCCGCGCAAGTGCCGGCGCATCCGCGCCCGCAGCCCAGGCCTTCGGCCGAACAGCGCCTCGTCGATGTCTCCGTCACCGGGCTCGACCGGCTACGCGGCGATCCGTACCAGTTCTATGCCAGCGCGATCCTGCAGTTGCGCAGCATCGATGCGCTCGATGCCGAACCCAGCGCGGCGTGGAAGGGCGAAGTCGCGCACCTCATCATGGAGCTGTGGCACAAGGCGGGCGAGCCCGAAGGCGGCCTCAAGCCGATCGCGCAGCAAGTGCTGGTCGACCAGAACGCGCACCCGCTGATGCGCGCGCTGTGGTGGCCGCGCCTGTCCGCAGCCTTGGAGACGTTCGAGCGCCTGATCCTCGCCGCCAAGGCGCAAGGCCGGCAGGTGCTCGGGGTCGAGGCCTGGGGCGACATGCGCCGCCGCGACGTGCGCATCCACGGCCGCGCCGACCGCATCGACCGCAAGCCCGACGGCAGCCTCGCCGTGGTCGACTACAAGACCGGCCAGCCCCCCACCGGTCGCCGCGTGGAGGAAGGCTTCGCGCTGCAATTGGGCCTCATCGCGCTGATCGCGCAGGACGGCGGGTTCGACGGGATCGAGGGCACCGCCGATGCTTTCGAATACTGGTCGATGGCCAAGGGCAAGGACGGCGCCATGGGCTACACCTTCGAGCCGGTGCTGGAAGGCCGCAAGAAATCGGGAATCCCGCGCGTGGATTTCCTGCCCGAGACGGCACGCTTCCTCGACGACGCGCTCGACCGCTGGATCCTGGGCGACGAGCCCTTCACCGCGCGGCTCAACCCGGAACTGGGCAGCTATGCGGATTACGACCAGTTGATGCGGCTCGACGAGTGGATCACCTCGCTCGGCAATCGTGGGGAGGACGCAGCATGAGCGGGCCCGCCGCCGTTCATCCGCTGCACGGCAACCAGATGCTCGCGGTCGATCCGCAGGAGACGGTGTGGCTCTCCGCCTCGGCGGGTACCGGCAAGACGCAGGTCCTGTCCTCGCGCGTGCTGCGGCTTTTGCTGCAGCCGGGGGTGGAGCCCTCGCAAGTGCTGTGCCTCACGTTCACCAAGGCCGGTGCCACCGAGATGGCGGCGCGCATCAACGGCACGCTGGCGCAATGGGTGCGGCTGCCCGACTTCGACCTCTCCGCGCGCCTCGCCGCGATCGGCGCGGTGGCGAACGATGCGAACAAGGCGCGCGCGCGCACGCTGTTCGCCTCGGTGCTCGACAGTCCCGGCGGGGGCCTGCGGATCGACACGATCCACGCCTTCTCGCAATGGCTGCTGGCGACGTTCCCGCAGGAGGCCGACCTCATCCCCGGCAGCCGCCCGATGGAGGAGCGCGAGCGCGACCTGTTGGCGCGGCAAGTGCTGGCGGACCTGCTGGTCGATGCGGAGGGCAATCCTTTCGGCGATCCCTCGCTGCTGCAGGCAGTGGAGCAGCTTTCGCTGCGCCACGGGCCCGATGCGGTGATGGAATTCCTGCTGCGCTGCGCCTCGGCGCGCGCGGCGTGGTTCGGGCCCGGGGCCTGGCAGGCGGGCGACATGCGCGCCAACGTGCTGCGGCTGGTCGGGCTACCCGCCGATGCCGATTGGGACGGGCTTGCCGCGAAGTGCGGCGATGCGGCGTTCGACGTCGTCTCGCTGCGGCGCTGCATGGAGGTGAACCACGCCTGGGGCACCAAGACCGGGCTGGCGAGCGTCGATGCGATCAGCGAATGGCTGCTGGGCGATGCCGCGCAGCGGCTGGCGGGGATCGACGGGCTGGCGAAGGAGTTCCTCACGCAGAAGGGCGAGCCCAAGGCGAGCAAGTCGCAGGACAAGCTCGACCCGGATTACCCCGAATATTGCGCGCGCGTGGTGGCGTGCATCACCGCGATCCGGGGCGAGCGCGCGCTGCTGGCGCTGGCCGACCGGCTGGTCCCTGCGCTGCGGTTGGGCCGCGCCTTCGCGCTGGCGTGGGACGAGGCCAAGCAGCGCGAGGGGCTGATCGACTTCGACGACCAGATCCGCCGCGCTGCCGACCTGCTCGGCAACCAGGCGCAGGCGGACTGGATCCGCTACAAGCTCGACCGCCGGTTCGACCATATCCTCGTCGACGAGGCGCAGGACACCAACGCCGCGCAGTGGGACATCATCTTCGCGATGGCGGGCGAGTTCTGGGCCGGGCTGGGCCAGCACGAGGGCAGGGCCGGGGCACGGGGCGAAGACCTGCTGCGCACGCTGTTCGTCGTGGGCGACTACAAGCAGGCGATCTTCCGCTTCCAGGGCACGAGCCCTGAAAACTTTCGCCGCGCGGCAGACCGTGTGCGGCGCGAGATGGGCGAAGCCGCGCAGAACGCCGAGATGCTGCGCAACAACTTCGCCCCGCGCGCGCTGCTGGAACTCGGGCTCGACCGCTCGTTCCGCACCGCGCAGAGCGTGCTCGATTTCGTCGACGGTGCGATCGCGGGGATCGGTCACGAGAACTTCGGGCTCGACGGCGAGCCGGGGCGGCACGAAGGGCAGGAACGTCCGGGCTACGTCGCCTTGTGGCACCCCGTAAGTGAGGGCCTCGATGTCGAGGACGACGACTTACCGGAGGACGGGCAGGAAGACGGCACCGCGCCCGGCTGGCTCTCGCGCCCCGACCGCCAGATGGCCGAGCGGATCGCGCAGCAGGTGCGCGAATGGCTCGATCCGCAAGGCCCCGGATTCACGCTCGCGAAAGGCACCCCGCGCCGGGCCGGGGCGGGCGACATCATGGTGCTGGTGCGCCAGCGCAAGGAGCTTGCCGGATTGATCGTGGCGCGGCTCCATGCGGCGGGCGTGCCGGTCGCAGGTGTCGACAGACTGCGTCTCGGTGCGCCTCTGGCCGTCAAGGATCTGGTCGCCGCGCTGCGTTTTGCCGGGCAGCCGCTCGACGACTTGAACCTCGCATCGCTGCTGGTCTCGCCGCTGGTCGGGTGGAGCCAGGAACAGTTGCTGGTCCACGCCTGGCGCGAGAAGCACACGCCTTTGTGGGAGCATTTGCGCCGTTCGCGCGAGCCCGAAGTCTCGGCGGTGATGGCGCAACTGGGCGAATTGCTGGCGCGGGCCGACTTCGAGCCGCCGCAGGATCTGCTGCAGTGGCTGCTGGTCGGCTCGTGGCAGGGCCGCCGCCGATTGGTGGCGCGGCTGGGCAGCGAGGCGAACGATCCGATCGACGAACTGGTCAACGCCGCCAAGGCCTATGCCGTCACCGGCACGCCCAGCCTCGCCGGGTTCCTCGCGTGGTTCGATGTGGGCGACGGCGAGCTGAAGCGCGAGGCGGACAACGCGGCGGGCCTGGTGCGGGTGATGACCGTTCATGGTTCCAAGGGCTTGCAGGCGCCGATCGTGATCCTGGCCGACGCGACCAGCAACCCGGACAACGCGCGCGAACGCGGGCTCGATTTGCCCGATCCGGCGAACCCGGTGCGCGAAATTCCGCTGCCGCCGCTGTCGAAGGACGAGAAGCAGGGCCGCATCGTCGATCGCATCGACGAGGCGAAACGCGCTGACGGGCAGGAGCACTGGCGGCTGCTTTACGTCGCGATGACCCGCGCGGAGGAAGCGCTGTTCGTCGGCGGCGCGCTGAGCAGCCGCGACAAGGGCGTGCCCAGTCCGAAGAGCTGGTACGCCAGGCTGCGTGAGTTGTTCGCGCCCGAGGCCGAAGTCGCCGACCCGATCTGGGGGGCGCGCTGCGAGCATGGTGGGCTCGCGCCGCCGGTGCCGGTGAAGGCCGCCGCGCCGCAGCTTGACTTGCGCGAGCCGCTGCCGCGCTGGCTGGAGCGCGCGCCGCCCGCCGAACCGCGCCCGCCGCGCCCGCTCGCGCCCTCGTCGCTGGGCGAGGAGGATGCGCCCGATCCACCGTTTCCGCCCGGCGCAGGACGCGATGCCGCCCGGCGCGGCACGCTGGTTCACAAATTGCTGGAACGCCTGCCCGACGTTGCCGATGGCGCGCGCGAGGAGGCGGGCGGTGCGTGGCTGGCGCGCCATGCGCCCGATCTCGACGATGCGGTGCGCGCCGCGCTGCTGGCGAGCGCGCTGGCGGTGCTGGCCAACCCCGCATGGGCCGACCTGTTCGGTCCCCACAGCCTTGCCGAAGTGCCGGTGGCGGCCGTGGTCGGCGGACAGGTGGTGGCGGGCACGATCGACCGGCTGGTCATCGCGCCGGACCGCGTGCGGCTGGTCGACTACAAGAGTGCGCGCCGCCCGCCCGAGACGGTGGAGCAGGTGCCCAAAGGCGTGCTGCGCCAGATGGGCGCTTATGCCGCCGCGCTCGAAGCGACGTTTCCGGGCCGCGCCATCGAGGTGGCCTTGCTCTACACCGCCGCGCCGCGTCTGATCGCGGTGCCGGAGGCGCTATTGGCGGACCACAAGCCGGACTTGGCGGTGCGCGAGTAAACCTTCTAGGCTGCGCCGTTGCGCGCGCGCATTTCGTCCCTAGATTGCAGCCAAACCTTTATCAGGAGCCACACGATGTCCACCATTGCCGTTACCGACGCCAGCTTCGAGGACGACGTCCTCAAGTCCGACAAGCCCGTTCTCGTCGATTTCTGGGCGGACTGGTGCGGCCCGTGCAAGATGATCGGCCCGGCCCTGGAAGAGATCGGCGAGGAACTGGCGGACAAGGTCACGATCGCCAAGATGGACATCATGGCCAACACCGGCATCCCGGCCGAGATCGGCGTGAAGTCGATCCCGCTGCTGGTGCTGTTCAAGGACGGCAAGCCGGTCGCCCAGAAGCTCGGCGCGGCGCCCAAGGGCGCGCTCAAGGGCTGGCTCGAAGGCGAGCTGGGCTGAGCTTTTCCGCCTGAGTTACAAAAAACCCCCGTCGCGGCTGCGGCGGGGGTTTTTTGTTGGCCGGGTCGAATGGGGGCGGCTTAACCCAGTTTTGCCGCCACTTCGGCAAATGCATCCCAAAGCGCGGGGCTCGATGCGGCGATGAGGTCGCGGCGTTCGTATTCGTCGACGCGATAGGCGCTGCCGTCGGGGCGGGCAGCCTTGCCGCCGGCCTCGTTGACGAACAATACGCCCGCCGCGTGGTCCCACGGGAGGGTGCGGTTGAACACCGAGACGTCGTTTTCGCCCAGCACCAGGCGCGGGTACTGTTCGGCCGCGCAGCGCGGGATGTCGACCAGGCGGTAGTGTGGGGCGACGTGGGCGAGCACCTTTTCGCGCGCGTCGGGTTCGAGGAAGATCGTCGAGATCGCGGCGACCGGCGGGGTTTCGCCGGTGGCGCGCGCGGTGATTCGTTCGCCGTCGATCCACGCGCCGCCGCCGATGTGGGTGCGGCAGAAGC
>Ga0247734_1002210_pt1 | contig 13181 bp, 12 predicted proteins | sample UWRJL103311B2_FD_180933 | JGI IMG/M metagenome (GOLD analysis project Ga0247734, IMG submission 180933) | Plant litter microbial communities from Arlington Agricultural Research Station in Wisconsin, United States - UWRJ-L103-311B-2 | ecosystem: Environmental > Terrestrial > Plant litter >... | reverse complement strand
TGGTCACCCACCCAACTACTAGTCTACCGATCTGAGGCTTGTGTATGGCAGAGCGGACGGGATGCCCAATTCTCCTCAGTCTATGGTCGTATGTGCTCACCAACTAATAAGTCTAATTATTATACATCTTCTGTGAATCAAATCCGGACAATATCATTTATATTCCTGTCAGAGAATTCTCCATCTCTTTTCTAAACGAGAAAACTTGTAACCTGTGGGTAATTCGGCATTTAGCAAGATCTTAGCAGTATTAGTTAATCCTCTGCGTTAAGCAGGGCGGCGAGATTATGAATGCACAAAGAAAGGACAAATGAGATAAAATAAACATGTACTGTACTTATTTGTTCTTCTCAAAATATCACATTGCAATTGATGGACACATTGCAAATGATGGACAACTTTAATTGCGTTAAACAAAATAGAAAACCAGAGGGGTTCTCAATAATTCAATTATAAAGATTAAAACGAGTGTCGCGTCAACTTTTTATCTTAACGAATTCTTAGAAAAGATCACATCTGAATCTTTCTGAGTGAAATTAATCTCCAAACCATTTGACTTGCTACCTTTGCCACATTTAAAGGTTAAAGTGGGCCTAAAAACCGCAGCTATAGAATATTCAGTTGCTGGATAATACTATAATTAGGATTCTCAGAGGTATTTACCAGGTAAATTGATTCTAGAAACAATAGAAAGAGGACCACTGATCATTCTGTGCTGGTGGTGCATTTAGAGGTGTATTCGTATAGGTCACATAAGTATACGCAGTGGACGCGCAGTTGTAGTCACTTCATATCAAGTCAGCAAGTACTCTTTCTTATCAATAGCTTCAATGGACACGGAGCATGACCTACGTGAACAAATAGCAGCTTAAACCACTAACGAGGACATCCACGCCGGAAATGGCATTATCCCAAGCACCACTAAGGTAGTAGCACTGGTAATATGCTGAGATGTCAAGGTATACGTAAGTGTTGGGATTCACTCCCCAGTTACTTTTAGACACCTTCATCGCAGAGTACGCAGGGAACGCGCGTTCCTCTAGGGCGTCATCGGGGAGCTGGGATATATGTTAGCTTGCTACACCCTACATAAAATACAAATTTTGGACTTGCTGCCTCTCTCTTGATTGTTGGAGCAGTGGAACCAAATTTCGCTGGGAGAGGGCTGCCTTTCAACTTTTGTGGACTGGTTCCCCGGATTTCCACTTCTTGAGGGGGGATTGATGCTGCGTGGGCAAGTGCAAGGGAGCACACAATTGACATGATGGAGAAACGCATAATGGCGGCAATAAGCTAAAGTAATTTTTGATGGTGTTGGACTTTAAATTCTTAGAAAGTAGCGATTGGCTATGGGTGATGACTGGTGAAGAGGTGGGAATACTGCTGCTTATATACAAAACAAAGTCTATAGCTACTCATTTTGAGGAATATTGTCCCCCCAGATAGTCGTATCTGGTGATTAAGCTGAAAGACTCACTGCATATAGCGCAAAACTTAATGGTGTGGCTATAAGATTCGTTTATTCAGAGTGTAGATTTTACATATGCCCCCTCGGAGATCTTTAATACGTGGTTATGTAATGAGTAAGCAAAGAATCACAAAACATTATACCTATCAGTTTCAAACAAAAAGATGCAGCCATACAAGGTTCTTTGTATAACATATATAGCCATGCATGGTAACACGATTTCATATGTTAACTTTGGATATTTTGGTGATTCAACAAAGATTGTAAGTGTAACCAAGCTAAAAGTTTATTTAAAGGGGTACAAGAAAAAACATTTGTGGAATGTAATAATTTGGTATCTAGGTTTCTATATTTTGGAATCTGATTGCCCATTTATATAATGCTATTGTAAGATATATTAGAGCTACGATCGCGCGACAATCGAAGAGATAACAACAATTGCTGTTCTTGCGGGGAACTTTCACCGCTCAATCCTTATTAGGATATCGCAGTCCATCTGACAAAATTTTATTGCGGCCGGCGTGACTTCACTGTAATGTTACTAATTTATGCATGTCAGAATATCGTTCATAACCTTATCCTTCTTGTTACACAACTAACACAGATCTTGGCATACCTCCTAAAGAACCACACAAACGCTTTATACAGGCTTTCAAAAATGTGAACCAGTAGTATCATTCTTCAATGCGCTGCTGCTGAGATCACAGGTAGGCACTTGCTCTTTCGTAGATATTACGTACTGGAAACTATCTCTGTGAAGCATTACAGAAAGCTTAAACGCAGTTTCCCCGCCCAAGGCAACTAGATAACTCACGATGCTCGGATTTCGATTTCTAAATATGCAACTTACGAAGGACGTTATCGTTACCTCGCATATAGTAAGTATATAGAATCTGGGCGGTGGACCGAAACAGAGTTTTGGGAGAATCACTCTCTGCACTGGTGTCAGGACTTTTCTATGAAGTAAAAGCTTCTTCCCCTTCTCCATACAATAGAGCTGGAAGCTTTCTCCGTAGAAGTCTCTATAGATATTTCCTACCCAGGGATGAAATATTAACTCCTACCACAGCTTCCAATATCTTAATCGGGTGAACATGCATGATTACAGAGAATGGTCATTAAACGAGCTAATAGCTGATGAGAAAGGGGAATTATATAAAGAGGAGAGGTACCTCTGGGTCATCTTTTCTCAAAGACACACCGACAGGCCAGAAACTTTGTATATTCGTAGAATCAAGGCTAGCCTCAATTAAAATAGTTTGCATGAGTTTATTATGGGGAGCCAGAGTAAGCATGTTGTAACAGAAATAGTGTTGCACAAAGGAAAAACTTAGGAAGATCTTCCGAATCTTGAAAACACATTCATTGAAAATGGGAGATTGGGATAGTGTAAATAATCTATCCGCTCAAATAGTCATGAGACTTCGGAAGTTAGATGTGTTATCATTGTGCAATGCCAATGCCCGCACCTAGATGAAAGAACGAGAGAGGTAATAAGATAAAAATCTATCGGATAGTAGCAAGTGATGAGCTACCGTAGTACTTTGCTGTATCTTACTTCCGCCTCGATGTTCTATACAAGCTTCCAATCAAGCGCGGGGTATATGCATGTCTCGTGTTGCACGGCTGGTACATGCCGAGTAGCATATTAGGCTTAGAGCTATTACGCTTGGCTCAAGCTAAAACCCGAAAATCTTGGAATCATAGCTTGGGCATTTGTGTACATTGGATGCTGAGCCTCTGAACGGTGTGAATTATGCGGGATTGATCCCAGCTCAAGTCTTCTCGCAGTACTCATTCGCCAACGCTTTGTAGTAGATAAATCTGAAACTTAAAATTATATGTCTTATGCAGTAAAGATGATGAAAAACCTTGCAATACTTGTATGCTTTTCTAAATACAGCGACACCGTGGGAGGAGAAGATCGACTGATATCAGAAATAATTTAATTAGCAATCGTGTACTTGAGGAAATACTGTTTAATTTATATGATCGCACTGCAAGAGCACTATTATGGCATAATAATCATAATTCAGTATAGTGTAAAGAGGGGAAGAGGTTTCTCGTAAATGGAAAGCTATAACGGTAGGACTGATTGGTGTCTAAGGCCACAACACCCACTGCCCCACTGCTTTTGAGATTCAAATCATCGCATGAAAAACAATAATAAATTACAGCTTGTTGCAAATGTGGTATATGCTATTTCGGCTATATTACTATGATCTTAGGACACGTCAAATCTTTTCAAAGGCCGTTGGTATCGTTTATTGATTGTTGGAATTGGTCTTCATCAGATTGGCTGCTACAAGATTGATATGTTGGCATTTATGCCGCTTTAGAACCCCTGTAACGAACTCTGCATAATAACACTAGAAGCACTTAACTATAGGTTTGAGACATTCTAATTAGAAAATTTTGCCTTATATTTGAAGCAGAACTCAAATCGTTCATAAAACTTTGCTCTGTATATGATTAAGATGTAGAATGGGTCTCTGTTGTTTTAAGGAAGGGGCAGCGACGTCCATGCAAATATCTGTAAGGCGGCTATGTATGCATGCATGTAGCATCAGATTTGATTGGCCTCACTGAAATGATGTTGGAATTCCCTACATCTACTACATCCCCAATTGAATGTTGGAAATTCAGTAGAGTAGATTGGTCGCTACGACGTGGATATGCTAAGGTGTGTTGATTTGAATAGGCGACGCTGACTGATGTAGAAATATTTGTTGGCTTTGCCGTGACTCACAACTTGCCGTCCTTCTCTTCCAGTTTCTTCTTTCTTCTTTTTCAAACTCTCTGATACGTAAGCAAACACAACTTTCGTTCCTACTTCTTGTAACAGCTACAACCAATATTGAGCACAGAGGCTTCCCCAACTGCCATCATATTGCACGACATTTATTCTCACTTAAGAATATTTGCGAAGTTCAGCAGCACTCCAATGCCGTGGAAAGAGACCAAGCCGGGCACCTGGAAGCGGCCATACGATAATGGCGAGAGGTTGGTCAAGAATGCCGTAGGTTCAATTTCCTGCCAAAAAGAGCAAATAATCTTTTAAGATATTTAAGGTTTGTGATGGGGGAACTTTTGGAGACTATACATATACATATTCATTTACTTGTAATAATCTCTACTTTAATCGTTTTGGAAGTAAGGAGCTCATACTAATCAATTTTGTAGGCCGCCTTGTACACGCCGCTAAACAAGGAGCAGTATGCTGTCAACCTTCGTGCCACTGTTAAATTAGGTAAATTGTCAGAGACGGAGTCAATCGCTGCTCTTCAGCGTGCTTGGGTGAATACTCGATTTCAGCACCCTATGATTGCTGTTACAGATGATGGAAACAACCTTGTATACGAGGTTCCAGATTCTACGAAACTAAGTGACTGGATAGGAAAGTCATTCTTGGTGCACAAAGGCGAAAAAGTTACCGAATTTCTCCTCACGGCTTTGTTGCAAGATTATCAGACATTACATTATTTTCCAGAGACATCTGAAATTCTGATGCGCACCCACCATTTGCTCACTGACGGCATCGGTGCTGTTTGTCTACTTGATCGATTCCTCACGTACCTCTCAGCAGATGAAACGCTTCCGATATTTGGTTCGGAACAACTTCGCCTCGCACCGAGTCATACTGAGGCTGCAGGCATATCTACCGTACTCTCACCTTCTGCCGAAGCTACCGCAGAGGAAGTCTTCATGTCATTTGTGACGAAGATGCCCTCTGTCGGGCTCCCCATCCTTCCTTTATCGAAACCCGGCGGAACCAAGGTATTTACACTAGCATCACCTCTATCGACACTACCTAAGCTTCTTGCTGCTGTGCGAAAGCATAAACTCGGTGTTGCAGCCGCTGTGCAATCAGCCATCATTCTTGTTACGCACGAAATGGCACCTCCTGCCCTGGCAAAACGGGACTTTTCCACAATTGCGTATTTTAGTCATCGCGAGTATCTCCCCAACCCATATTCTGACATGGCGGCATGGCCCATGGGCCTTTGGATGATCGGTCTACCACTGTCCCAGCCTCAAGCCGACTTTGCGACTACTGCAAACAATATGCAGGCTGTTTATGGCCAGGACCTAGGAATTGACACAAGTTCTACATTTGAATGGTATTCTGGATTTAGTGCTCGTATGGCTAAGCTCTTAGCCTCACCTATGCCAGACAATGTACCCCCACCCACTCAACCTCAACTGAGTAGCATTGGATTGCTAGACGGGAAAGTAAAAGCTCATTATGAAGGCAAGGTAAAGGTTGAAGTCGAAAGTTTAGAACCAATCGTAGACATGATGGCGGCGCAAATTGTTGTTTACCAGTGGTATGAATATTTCGATTCCTAATCCATAATCATTTCTTAAATTGTCACCCTATGACATTTTAAATCCATCTGTGAACGTGTCCCACAAAATGACTGCATATGATTTGTTACTTACGTTCTTTAGGTCCTTCAAAGGGATTTGGTATTTAAATGCCTGTTACAACGAGAGCAATTATAACGAGTTGAATGTAGAAACTTTCTTGAAGCGAGTCAAATTTACGCTACTCCAAAACCTTGAGATCGAAGAATAAGTTCAAGTAATGAAGAGATCGGCTATCCAGTGCCAAGTTGTCTCCCTGAGACTGGGTCGGTAAAACAAGAACTTTCCTGTCAAATTAGCCTACATCTGTGTTGACCTATAACTTTATTCTCATGTCTATAATATGATTACTTTATTATCTCAGTCATTTCAATACAAACAGTTTCAATGTTTTTTCACTTTGAAGCAACAATGCTGTGCCAATTCTTCACGCCAAAACAGATGGCTGCTAGTAATAGGCCGAGTTTAGCCATTCCTTCAAGGTCTTATACTGATTAGTGTAAGGTATGACTTCTAGCTCAAGTTTAATGTCCTAAGGCTAAATGAACTAGAGTTAATCACCATTGCGTGTCAAGAGCTGCAAAAGTTGTGTTATATCGATAGCCAGATTGCTTCTTTTAATAATAGTTCAGCTTGATTTACACAAGACATATTCCAATACTCCATATTCTCATGGATAAACATGTAGTTTTATGTAATACAATTAAATGTTTCTCTTACTTCTTCCTTCCAGATGACTTCTACACTCTGTAAGTATGTTCTGCATATCGTTCCTCGCCTTCTCAAAGTTTTTCTTTTCTTCACTTTGATATCTCCTGTGCAGGAGATGTGACTTAGGCTTTCCTCTTACTCCACAGATTTCAATTCTTCTTATCGCGGTAAAGGTACGCAGAGTAAAGCTGGAAGAATGTATTGTAGAAACAAGCTGTCCATTGGGCGACCGACTTGGTTTTGTTGATTGATGTATTGATTACTACAAATAAGTTGATTGGGAGCAGGATACTCTAGCAGCTGAGAAAACAAAAGGAACTGTATGGAAGAATTGGTCGTAGAGATAAGTTGCGCTATTGCAAGGTAGCGACGAGCCTCGCGAGAGGGTGAGAATCATATGTCGCTACATCTCTCAACTCCAAGAATACTCAGCGCCAAATGGGTCAAGCTAGTTGACTTACTCAATATGCCATATTAAAACACAACCATGAGTCCAAGATATCTTAGCTTAGAAAATCCATGAGAATCTATGGATTCGAGCTCAGATTCAGGGAGCAGTGGCTTTCCAGCTTCGGCTTGGCCTGGTTCTTGGACATTATATAGTGTATGGCTCTTAATGATTGATGGACTAGAAAGAAGTAGTCGTATGAAGTTGCATGATAGTAGGCCGGATATCATAATCGATTGGAGGGATTGGAACAGCTTCGATGGAGTTAGCAGCAATTATTACCAGTTAAACGAACAAATGTCGAGTTTACGAAGGTGATTCATAGAATTGAATTCCTTCCAGTGAAGTGTACTGAAGAATGTCTCTGAAATCGGTCTAGATGAACCACGTATCTCTGATTTATCTTCTAAGTCAAGATTGGGATTAGTGGCTATAGATTCCATATATCATTGTGAGACTGTTGATATATGCCGAACACGTGCTTTGTGATTAATGTTTAGAGACATTGTTTTTGTCGAGGCTCAAGAGCATTCATCTCGTTCATCAAAGAGTCACTAAATTGGAAGTAGTCGCGTACTCGCCTGAGGACGAGTAATGACAACTAAGGTTAATGCTGTTGTAAAGAACTGGCATACCAGATGCATAAACTACTTTTGAAGTAAGACCTAACCCTGGAGATCAGATGCACCCTTTCTCTAAACATGGGGGCAAATACTACGATTGAGAATTGTTGCTTTGTCCCATTATTTTTCTTTGGATTTCGATGAGCATGACCCGAACTTAAACGTACTTGTCGAGATTGCCGTCCTTGGGTATTGAGTATAATAAGACTTTCTCAGTTTGCCCCTTCCGATATTTTTTGCGACGTCGAAGTGTTGGTATACAGCCTGGGTTGTTCCTAAAATAGGCTGCAGTCTAGACCAACACTCGATCCTAAACAACTGCTTCATAAACAATAATCCTAAAGTGGCCAGACAAAGATCAATTATGTACATTCATAACAATGCGGATATTTAGCAGCAGATTTTGTAAAAATCTTTCATCACCGCTCTATATAACAATTCAGCTTAATCACTGTCTTCATATTTGCTGATTAGGCCCTTGGTGGAACTGTTGTGGCCTAAGGCATATCTAGTCCCACACTACTAGTATTACAGAATTGACAACCTTAAGATCCCCTAAGGAAGGTTCAGGAAGTTGATACTCCAATCGTGATACGCCTAGGCTACTGCTCTACTATTACTCTACCACCGATCGTTGCTTTAATCTCACACTTTACAATTATTACCCCTCAAAAAATTAATCAAAGTGAAGCTTGGTCCTTTTTCGCTACGAGAAGTTCTAGCTAGTATTTAATGTTAAGCGATGAGCCCGAGTTATTAGGCTTGTCAATATTTAATCCCCACAGTATATAGCATCGCGAGAAGAGGCAACGCCTTTTCTCTTCCTTTGATTACACCGTATACAGAAATACTTGTTTATTCTCGAGGAATCTCCCTTCCATTGTGACATAGGGTCCTTGACAGGAACCCCTCGTTCTTCAACCTTCTACCTCCAAACGAATGTCAATTGCCAATTTGCTCCAGCTAGGCAAACCGCACTGTACATTAATCATCGCATTTATCATTCTTCTTCGAACCATCAACTTAACCATGTACCAACTGGATGAACAGGATGAAATGTTCACACCGCCGAAATACGTCGTGAATGGCCTTCTATTCAGCATTTACGATGACAATTCCCAGCTCGAGGTGCGTCGCTATGGCAAATGTTTCTATATAACATTGGCGCCCGAGAACTTTGTCGATTCACCTCTCCTCAAACAACAATATCTCGATTATCTGACTGCAGAAAGATCCGATGTAACTGATGATAAAAATGTGGCCGAGGATTACCATCCAGAGGACTTCTATGCTTGGGCCCTCGAGCCGTGTGTTCCGATCTTCGAAACTGTAGCTCCAGCCCCAAAGGAGAATCCAAAGATCACTCTTCAAGATTTTCTCTACCCAAAGGTGTTCTATTATTCGCTCCGCGCAGTCGATGGGAAATTGACCCCGGTTCAAAATGAAGGAAGAGGGGCTGGGATGCTGCCCCCAGGCCTCAAGTTAGATGATTCAGCATTCTCTCCTGCATGGCCCTCATTCCTACCTGTGGATATTGAAATCTGTCTTACGAGCCCCGAAGATTCAATTTTCGCTCCTCCTAGCAAAGTTCTTGTTAACGGCAAGACAATTTGCTTCTTCAAACTCTACCCGGATGGAAATACAAAGGCAGCTCTCCGCGAACTCGAGAACTACAAACTGATCACATATTCCAATCTAGATCTCGAGGCTCGCATTTGTCGCCTCCTCGGTGTTGTTAAGGATGATGAGAACCAGCTTATTGGGTTGCTATTGACATATATTGAATGCGACTTTATAACTTTGGCTTGTGCTGTGGAGCCGGAAACTCCGCTTTGTAGGAAGCAGAAGTGGGTTGATCAAGTCACGAGCACTTTGAAACAGTTACATAAAGCTAGAATTGTCTGGGGTGATGCCAAACCAGATAATATATTGATCGACAAGAATAATGACGCGTGGATTATTGATTTTGGTGGAGGGTATACTCGGGGGTTTGTGGAGAGAGAGAAAGCTGGGACTATTGAGGGCGATTTGCAGGGATTAAAGAACATTACCGAGTATGTTTTCAGGGAGAGAGCAGAGTAGGTGTTGCCTTTGAAATTTTCGTTTGCTATAGTAATCTAGCAAAGAATATTGACGTATGCCAACTAGTAGTTCTTTGTGTACCAGAACGAGTGATGACCTTTGATGATCTTTGGGCAGAATCATTTGTGGAAGTACATTACACGACATTCGGCTTCCTAGTTAAAGTTTAGAAAAGCACTTACAGGCCCCCTTTATTATAAACTCACCGTCATCGCCAAAAGTCTCCTTTGATCATAGTGTTAAGAGGGGTGGGCGGATATCCTTCGGGCAAGGATCTTTGATAGTGAAGTTGGTCAGCATGGTGAGCTACATTATCGACGACAAGGAGAAAGACAATGAGGTCGATGGATGCCATTTTAGGTAGCGATTCCGAAAAGCCAATTCCCCTAATTTAGATGCGGCCAGCAGGGTACTTGCAACATGCTGTCCCTGTAAAGTTGATTTAATTTACTCTAGGATCTTCACTCGGGGCTTTTGTCACCGCTCATGCGTCAGAAGACTTGTGAGCAATCACGTTCAAAACGCCATCGGGTAGATCAACTTCGCGAAAGCAATCACCAATTGCCCAAAAGCTGCGTGGGGAGTTTCTGACGATTTGAGAATGACTGTATCGCACGCTGCGATAGTAAACACTACGGCTCGAAATCCGAGGATATATGGCGCGTTCCTATAAGGGCTAGTTCAGTGACGAGGTGTAAGTTTTTTGAATGATTCTTCACCAAGGAGTAATCCTTAGAATGACTCCATATGGCTCTTTCCATGCCATAGAACCTTTTACTTCAGCGCCTGGAACGGGTAGGGTTCCCTGGACGGATGGAATTCTGCCAGCGACGTCTTTTGTAAGGACTCAACGTCTAGCAACGTTCTTAACGTTTGGACTCAACGTCCAACGTTCTTTCCATACAGACAGGGATTAGTATACTTAAGATAGAATCTCTGGAAGAAGAGAGAATCAGCACTTAATACCATTCTGACTACACTTTGGTGAGATCCGATATCTTTCAACATGTCCGCTGCAAGCGGAACGTTGAAACCTGATCCCCAAAACTCGGACGCCGCGGTTCATCCATCACGTAGCTTCCCAATTCCTGGCCAAGCTTCTCAACAATATGTGTTGCCTTGAGGAAAATGTCCCGCTTTCCTGTTGGATTTGTTTTCTTCCAGCTGTAGAAAGCCTTTTGTGCAGACTCAACGGCGGTCAAGGCATATGTCACCAATGCGCTCGTGTAATCGTAAAGGTGGACTCCTGAGACAGGGGACTGAACCGGGAAGGAGCCATCGAAGAAGATATCTTTGTTGTCGATGATTGCGGGTACTTTAAAAGGACCATTCTCTGTTATGATAGGCAACTAAATTTTGTGTATAATAAATAGTATTATTAAAATTAACCTAGTGTGGGGCTGTAATGGCTATAAAAGGTTAAAGAAAAGAGTGAGAAAAAAAACAGGAAGGTGATGGGGGTGTGGAAAGTGTGAGCAAATATATACAAGTACTGTTGTTGATTATGGATCAGTAATTCTATGCTATTCAGATATTGCCCAATACGGATTACCCCAGCTTCCCCACATATTACAGCCCCCCGGTCCCCCCAAAGCCTCCACCCTCGGGTCTTTATTGATCCGTTGTTGTCGTTGTTGTCGGGTCGGAAGTGTTGATCACGTCTTCTGAAAGTCATGACCAGCACCGCTCCCGCTCCCGCTCCCAAGAGGGTGCCCCACACGTGATCTGACCCCAGACTGTAAAAGAATGGGCATTTTTGAGGTGGGAGGTTCAGGTTTACGAAAGACCGGGAAGAGGGCATAATATATCTTCGATAACATACGGAGCTTCAATTTTACGGGGAAAATCACTCTCGTCTTACTCTTCTTACTCTCTACTACACGCATATCCCAACCTTCGTCTTTCTCTAATCCCGCAACATGGCCCCCAAGAAGCCCTTCCACGTTGCCGTGTGTGGAGGCGGAATTGGAGGTCTTTGCTTGACTATTGGTCTCCTTCGACAGAAAGTTTCGTGTACGATTTATGAAGCTGCTCCAGCTTTTGCAGAGATTGGCGCTGGCGTTTCCTTTGGCCCCAATGCAGTGCGGGCGATGGAGCTCATTCATCCTCTCATTGCCAAAGGCTTTAATAACTGTGTTACCATGAACGGCTGGCCCCAGAAGGGTGAAACCTGGTTCGATTTCAGAGTGGGAATGTCGGATTCGCGAGATGGCCAGGAAGTGCAGGCAGGTACCTACGTTGCGGATGTGAAATCCGGCAAGTTGGGTCAAACTAGTGTTCACAGGGCTCATTACTTAGACGAATTGGTGAAACTCATTCCAGATGGCGTAGCCAAGTTTGGCAAGAGGTTGAAAAACATCACCGAGACAGGTGAAAAACTAGTCTTGCTCTTTGAAGATGGCACAAAGGAAGAAGCAGACGCAGTCATTGGCTGCGATGGTATCAAATCTCGAACACGACAAATTTTGCTAGGGGCCGATCATCCTGCTGCACATGCCACTTTCTCTGGAAAATATGCCTATAGAGGCCTGATTCCCATGGAAAAAGCAGCAGCTGCTTTGGGAGATGAATTGGCACGAAACTCCCAAATTTACATGGGTTACCGTGGCCACGTCCTTACGTTTCCTATCGACAAAGGCAAAACATTGAACGTCGTAGCTTTTAGGACGAAGCTCGACGGAAAATGGGACGATCCAATGTGGGTACGGCCGTCCACAACAGAAGAAATGTTTGCAGACTTTGTGGGCTGGGGTGATCAGGTTCAGAGTATTTTAGAGGTATGTCATATTTTAAATGCCATCAAATTTTGTATCAAAGCTCAAGATTTGTTAGCTCATAGAAAACCCGGATGTGTGGGCATTGTTTGATCATCCACCCGCACCCATGTTTTACAAAGGTCGACTATGCCTACTTGGAGATGCAGCACACGCAACGACGCCTCATCAAGGAGCAGGAGCAGGTCAAGCAATTGAAGATGCACTGGTATTGTCCAATCTACTTGGGCAGGTTAGTTCCTTGGCCGACATCGATGAGGCTTTCAAAGCATACGATGCTGTACGGAGGCCACGAAGCCAGCGTGTGGTAACTACGAGTCGAGAAGCTTCCCATATTTATGAATTGGAGAACAAAAATATAAAATACGACCTGGAAAAAGCACGAAAGGAGCTCGAAGTCCGCTGCAAATGGATATGGGATGAGGATTTGAGCGCTCAGGTCAAGACTGCTAAGGATGCGATGGCCGAAAATATGCCTAGACCTTAGAATCTCATGTGATCGGAAAATTTAAAATTGAACTAGAGTGGCGAGAATTTAGAGTTAGTTTATATTGGTTAGTGGATCATGAGAGGAGGTGGGATGGAGTTGTACAATAGCCAGCTTTAAGAACCAGTAATGAGCAATGAGCATGTCAAGTCTCGTTTCTGAAATAAATAACAAGATACAATCAAACATTTTTAAATTCCGCTCTTTTACGAATACTCTA
>Ga0247734_1002209_pt1 | contig 13182 bp, 14 predicted proteins | sample UWRJL103311B2_FD_180933 | JGI IMG/M metagenome (GOLD analysis project Ga0247734, IMG submission 180933) | Plant litter microbial communities from Arlington Agricultural Research Station in Wisconsin, United States - UWRJ-L103-311B-2 | ecosystem: Environmental > Terrestrial > Plant litter >... | reverse complement strand
GGAGTCCACCTCATCCACGGCCATACCAGGATTGCAGCTGGCAATGTGATGCTGGGTCATTCCTTCACAGAACCTTCAGGTCGATGGGCGAAAGCAGTCCAGATAGAAGAGGTTAATCTTGCAGATGTACACGGGCATATCTTCAAGCTCGCCGACGGGGGCAGCTTTGTAGCCTACGAATACGTTGAGGGAAAAGCAAGTAACTTGTCTGATATCAGTATCTATTTCTTCAAGGACTTGATAGAATATTTGAAATTACATCAGTTGGAAGCCATCGTTGGACTCCAAATTCTTGACCAATCTATTGGGAACATGGGCGAATTCGACTTCGGAGATTGCGGAACGGTCATGCTGAAAGAGCAAGATATCTCTCATGCAACTCCTTTCAGGACAACAGGGTGGGTGTTTTCTGAGAAAGAGGGATTTGTATCTTTCAAGGGCAACCAGACGCACATGGAAATGGTAAAGGGGCCTCACAAAGTCTTGATTGACGCAAAACTCGCACTAAATGCTACTGCTCTTAAAGCCATTCTGAAGAGCTATAAGGTTATTGATTAGGTAAGTTATCGTGCATTTCGGAGGACCCAATAGTAACAGAGTTACAGGAAATATTTTCGGTGATAATCTAGGGCTGGAATTTGTCAGATAAAAGTGGCTGATAGGGTCCCCATCACACTCCTTTAGTGCCTACACCAGTCCACGCAACTGCCTTTACTGTTTTCTGCGATAGATAGAACTCCCCTATAATAGAGGACCAAACAGCCTAACCTCAATTATTCTGTCCCTTCCAACTTATGCGACTCCTCAGCCAACTTTATCTCATCTTTGAGAAACACATCGAGGTAGGCAGTATCCTTTACAGGGTTCCATGTCCCATTTTCCCAGTGAAAACCATATCGGTGTAGAACCACAAGGGTTCTAACTTCATTAACGGCATAGCGACATTTATCTGAGATTATACATTTGATTTCTGTCAATAAAGTTTTCCAAAATAGCGCTCGTGATCGGGAAGGATTACATCCAAAGTGTGAATAGGAAGGATCGCTTCCAAAGTATGAATAGGAAGGATCGCTTCCAAAGTATGACCAGCCATTAGGGCCGCTGCAACCAAGCACACTCTCCAGTCCCCATAGAGCCATGCCGAATGGTTCGATAGTAGCATCTGCCCAATCTACCACGCCTGTAATATGGCCGGTATCAGGATCAACAAGGATATTCATACCCGACAGGTCTTGGTGAGTCAAAACCCAAGGCACCAGACCTGTTATTAAACCTATCTTTTTCTGTGTGTTTTCAAGGATTTTCGTGAATCGAGGAGGTAGGGAGGTAGACAACTGCTTAAGTTTATTAATGTAGATATATATTTGATCTTTAGCTGGCGGTTGATGGTTATTCCATGACGCTGCATAGAACCTGTAGTATTATATCAGCTAGCAGCACAAATTGATTTTATAATGTACGACACCCACTTGGCGAAATCTGTGACTGTGATATCTAGCTTAGCTATAGTAATTGTGCTAGCTGTGAACATATACCCAACACCCGCAATAATTTCCATGACCCACACAGATACCGAAGAGTTGGGCATTAAGCCGTGATATGTAGTGGCTGGAGCAAGATCGCCGTGAACTTGTTTAGCGAGCTTGGTTGTTGAACTGTCGAAGGGTGATTCTTTCGACCGAAATTGAATAATAAGCCCCGAACTTGACTGAACTGTATAGCTATGAAAGCCTTGCCAGGGTATTGGTATCACGGAGCCCTTCAACAGGTTCTGGGCGTACATATCACAGTCGTCTTGGGTGACCTCATTCTGCGTCTCAAATAGATCTGACATTGGTTTGGTAGAGGGGCTGTCAGATGAAGAGATCCACGCTGTTGTTGAGTTCGTCCAGTTTTTGAAAAGTCACGAAAAAGGGGAGTGGAAGTCGCTCGCAAATGCATTCGTGCTATTCCTAAATAGAAGATTGCGGCATAATTTAAAACATTCTCTTTCTACAGACGGAAGTTTTTACGGTGTAAATTGTTTCAGGAAACTTAAATTAGCGTGAGAAGTTCCACGTAGGTAATCAATCTTGGCGGCTCTGCCTCAAGCACCCAAAACTCCCTCCCACTTCTTCCACCTTTTCCGTCTTTCCGCTCTATCATTCTATTATCCGCTCAACGGAGGCTTGTTTTTAAACTGCAATCCTCACTTCGCCGCTTCATCGCCTGGTCTAATACAGCATCTGGCTCAGTCTCCATACTCCACCGCACGATCAGCATGTCGAACCCGTCAATCACCAAGATCGTCAATCGACTTTACCTTGGCGACAGCAAGAGTTCTCGTGATCGCAAAATCCTCGGCGAGCATAACATCACCGCCGTGGTCTCTCTCAGTGGGGGGCAATAGGTCCATTGGAGCCAGCCCTGGTATAAGGAGATCATCCCTGAAGGCAATCACCTCTTCAGAAAGTGCGAAGACAGTATGACTCAGGACCTGCTGCCCGAGCTCTCAGACATCTGTGACTTCATCAAGCAGCGCTTGGATTCCGGTTCCGGTTCCGTCCTCGTCCATTGCGACCGAGGTGTATCACGGTCTGCCACGGCCGTGATCGCCTATCTCATGCAAACTTATCGGTACGACCTCGCCACCGCCTTGGCCTTTGTGGGAGGAAAGAGAAGGATCAAGCCGAACTAGAACCTCAAGGAGCAGTTGGAGGTATGGGGGGCGGTTGGCGGCAATGCCTGGGCAGCTCGGGGAGTTCCTAAACCAGAATATGCGGTTTACCTGGTGAAGAGGACAAAGAGATTGCAGGAGGCAGGGCTGACTGGAAACGAGCCAGTCGGCGTAACGTCCTTATAACTAACGACTTACCTTAAAGGTACCAAATCCTATCAGATTGCGCCACGCCTCAAGCGCAAGGTCAACGCCTGTCTTAACCCTTCAGATTGCGGTGCCCCAGATATCTGACTTCTTGTGGGAGGGTTTTCCTTGTCCTCTCTAGATAGTTACCTGTTCCCTAGTATCGTCAGGAATCTACAATAATGGTGGGCGCGTTTTCGCTCTGATCAATTTTGACCCCGTAAACACGACGCCCGGTCCAGTATGCTCGTGGGAATTGGGGCTAATGACATATAGCACTCAATTCAATCCCAGATTCTTGTGTCCGCTTTGCTGACAACGTTTTCCATTTGTACCGTTTCCTTAATATAAGTTCCTCCACCCCCTTGTATGTATGTTTTTGGAGTCCTCCACTGCTGCAGCCGACCAGTTTCAATGCTCAATCTATTTCCTCATGATCCTGAAATGGCCAGATTTTATCGAACTCCTTCCTCTGTTTTTCTGAATCGGCGCCCTCCGCCAGCTCATTTTTAATAAGTCTAGCCCTCGCTGTCGCATTCTCAAATTCCCCATTCAGCACCAAGCCGTCAATGTTAATCCCAATGAAATCGCATACTTGCTGCATCTGCTCGTTAACGCTGTTCTGCTTGGCGTATCTGTCGAGACATTCCTCTACTTCCGCTGGGGAGTAGCTAACTGGGCAACGGTCTTCTGGAGAGGTAATCTCGGACTACTGCTCCATTGTCTTAATCAATTGTGCTTGGAGCGATGTATTATTACCTTCCCATGGCCGACCAGTATCATAAAGCTGACTTCTCAAAACAAGGCTATACTTTGCCATTGCGTGGAAGTGAGCCTTATTGAGGTCATTGGTGTAGCCAAGGTAGAAGTAGTGTGCACTTGCCGTCGCTGGTATCGCTCCATCTCTACTGTCTTGTCACTGCTGGTCATGTTTACGAAATCTTCTGGAAGCTCTGGGCGCCGGAAATTCTCGGAATCATCGTCACCGTAATTCTGGAAATGCTTTGGAATTTTGGCTTGTAAAAATATTGGAAGGATAGTAGCATGTTGCCAGTCGATGATGCCAGTGATGTCGCCAAAGTCGGAGATGAAGATATTGCTGGGCGAGAGATCAGGGTGACGAATAGTAGGTACGTTCAGCTGCTCCACTTTTGGAACTAGGTGAGAAGCAGCCTTTAGGTAGTCTAATAGATGATGAATCTGCACCCGTGGATCTACCTTTTGGTCGTCATAGAACTCCATATAGAATCGCTCCCGCAGATACCGCTTCTCGCCGAATCTCTGGAGCCATAGGATCTCCCTCTCACCAACTGCTTTCAACACCTCTTCACTGCTCTTCCCTGGAATTTACTTGATTAGCTAGCTTAGGATCATACAGATAGGGGTGCTCACAAGGTCCACGATTGGCACCGAGCTCATTTCGCTTTTGATACCACCAGAGATACTCGGTCGAGGGTCCAATGCAGAATTTGCCCATATCTTTGAGGCTATTATCTTCGGGAATATCCACGCTCTTGACATCAGGATCCAAGGAATCTTTAAAAAAAAAGACTACCACTGGCAGGAAACCGAATGCCAAACAGAAGCCTTTCTATATCCACAATCTTCTCAACAACCGCCATCCTTTCTTTAAATGTCATAGTATGCCATGTATCTGCCAACTCCCTCCCAGAAACTCGCTCCATGATGATATATTCAGACCCAAGTTGATTAGAAGCTGACGAGCTCCAGTCGAGGATCTTAGGAACCGGAATGCCATGCATACGTAGAAACTCCATCGTGGCAACCTCGCTAGCGACGCCGTATTTGCGAGGAATAGTACAAGAATATGGGAGGCGTGCGATGACCTTCAACCCATTGTGGAAGCTTGCTTCAAAGATACGGTATGAACCACCCTCTGCGATCTTTGTGACGAGTGCAATATCGGTACGTGGTAGCCCAACAGATTTGGCAACAAGGTGGCACAGCTCGTTTATGTCGAAATAGAGTCGCCTCTCCGAAAGGCGCAGATGTTCGTTGTAACTGAGGCCACGTGTACGAATTAGCGAAAGTGAAATATCAACCATCATCAGGTCGGTTTCATAGACTTACAGCCACCTACCGGAAGTGTAATTGAAGAATGAGTTGGCGGCGTCGTTGATCTTAGCAGTCCTTTTTCTGACGCCTTTCCATGCTATATTTCCGCGACTGGACTGCCAGTGAAGCCCGCTTATCTCTACCGCAAGGCATGCAGATGGAGCGGAGAGCTTTTCGGACCAGACTATTTCTTTGCATTGTGAACAGAGAAAGTCGAAGTTGGAGAAGGTACCAACAGGGTGGTTTAAATGATCCTTGGGCCGCTGCAGGCTAATCTTGGTGGGGCTCCGTGCCGTGCCGTGCCGTGCCGTGCCGTGCCGTGCCGTAATCACAGGAGAGTGCGAAACATCAGGGACAATCAATCCATTGGAGCATACAAATCAAACAACACAAGAGCGCAAAAATCCCAAGCAACTAAGTTCTATCTAAACTCAATCAATCCATTCCTAGTCCTTGCAGCTGACTCACTGCCACACGATCGCCCCATTAGCATACCTAAAAAAGTAGTTCCTCTGTCTATTGCTATAGATCCAATCCGAATCCGCATCACTTTCAGGTGCGTACCATTCGTCGACCCCGTTTATGGTGCGATACCATATGCCTTCGTTGCCCCACCAAACCCATTCCGAAGAGCTTGAACCTCCAGATCCGGATTCAGTTTTGGTCCCTGTTCCAGAAGAGGATGAGCCCTCCCCAGAATTAGAGCCCTTAAACTCCTTCGCAAAATTGTCCCAGCCTACAGCAACATCGTCTGCCGACCCTTCCTTCTTCACACACATCACTCCCATGACAGCATGTGTGCCACCATTCTTTTCCCGCCATTGGCGAATGGTTGAATCCAACTTAACAGAAACATGTAGTTACTGAATTTAAAATGGACCTTTTTCAACTGCCAAATAGGTGTTGTTCTAAGAGATATATATATCTCGAAGAAGGCGAAAATGGTAATAATAGTAGATAGATATAAGCTACCGATTCAAACGTGACAAATAGGATATAGGACATCTCTTAGGTTAAAGATTGAGTAGATGATGGGAGTTTGAGAGACCAACAAGTGGGAAAGCAACCGGAACTTATACAGCGGCATTCGTTTATTACTTCCAGTTTTTGCAGAATTCAGTTCGCAAAAACTATTACACCACCCAGACATAGTAGGGTTATTCTGAGATTTCGGCAGCCCCTTGCTTGTCCCACTTGCATTTATCAACAATACCTGCTTACCTGAGCCATTGGATCCAGCTAAGTCTTATTTTGATTAGCTGCAGTTTATGAAGCATTCCGGATTTAGAGTCGAAGTAGCATACATGCATGGCCCAGGGAACTAGCCAAAGATGAGCCATTATGCCTTCGATCCCTTTTGCAAGCGCTAGGGGTTTAAAGTAATATTTGTTGACTTATTTATCTTTGGAAGTCGGCTAGTGCCTAAGAATTAGCCGAGTTAAAAAGGGGTTGGTCACGTGCAATAGGTGGCCCGTCAATCCTTCATAGCTTCATCATCTTACCCGCAGATACATCCCAGACACCAGGTATAACCTTCTTTTAGGAGCACTCAATCAATTATGTATAAGAAGGAGATGAAAGTGCTTGGTCTTTACACGCTAACTCTAAATGAAGAAGCTGAATAAGAAACGAGGCAGTCATAGGACAAACAAGACTATATCTCTCCACTGTTTTTATTCCTGAATTCACGGTAGTAGCCATATTGCGTCTGACTGGAAGTCATAGAATGTTTCGTTGACCCAACAACATTTGCCATACCCAATGGTATAAACTTTTGAGGGTTGAGGTTATACCACTTACGAGTTATACCCCAAATAGAACAGCGATATGTTAGGATACCGAGGTGAGTTATTTCCTCTGAGCTTCAAATCACCGTTCATTCCCATGACCCTGACATATTAGTATTGCCTAAAACAACATCTTCACAAACTTCTGGGGGAATGGGTGGAGAGCAAGGAAAGCTTACGTCAATATGACTTTAGGACAGAACTGTAACATCGCCATGATCTACTCTCGATACCCTGAAGCTGATTTTGTATTACATCGCTGCCGAATTTTTCATCGTCGAGGCCGGCCTGAATGGCTATCAAATCATGTTTGGAATAGATATTGGCAGGTATGCGGAGAAAGCTTACGTTTGGAATCAGGATATTGAGCTCTTATGCTCTTACAGAATGGATGGTCGGCTTCTCTATAATAATTCGACATAACACGACGCTACTACACCTAAAATAGATGGTATAGGAGTTTAATACAGCACAACCCTAATGAATGGGTTGATGACCTAAAGATTGGAATTCGTGGACATATCACCTTTTACATGAGATCAAGGGATTGTTTATGACATCCCTATCTAGCGTGTAATAAAAAGGAGGGACATAACAAGGGACAGATTTTCAAAGGAAGCTTCACGTCCAACTTAACACGCAGCGGCAAAAGAGATAGGTCACTGCTAAACATAATACTAAGGAGCAACCGAACAAAGAGGAAGCCCAGCGAGTACACTCACAAAGGGGAACAATGCATTTACCATGACAACTGCATATGCTACTGCGTTAAGCACCACCAGTACACAAATTCTAGCAGAGAAATAGATTGAGTGCCTGTTCGGAAGCTAAACTGTGAGAGATGCAACCATCATGGTGGATTATACACAAGAGTAGCAAGACCTAGAAGATATTGAGACGCCAAAATAAAGTAGTATGAAACGCTACACTGAGGGATAAGAATCATCGATAGAGGATACCAATATCGGCCAGCAAGCCATGGCCTATGAAGCAGCATCAAAATACATGAACGAAGCGAACAGCATCCAAAATAGTTGGAGAATGGTGGCGTATGTACGAGATGAGGACTCGGGGGTATTTCGACTATCGTTGACGAGTAGTGCTCGGACTCAGTATACCTATGCACCTATGGCTATCCAGCTAGCCTGTTATTTCAGCGGGCCAACATCTAAATGCAAGCAAGGAGCGAGATCAAGCTGGGTGCCATCTGGCGTGACTACCAACGCAGCAGGAAGATAGTTGACGTGAAGAAGATGCGTTTCATTTGTCGGGTGCCCGCCTAATCGTTCCATCCCCTGTCTCCATCATCGCCGTAACTCACGAGCGACCTACGTCAGTGAAGCCCTTTCTCCCAGAAGGATCTCGAACATAAGCACAGCTTGTGTCCAAGCGTCTGAGACTTAAGGGCAACCAGTTCCTCTATTCAAACTCACTCCAGTCAACATCATCGCCGTCAAGTCCCCCATTTCTACGCTCGCCTAAACCCCCATTTTTCAGCAGAATACTTGTATGAGGAGATTGACAGCATCAGTGTGACCTACCGGGACCTTCTCGAACAGCACTGAGCTTGACATCACATCCATCAAGAAAACAGAAACTCGGAGCTGTCGACCCCTCTATTAAACCCAGTTCGCAGAGCGTTTGCGTCGTCTGTGCATTGGAACAAGGGTCTGAAAGCACCATCTTGTAATGTCCACACAAGAAGACACGACTGTAGAACTTGCACATTGAACCCGTTTAAAATACTGCTATGGGATGAAGTGCGATTGAAGCGTATACATCAGAGATATACGCTTAACAACGATCTTTAATTAGGTGTCGAAGCCTGCCTATGCGCGCCCGAACCGCTCCCAAACTGCTTTCCTGAACCACCATCAAGATGCAATGGTGGTGGTGGTGGGTGGCCTAATGCATAACCTTAGCCAATGAAACCCACCACTCGTTATATGGAGCAAGGCTCAGGTCACGCGTTATTAAAGATCACCAGGATTGATGAGAATTAAGAGGGCCGGAATCTATGTCAATTGATGACCATATAGACTTATAGTAGGATCAAAGTACTCAGAAGACATCTATCTAGCTGTCAAGGCAGTGGATGTTGTGTACGGAGAGAAGGTATTTGTGGCCAACACATGTCAATGATTGGCAGAACGTTTTGAGAGTCAGATTTCTGTATTGAATAGCAGGAATTCATCACGTCATATAAAGTGTTTCGCGAATTGTAAATAAGAAACGAAAGGGAAAGACGGATTAACCTGATGTTTGATGGTTAGTACGACACTGCGTAACACCAGATAACACCTGAGCAGTTACACAAGCTCAATAACATCTGTGAAAGCACCCCCTGCTCTTTCATCAAGCTTATTCAGGACACTGGAGCTAGGATCAAACCACAACCGGTCAGTAAGAAATAGCAAGCCTAGCCGGCGGAAAACCAGTACAGAATCTGACTCGCGCTCAAGTATGAGAGCAGTTAGAAAGTATCTCTCATCCAACCGTTGAACATGCACAATTCCACACCAAACCTCCCTTTCTAAAGATGAAGAATTTGGCATAATTTCTTGAGACCCATCTAAGCCATCTACATGCCTCTTATTTATATGGATTGGCGCATCGAGAGCAACTTCACCTTTCACCTGATTCGAGTCTATATCTATGATGAGCCCAAAATATCGCGGTTGCTCTCGCTTATCAGTGTTACCAAATAGTGAATAATCTGATCCGCTAATGGAGCTGGGTTCAGAGGGGTTGCTGGTGTAACCAGCACTACATCGGAGAATCGCCTTCCTCAAGCGGATGCGGACTTTGAGCGTCCCTTTCTTAATTGCACCATAAGGATTGAGCGGCGCCACTGGAACACATGAGGCCTCAAGTAACTCGACCCCTTCAGAGATGACGTGTATTGATCTACTCGGCCATGATCGGAACTTGATTCGTGTCTTACCTACGGCCGCCCACGACCATGATGGTGCCATGTCTTTGCGCCACGATACCTTGCGATTATCATTACTTGCAACGTACCATGCCAAACTAACTTGAAGATCATCCATCCACAACCCTGCCGCATAAGTCGCACCATGTGCCTGTTGTAGAAGTTCAGCTAGGCCGGACAAGGCGGGAAGGTTGTCTAACACGTATGTTAGGTTTGTAACGCTATAAATTTCCACGATGGCGTACCATGAGTCAAATTGGTTCCAACGTAACCAAGACTGTCGTGGTGCCGCCATCATCCGGTTTGGTGCAAGTATCCATAGTCGCAGCTTCTCAATCTCACTCGCGAATCCGTCGGTCAGGGCACTGTGTCTGGCCCGCGGAATGGGGTTGACCTCGTCTGCCCGTACCATAGTACACTTCCAGCTCATCCATTTCCCGAAGGCAAGGCGTCGTGAGGAGAGGACAGTTTCTTGCAGAACCCATCCGCGTTCCTGCAGGTAGTCTGGGTCACTGGTGCTCGCTAGCGTTGCCTTTGTTATCCCTATACTTTGTTTTGTAGTGCCGAATTTGATATGATCGTCTTGCTGCAAAAATAGGCCTGATTGCGAGCTTGAAGAGCCTTTAGCATAAATGGTGAATAAGGCATAACGGTAAATGTCGCCCATCTTGACTAGCTCACTGGCCTTGTCCGTTTCGTCATCCTGTACAATGCAGAAGGCATCGATCCAAAGATACTTGTAACCGAGCATACGTGTAATCTGGATGGCGTCCCGGCATGTGAGTGGGATATTACTGAGTGGGATACAATGCTGGAAAGCTTCGTAACGGCATTTTACAGTCTGGCCCGTCATGTTCTCACCCCACCGATAACTGAGAGCGAGGTACGGTTCTGATAGCTCATTCATTACCTGTAAGAAAGGCCGTGTGGCATTTTGGACATTTATCAGACGCTTTGGAAGATGTTGTGGTTGCATGGAAGAATTTACCAGCCCACATAGTTCATGGTGTTGCGTGCATTGGGAAATCCACAGGCGGGCTAAGTCAAGATTTTCGGAGGAACAGCCTGATATCACCATCGCCAATTTCTTACTCGGATTGTTGGAGGAATGTGGAAAGTGGCGCCGCGATAGTCCCAAGGATCTGTGAAGATCGAGAGGAATGAATGAGGTGAGTCGTAATCGGGTAATCTTGTCGTGATGTTGGATTTGGTACGTGGGTGGGGAGGGAGCAGCTGCACCATCCATGCCACATGATACCGCGTCCCCTTCGTGATATATAGCCTTGGTGACACCGCATGCTCTGCTGCACTTTACTTGATGCGCTTTAACAGAGAAAGATGAAGATGTGGCGTAAAGTTCGCCAGTGAAATGCTGCAACTGTGAATAGTGGCGTGTACCAAGAAGAGGGGAAGACCAGCCTGGCGTGGTCTATTGGAAGGTTGCACAATGTTTCGGATTGGAACTCTCGGTGCGGTTTCTCGCAGTATTAAGAACGCCAATTGCCACTTGTAGCATTGATCTCCAAGTGGTTCTGGTTTCTTAGGAAGCCCTGCTCTAGATTGCTCACCGACCAGTTCGCAGACTATACTGTTAGATCGGCGAATAAAAGAACGCTAACGCTCCATTCAAACTCTTTCCACAAAACCGAAGGCTGTTGCATTCCTCCACCACCATAGACTTGGCCGGAAATCAATCTTTCAGCCATCCATCTTCTCATCTGGCATTTGACGAATCGAGCATTAATCACAATGCCTCCAAGCTTCACTCACGTGTTCATTAACCTCCCCGTCACTGATGTAGCTGCCTCCACCAAGTTTTACCAAGCTGTTGGCGCAGCTAGAAACCCAATGTTCTCCGACGATACAACCTCATGCATGGTCTTTAGCGAGCACATCTACCTTATGGTACTTCCCATTCTTCCATATCTGACATTTCTTCTCACAACCCCCAGATTATGACTATGGAGCGCTTCACGGGTTTCATGCCAGCCTCCAAAACCATCGCTCATTCTGGAAGCACTACCGAGGTTCTCCTCTGCCTCAGTGTAGGTAGCAAGAGCGATGTGGACGATACTGTGATAGCAGCTGAAGCAGCAGGTGGTAAAAAAGATCCGACCATTATTGCTGGAAATGATTTTATGTATGGACGCAGCTTTGAGGACTTGGATGGTCACATCTGGGAGCTAGGTTTCATGGACATGAATGTGATGAGCCAAGAGCATGGATCGGATCAGAATTGATGTCATTTGATTATTTCATTAGACGTCAAACTACTCTCCTCCATTCTCATATGCAATGACATGCAACGATGGGATTGGTATTGTACCGTAAAATAAAAAATATAACCCAAATCATGTCTCTAGTGGCGAGGCACCTGGAGCTAAGGAGTGCTTTCGTGTCAGCAAGGGCAGTTGTAACAGAAACCTGCATAGGAAACTGCCTTAATGTGACCGAAAATACATTCACTGCAAGCAACGTGTCCCTGTTTAAGACTAATGACATGAGATTGTCACTTTGCCCTTTAACTTATCTTTATCTTCAATCTTAGCGCTCTACCTCTCCTTAACGTCGACTACGATTTCAAAAATGGGACTGGTACCAATTATACGGGCAGCCGAGAACTTCTCGCTAACAATGCTTCTTTCTAATCTGGTACCTGGTCATAAGTAGCATTTTTTACAAGCTTGGTTACCGAAATATAGGATTAGTCTATCTATTATTGGGTACTGTTATCTTCTCACCTTCGGAAGAGCATATTAAATCTTCAATTATACAAGATATAATATAAGCAGAATATGTTAGACTCTTACCCAGCCGATCTTGACAAGTTAACTATCCAATAATTATTAATCGCCCTCAAATCTGAAAAAGTTAAAATTCCCTCTAGTTTATTGAAATCCGCTTTTGTCAAACTACTTATAGAGACGATTCATTTAACAGCAGGGAAGAATGCACCTAATAGATTAAAGGGAGATAGGACTAAGAAGACTAATGATACAGGATCGAACAAAGGCAATTCTAAGAAGACTAATGCTGCTGAATCGAATGGAGGAAAGACTAACGGATCATTTAAGAAGGGATTTGTGCGGAATCTAAGTAGTAACGTTGCAGTTTCTTTAAGGATGGAAGATAATAACATTGATGCTGAATACGAACAAGCTATAGCTAAATTGAAGCAAATACAAATCGGCGGAGATTTTGAGGATAGTATAAAGAAAAAATTAGATGAAGCGAAAAGAAAATTCATAGAATTGTTTAAGAGTGGAGCCTCGATTGAGGATCTGAATAAGAGTCAGGAGGCTATCGAGAAGCTCGAGTATTTATCGATACAAAGCTTAAATACTTACTATAGTTAGTATTAAGATCATCTTGCTAGATTTTCTTTTTACGGGATTTCGGTCCAAGGTATAATAAAATTATATTTATAAATCGCTTAGAATACTTAATAAATAAATATCTAAAGTGCAGATTTTTATGCCTAGGCAACAGATCAGGTGAAAAAATACCCACTTTAAGTGGTCCGAGCGTATTATATCGCTATAGTA
>Ga0247734_1002208_pt1 | contig 13190 bp, 13 predicted proteins | sample UWRJL103311B2_FD_180933 | JGI IMG/M metagenome (GOLD analysis project Ga0247734, IMG submission 180933) | Plant litter microbial communities from Arlington Agricultural Research Station in Wisconsin, United States - UWRJ-L103-311B-2 | ecosystem: Environmental > Terrestrial > Plant litter >... | reverse complement strand
GCATCACTTGGACTTTCCATACCGTCGGGGCGAATAATTCTGTTGATTGACGAGGATACACTAGATCCAAAACCAGCCTCATTTATCATATGCAATATGCGTTCTCTAGAAGCATCAGACATCCCCTCCGGTAAATTGAAGGTTTCGTTGTGGACGGTGGAGCTTTTTGCAGGAGTAGTCGCAATCACTTCAATAGAGTCTTGGCCTTCCAGCTCTTTTTGGTTCGGGGTAGGTTCTCCATATGGCAGATCTAGGCTGTTATGGCCTTCATGGAGGTTAGGTACTGGCATGTTTAGGGGTTTGGATGCAGGTGTGAGATTCTGATGTACCTCATTATGTATTGTCATAGTACCGCCGTTCTCTCGCTCAAAATCCTCCTCAGTCTGGCTAGCAGCAGTGGCATTTGACGGTACAGGTGTTTCTGTGACGTGGGAGAACTGCGCTTCTGGGGCTGCAGACTCGCCTCCCTGGCTGAGTTTGATAGATCCTTCGGTGGTTGGGTTCTGCCTTTGTTCGGACGACTCACACGTAGCATCCTTGTCCTCTAGAGGTCGCTGTACAATTTTCGGTTCCATCATCTCTTCATGCCTGAGATATAGCTTGCCACCATGTTCAGGTTCTACATCTTCCTCGTCATTCTCATCGACGGGCATCTCAAATTTTCCGTAAATTCGTTGTCCTGTATATTCATCGAAGGATTTAGCAATAGGCTGTTGTTGATCTCTCTTTGCAAGAATGACCTCAATTTCTCCACTCTCGGATACGTCGATTACAATCGCAGTGCGGTATACTGACACAAGCGGCTGCCAATTGGTTTCTGCTGTCATTACCAATTGCTTGAATGCAATGGTCATGCCTTGCCTTACTTGGCCTCGAAGAAGATCGGGAAGGGTAGACGGGTCGGCAGGAAGACTAGCTAGATCGTCTGGCTCTTGAGTGACCCCAGTACTCGTATCTACGTTTAAATCATCCAACAGTTGCTGGGTAACATCCGCCTCGGTACCATCTTTAGAGACACCTGTTTCTTGAGTTGGCTCCTCATCATACATCAATGAGTCCTCCTGATAGCTAGGCTCGTAAGTATCATCAAGGTACTCTTGTTCTTCTGCATAACTATGTTTTCCCTTGCGCTGCTTCTGTTTCTTCGAAGCTCGCTTTTCATCATAGAATTGAGGTTGGTCTCGCTGATCTTGCTTACGCTTGCCCCCCCGATTACCACTTTGCGACCACCCTCCTTGTTGCTGAGGATCCCAGCGCTGAACGAAAGGAAACGGAGGCACGCTTAGTTCAATTCCTTCATGACAGCATTCTACTGCACGATAGTTGATCTTATCTTTCCAAGAGTCGGGGTTTTCATCATCTTCTTGGCTAGCGGTTTCCTGAACTTGTTCCTCGTGTGGTTGTTTTGGAGCTACAATTGGTCTGACATCTTTCATAAAATCACTTCTTAGTTTGTCCTGGTCTAGTTTGGATTTGGGGGCACGTTTGCCCAAAGACCCAAAGAGCATTCGTTGGACAGCACTAACGTTCAACCTAGAGCGTCGTTCAGAACCTTCAGCACTCTCCGCTAATTTAGTAATGGGTGTGGGAGCTAAAGGAACGCAAGAATTAAGTGTGGCTGCCTCTGGTACTGGCGAAGCTTGAGAGGTAGCTTCTGGCTGCGCGGAAACCACTGGATCTACAAAAGCAGTTTCCTTGATGACCAACGAAGAACCATTGATATTGGGAGAAGTATGCTGAGTATGTTCCTGAAGTTTATCCATAGCACGCGGTATAATAGTTGAAATTTCGTCAAAATTGACGGTTGTATGGCTCTCCATTGATGCGACGGGCATATCTGGTTGAGTCTGAAGTTGCATTGAAACCTGAGACTTATTACCCGTTTCTGGACCAACTTCAACACCACCAGCAGCCAGTTCATCAAGCAGTCGTTGTTTGCGAGCTTCGAATTCATCTGATTGGGATAGCGCAGTGAACAGCGCGGGCAACGGCGTGTTTGTAGTTGGGATACTACTTTCAGCAAACCTAGAAACAGTATTAGCATTTTCGCTCAAACTGTAGCCATTGTACGAGGACCTACTCTTGGGAATTTAGAGCTTCAAGAGCAGCAGATACGTTAGCATCAGTAGCTCCTCCTTTAAGATCCAATCGATTGAATTCTGCTATTGTAAAACCTGCAGGTAAGATTCCTTTATTTACGAATCTGTTGATGATGTCTGCCTTTCTTCGGCGCTGGTTTCTTGATTTTGTAGATTTTTTTCCAGACCCAGGGGCTGTAGGTTGACGAAGCTCCGATTTGGCAACTCCAATTTGAGTCGGGGTATCCTTGAGCTTCTGTGTGTTTACTGAAGCGGCGTGGGTTTTCTTACTCGTGGTTTCCTCCGGGGCATCATCCTCGGAACCACTAGATGAATCACTACTACTATCACCACTATCACTTGTAGTATCATCGTCACCATCCGATTCGTCTTCACTAGACGACCCACTGGACGATTCGCTACTACTTGATATGTCGCTCGAACTGACGTCGACGTTCTCATCTTGACTCTGAGAGTCCCGATCGATCAACGGAGTTGAGGTAAGTCCTATAGCCAATTTCTCATCTACTTCGAATAATATTTTCTTGTTACTCTTGACAGAACCCGAGTTTGTCAGGTTAGTTGACGAGTTACCGAGTTTTTCGGCCATAAAAGACAGCGCTTTACCAGAAGTAATTGAGCCAGGAGGTAATCCGTTCTGATCAAAAAATCCGATTATAGAATTTTCGCTATCCTGACCTCCCTCGTTTTCTTCCTCATTATCCACATCCATGCTATCTGGGTGTCCAGGCTCCTCTATGGCTGGTTCTTGCGACTTTTTGCGCTTTTTCGACACAACCGTATCATCTTCTATGGTTTCAGTGGTCACACTTTTGGATTTGACTGGCTTAAATCCATAAACTAAGGCATCGTACGCTTGGCTCAAATCACCGTTACTTCCATTCAAAACATGCTTGCAAACCGCGACAGAGGATTCTGGAAATGCGGCGTGCAACTGACGTATTTTGACCCGTGTAGTTTCGTCCTTCACACCGCGCAACAATTCCTCGTTGTTTTTGGTAGTATCTGGTAAGGCTTTTTCATGTCTGACGGGGAGAACACCTTCTTGTTCTGAATTGTCGATTGATCCCTTTTCGTCTATTCTGCGGAGATAAAATTAGGTTGCACTTTTGTAAAAGTGGCTGACCTTAGGAAGTCGAATTCTAAACTTACTCGGGCTCATCTTGTTCCTCTGGTTCTTGTGGCTCTTCCACCTCCTCTGACTCTTCTAACTCGTCTGAATCATCATCGGCCTCCTCATCTCCACCAGGAACAAAGTCATCATCGTCCTCTGAATCGTCATCATTATCAAAATCTGCATGAAGAACAAGCTGTTGATCGTTATTTGTTTCAGTTTCAGAATCGTCTGTTGCCTCTCCCTCTTCGAGAGCTAAGAACTCGTCCTCCTCGTCCTCATCCTCATCCTCATCCTCATCCTCATCCTCGGCTTCGTTCTCAACTTCGTCGTATGTGACTCTTCGTTTTTTCCGAGGTGGTATATTGACAGACGGTCGATCCGCTGGTCTTCGTAAAAGTGGCCTGCCAAATGCGAGGCCGTCTACCAAATGTTTCCCGTCGGCAGATATCTGATGACGTCCAGATATCTTACGTACTTTCAGGTCCTGGGTAAGAAGGGGACGAATACTAGAGCAGAAAAATAATCAGTGTTCTGCCGGTTCTCTGGGATATCATGAAGACTTACATAACTTCATCATCTTCCTTGAAAACTTTGCCTACGGTTTGGTAATGCAGACATTCAAAATTGACGCCATTTGCACCCTTTAACTCGACGGCATAATCTTCAAATCCCCAGTCTCTAGATTCGATAGGTATTGCATCATGTACCTCTTCCAAAAGTTTTGAGATTGTAGTAGTCTCTGATTCTACCGTCCAAACAATAGGAGCATCTGGCAAGCCATGACGTTTGACTGTAAGACGAAGCCTCATAGTAACTGGAAATATCGTGTCAGTTACGGGAAGTAAGGAAGTCCTTAGGACATAACGAAAGTCATGACTTATGTGTCTTTTTTTTTGCCAGTCGCGTCTTCCTGGAGGACGTGACTTCAGATTTCATCGGCCCCACCAAAATCCCGTGACATTCAGAGTGGATTTCCCAGCGGCCAATCCACATCTCAAGAACGGCCAGCCGATTTGACCGAGGCAACTCTAAATTGATACTCCCTCGACTGCATACAGAATTAAAGAATTAGTGCTGCTATATATATTTTGTGGTTTCTTTTATTTCTACGATCGCTAATTCCTCGTGCTCTCCATATGTCACAAGACGACTTTCCTATAGAATTGATTTTAGATAGTATAGAAGCAATTATGGCTCCGGATAAATCTCAACCAAAAGTTATGTATGTAATCTGTGCAGCTTCCTATTTATTGCACTTCACTAATCATTTTCTAGACTTTTTGATATTGGTGGGGTCTGTGTAAGTAGATGTACCACTTGTTGTCCTCTAGCTATACTAGAATTATGTTCAGAGTGAAGTGCTCTCTGAGTTGCGTTTATCCTCTCTCTTTTGTCTATAAATGGCCGAATTATGATTTGATATTCGGCAAAGACGTACTACATAGTTGTCAGTATACTTATTTTGCTAAGATACAACTACATGGCTCTAAATCGAAAACTACCTAATGCTGGGGCATACGTCTACCAGATTATCGGCCCTTTCTCCATCTAGTTTTCTTTGCTTAAAATGTCTTATGGTACTATGCTGTAATATTCATCTCACTCTCGACATCTCTCAGTTCTCGTTCATAGTAGAAATATCTACCTGCTGTTCTTGTAACCGGACAATCAGCATGAGCTAACCCATAAATCTAGGTTGTTTCTCCATTCCAAGCAATACTAGATTATGAGCTGTCCCACGGAATTCCTCCAGGATGGGTAAATAACTGTATCTCAAAAACCAAGCCCTTTGGATACTGGCATCGTCTCGAGCGTGGCGAGATGCTTATGGACGATAGCTGGTTCCAAGGTTTTACGTCGGACCTTCACTCGCCCGAGTTGTGGAATACATTCTATACCGCCGCTCGTACGAAGGACTCTTCACTCCCTGAAACTACTCCACCGATTCCAAATATTGATGGCAAAGCGCTTTTCTGGTACGTCTTGACCTGTCATTGGAGTTCCGCCAAGGCGGGAGCCGAGCAAAGAGAACTGACCTGAATTCTAGGATGATGATGGACGTCTCCCGAGCCCCGGATCCGTGGATGTTTCCTGCGCTGCAGAAGCTCAAAGCAAGCGGGAAATATATTTTAGCTGCTTTAAGCAATACAATGATATTTCCTCCAGGGTACGTTTACTTCGAAGCCAGAGACTCTTCAATAGTCACATGCTAACCGCGTCCAGACATCCTTATGCAACCGGCCACAACGAAGTCCGAGATATCTTCGATCTTTTTATCTCATCCGCCCACGTCGGAATGCGTAAACCCGATCCAGTGATTTACAACTACGCTGTGCGAGCACTAAATGAGTACTCAACAGCTCACGGAGGCTCCGGTGTAACTCCTTCGGACATTCTATTTCTTGATGATATCGGAGAGAATTTGAAGACTGCCAAGAAGATAGGGTTCAATACGATTAAGGTCAATCTAGGAAGAGCGTTCGAGGCTGTGGGTCAGCTGGAGGAGGTCACGGGTTTGAAGCTTGCTGGAAATCACCCAAAGGTGCCAGTGGTGAGTCATGCTATGAAGAAGGCGGCAAAGTTATGATCCGAATTTCCAAATCTGTTGAAGCGAGATCTGTTTATTCTTCATAAAATATCATCCATACCAAGACTATATATGATACGAGGTGATATGGATTTCAAAATATCACATGTAGAACTCAATTAGAATGAGCACAACTTGGCTAGTCAGGTAATGCGAGGTGTATAATGGCTGCGACTAAGACTAAATGCTTGCGATTGGTTCTAAATCTAAAGCGAGTCATAAAGCTTATGAAATCCTATTATCCAGACCTACATCGTTGGCCTTAGCTCTCAGCTTCGATGGTCGAAGTAACTTCGAATTCAACTTAAATTCTATTAGATGTTTCATGACGATCTAGAATCAGCCTAAGGAAAATGTAGACAGGGTCTTGCGATCCGTTAGTTTTAACACTCACAGTAAGGTGGTCCATGCGGTTTTGTATCTCTCTTGGTGATTGATGTTCAAGGAAAGATCATCAAAAGTGTTAGATTGATCTCGGTTCTCTAGTGAAACAACGTTGTCCGAATCCAGTGGGACGGAGGCAGCAGCCAGCATTCCCAGAAGCATCACGGTAAAAAACCTGCAAAGCAGCATCTTCTCAAGTTTTCTCTGCTTGCTGTCAGCCAAGTTGAAGACGTATATCCACGGCGTAGTATATAGTGCGAATATGTGAGAATTTTTGACTAATTTAGCTAGGGGAGTTTAGGTAAAATAATAAATTGAATCATGATCTAGTTTTCACGTCTCATTCAACAGAGAACTTTAGGCCTTGCTTCACTCACCTCATATGTACTGGGCATTTAATTTGATTCTTGAGTGAATGAAGTGGAGTTGTCTAATTAGTGTTATCGTGCTTGGAAGTGCTAGAAGGAAGAGACTTGGAGGTGGATTTATAATCGTGAGAGCTTGAGGAGTGAATAGAACTTAGGATTTAAGAAATAGGTTACCCACCAAGTTCAGTCCCCGTTTCAATTGGACTATTCACTAGCAGATATATGAGGCCTATACTTACCGAGCTTTGCAAGCTTCCTTTCGACAGGAGTAAATCCTTCAACAACAAAAACACAAGTCTCGTAACATTAGCACAACTCGCTTGGACTTTCATTAAGCAGTGCATTTAGAAAGCAATATAAATCAATTCTAGAGCCAAGACCTACCCATAGTGTATTTACTATACGTAGACGGTCGATAATGTCTACTATCAGCTAACTTTCAATTACCACCCTCTCACTGACCTCTATCCACTATAATATCCCAAGTCCAAAGAACAGATACTTCACAAACATTCCTAAGTACACGTTAATGCTCCACCATCAAAACCACCAACCCTAGAGCTTCCAGCTCAATTCGAACCCTGATCGTAATCACATTCCAAAAAAGTTCGGCCGAGAGAGCTCCGGAGGTTATTCGTGCCAAGCATACCCTTCCCCTTCTGAGCATATACGTACAATTGCTTCTTATAAGGACTTCCCACTAGACGATGAACTGGGTTGGATCTGCAACAACTTTTCGGCTCTATGCATGAAACCAGTCCTACGACTACGACCCGAGAATACAAATTCTCGAATTCACCAATAAAAACACATACCGAGTCAGTTGATGAAAATACCAAACGTATAGTGGTGGTAATAGATGGGTAGGCATCACGGAAGCATTCACGGAAGCAAAACAGAGACTAAAAAAGAAAAGCAAAGCCGGGAAGGATCTGTCGAGTATAGATGGAGGTAGTATGTAGCTGTTGAGGATGATTTTTCTCGGCAAATGGTGCGAGTTTGTGGAATATGAATTGGATTGATTGATGGTGGCAAAGAGGGCTAATTACGGTAATGGTTCCTCATCTTGCTATTGGTGATATTTGTAAGGCTCTGCGATGCCCAATGCCCGATTAGCTATTTGTCGAGATTGGTGATACAATGATTTGCTCAATACTAAGATAAGGGGGATTGATTCCAAAAATCAAAGGGGGCTAGTAAAGAATAGTCGTGTATGTAGAGTGTATGTAGAGCAGGAGTACCATAATCAAAAACCGGTTCACATCGTCGCGAGCAAAATTCACACACACTTCAGGGTGATGAATACGAAGATGGTAATGAAAATGTGCAAAACAATTTTGTTATATTTTCAATAACGTTCCTTTTTTGATTGACCCGAGAGCTATATTTCGTATTTTTCGTCTAACCCCGTATTAAAAATTACTCACTCTCCTTTACGATCTGTTTTAACGTCTTCACGTAATCACTAACATCATTCGCCCCCTCAACAATGATGTCCCTCTTCTTGCCCTCAAAGACAATAAACGGAACGCTCTCGACATCATTGTGTGCCTGCTCTTGGATCAATAATTTGGTCTCGTTCAGCTCTTCGTCCTCATTCTCAATGAAAGCCTTAGCTTCCGCTTCTTCGATTCCAGCCTCTTTACAGGCTGCTAGAAGAGTCTCTGTTGTAGAAGGGTGCTGCTCCTCTTCGAAGTACAGCCTGTACAAACTCATGACGAGTTTGTCCGCAACTTCCGGACCTTTCGTAGCCTGGAAATGCTGGATCACCCGATGAGCATTAAATGTATTGGCGACCGTTCCTCTGAATTTAAAATCGATACCTGCAGACTGTCCGTACGCAGTCATCAACGTGATGTAGGTCTTCATCTTGTCTTCGGAATCGCTATATCGAGATTTCTTGTACCAGTTGTACTTGCTTTCACCTTCTTTGCTAGCTTCAGGATAAAGCTGGTATGGCTTAAATTTCACCGTGAACTTGACCTTGCTCGAGGCGTCGGTCTCACGGACTTGGCGAAGTGCTAGCAAGTTGTGTTAGCAAAGTGAGCGCTTTGATCGTTAGACCCCTGAGTGTGACAACAGCCCAATGCTGTGGAAGAGGCCATGGCCATAACTATGGCCTTGGTTTCCACCACACGGCGCTTGGGATGCGCCCACAACCATGGCCACACAAGAGATGGTTGGGGAAAAGGGGTTGTTACGTACCCTCATCTAATCTAAATGAAGAGAGGTTGAGTAAGTATGGTACTTGTAAATGCGGGCTGTTTGATGGTTGAAGTATTTACCTCTTCTTTGCTAGATAGGTCCTACATGCCTGTTAGATTGGGATCTAGCTTGACTGCATTTGTGTTCGGTTCTACGAAATCATAACGTAAAAGAAGCTTTTACTTACCAGGGGCAGATGGTGTCTAGAGTAACGGAGATTGTCGAATCGTACATCTTGGGTAATTACAGGGTCGTTGTTGGTCTGGGGAATGGACAAGGATGCGATATGTTGCAGTGAAATCTGGGGGAAGGTATGTAACCTAACGAGCCTGTCTCCTGTCCGTGTCAGTATGTATCCGAGCAAGATGATTATTATTCGATGGCGGGGGAGCAGACGAGGATGATGTTGTGCGGTGTGGCTGATTATTCTGGTTGGTCGTGGAAAGTCTTACCACGGATAATGCAATTAGAAAGGCAAATGGCGTAGATTGGTAAGTAAGGCTTGGTTGGGGATGGATGGATGTGGATTGCTGCTGGACTTGTTTGGAGGATGGGTTGAATTGTGTGAATTGGGTGAATTGTCTGAATTGCTGCCTAGGTAGTAGAGTATTGTAGATGCTGGAATATCCAAATCCATCTTTATATACTCCGTAACCTTAGTCGAAATGGTGAAATAGTTTCCTCGGAATATGTAGGCTTCAAAAGTCAGGCCACACGGGGGAGCAAAACAAAAGGTGATGATGGATGGGTGAAGTGGCATGGTGGTGATGGCATGGTTGCATGGAGACCACACAATCCACGAATCTCACTGGTTGGCGCAAGGAGGGGGAACGGGAAGGCGAGGAGGGGGGAAAGGGGAAGAATGGCCCATCATCTCATATTGCTCATCTTTCTTTTCGTTGTTGTCGTTACTTCCTCGGGTTCTCTCTGTTCTGTTCCTCTCGTCCATTTTCTCCCTCCCCTCGTCCTTTTTTCTTTTTCCCCCTCCTCCTCGCTTCTTCTCAACCATCAACCTCACCCCAGCCACCCCTAGTAGGGCTTCCCTTCCCTTCCCATTCCCCTTTCCCTTTCCCTTCCCCCCTTCCAAGTCTTCTTCCCATCACATCACATCACATCACCTCACATCCTCCCGATCCCCTAAAATGCAAAATGCATATGCACGCAGGTACGGAGAGGAGAGTCCCTTCTCCCTGGGATGATAGCGGTGGACCAAGCAACCACAATAACTACAGCAACAGCAGCAACAACAACAACGGGTGGCACTCCCCCACAAGTCCAGTACGGTATATCAAAGTTGAATACGGCGGCACATGTTTCCAAATAGTCCAAAAGGCCCGACCAGGGAGGCTGATCAAGAATAATATTACCATACTTTCATATTTACGAGACACGTCGACCGTTCCTATCCTATCCTGCATCAAAACCCCTACATTTCAATTCTACCGGTCGACTGACCAACGTAGCCTGCGCTGTGTTTATTCGTGCTTCTTTCCCGAGATCCTAGAGATCGGAGCCTGGGATTTAGAGTGCTGCCGCCAGCGTACTGGAATGATGGGGTGTGTGTGTGTGCTAGTTGCGTGCAGTGCATAGTTGCATAATTGCTCAGTTATTCAGCTGTTTCTGTTTCTGCTCCTGCGTTTGCTCCTGCGCCTGTTTGTGTCTCGTATCTGTTTATTTATGGTCCATCCAAGTCGGAGAATGACCGAGTTCTTCTTGAAGATCAAGAAAGAATAATCAATACACGGCTGAGCCTGAGTGGGAATGGCCGTGTTCTCATATATCGTTTACTCAGCAATTTATACGGAGTCACCATCGTGAGTGTCCATTCGCTTACTCTACTCCCTGCCACACCTCTCATGCTGACCGGCCCAGCCTCGTACTCACTGTGCCTGTGGCTAACCATTCATCGAATGTGCTGGAGTTTCCTATTTGGGCGGCTATGCTAATTGCAACCAGCCAGGTTCATTGTGCCGAAGCTGTAAACTTCGTATTTCTCCTTGGCTCTATTGTCTGCTACTGTCTGCTGCTTGAATATATATAGGACTCCCGGTTGCCTGTTACGCTCTTTCCTTCACCTCCATTGCAAAAGTTTCTTTGACATCTGCTTGATAACTACCCTCGTTCATAGTTGTCACTCACAGTCGCTTCGTCCTTCAGGAAATAGCTCTGTAATAATCACCCCAGTCCAGTCATATCAACAAGCTAGTCAAAATGAAGTCCTTTACTGCTGCTATCTTGTCTACTGCTGCACTTGCCTCAGCTCAGTATAATGCAAACTATCCGGTCAACCCTCCTGTCTACCCTACCACCACTATATCAGATACATTCCCAGCCTACACTCCCGTCTACCCTACCACCACTATATCAGATACATTCCCAGCCTACACTCCCGTCTACCCTACCACCACTATATCAGATACATTCCCAACCTATACTCCAGTTCCTCCAACCTACACTCCAGTTCCTCCAACCTACACTCCAGTTCCTCCAACCTACACTCCAGTTCCACCAACCTACATTCCAGTTCCACCAACCTACGTTCCAGTTCCACCAACCTACGTTCCAGTTCCACCAACCTACACTCCAGTTCCTCCAACCTACACTCCAGTTCCACCAACCTACACTCCAGTCCCTCCAACCATGCACACATCATATACCACACCTCCATACTATCCAACTGGAGGTCCAGGACCAGCCCCCAATGGAACCACATACTCTCCTGGAATCCCAACCAAGACCCCCGGAGGTCCTGCTGGAACTCCGACCCCAACCAACATCGAAACTGGTGCTGCTTCAGCTATCCAGGCATATTCTGCTCTCGCAGCTGTCGGTATAGTCGTCGCTTACTTCTTGTAAGGATGAGCGATGGTGTCTGGAATTCGGTTCTTTGGTCTCTACGTAGCATGCGTTGGTGATGCATTTCTTGGCGTTCACAGATATATGTGTGATAAGCGCTTCTTAGTTCAGTTTATAGGTTGAGAGTTGACGAAGTTTGCAACGAGCGAGATGGTAATGGATGTTGTACTTTCCGACGACTTGGTTGGTTGTATCAGGTGCGGGTTGGTGGAAAACTTTTGATAAATGATTGTATGATACGGACTAAAGACAAGGTTCGCTACATTGATGGATCGGTGAAGCATAGTACTCGTACATACAATCATAATAATACTTTAATAACTAATCACCTTCTCTTATACTTTCTATTGTTGGATGTCACTGGTTTGAGCCTAGGCTTCGCGGTCGTCTGAACGATCTACGGAGTAAAACAGACAACTTCAAGTTTCAACTAGAAAGATATTAGCCTCATCTGTAGGCACTGTATAGATTCAGCTTAAAAAGAAACAACATAACCCAGACCAACAACGCTATTCCCACCACAACCAAAGAAACATTTATCAGGGACAAAACACCCGTCACAAAACAAACCAGCCTGATTAAAAACGTCTGCCTAGCAAGCAAGCAACCCCACGTGGAAAATAGGTGGTCGGGGGGAACCTTTCTTCACCGCCGCTACACGAGCTTTTCGCCCCCTCGTGTTAAGTATTGATTGCTGCGCCCTAACCCAACCAAAAACCCCCCTTTGCTTCGCTATAGGTCTATTCTTGCGCAATTGCCTTTCTTGTTGTTGCACATCGCAACACGTGCCTGCAACGTGGGTTCCCCCCCCTTCTGCCTTCTCTCTCTTCTCCTTTGGGCTTTTGATCCCGTTTTGGAGATGCTTTGAATGGGGTGATGGGTGGTTACCTACCTGAGCCTACTTAATAAGCGGTACCTCGCTGATTATGTATGTAGGCACGCGAGAGAGCTGTTGCGTAACCATACCATACCATACCATACCATACCATACATATCGCTGCACGGATTTCCATAGTCCAGTGAGGATTTTCAAAGCTGGAAACAATTGAATTTTTGAAGTGATTGAAAGTGCAGAATATATGTATATATATCTCACTCTCTCGTTTGGCGAGCAAACAGGTTAGAAGCCAATACGACCAGACGCTTGCATATATCAGCTCACTACCCTTGATGTGAATTGTTTGCTCAGCAAGCAGCCTCATGTTTCCCTATAATAATAATAATAATAATAATAATAATAATAATAATAATAATAATAATAATAATAATAAAGCTTCAAATAAATATACATGACAATAAATTATTGAAACTTGGTTAAGGAGGTGCGGAAGCAAAGATCAGGTTTGCCGTGCAAGGTCAAGGTCTTTGACTAGATTTTCTTTAAAACTCAAGCTCAGCCTGTTTATAGAAACACCAAAGCTCACCGCAGGCACATATCCACCTTCATTCATATTGCCCCCCCTCAAACATAGAAAAGAATAATACGGATGGAGATTAATATTGGTGATAAATCCCTCCCACATAGCTAGCAGATACCATCTCAATGCTATATCTATATCTATAACCACACGCAC
>Ga0247734_1002206_pt1 | contig 13206 bp, 13 predicted proteins | sample UWRJL103311B2_FD_180933 | JGI IMG/M metagenome (GOLD analysis project Ga0247734, IMG submission 180933) | Plant litter microbial communities from Arlington Agricultural Research Station in Wisconsin, United States - UWRJ-L103-311B-2 | ecosystem: Environmental > Terrestrial > Plant litter >... | reverse complement strand
GGATTTTAGTCGGTAATGCTGTACTGCGTGAATATACTTTTGCTGTATAGCCACGAACTTGCAGCTGGTGAAAACGAGCCTTGGCAATCGCCTTTCGCATGATACTGTACGCAGGATCTTCTTTGGCACTGCCCACTGTTGCTTCCCGTAATGTAAGGGCCTGTTCTTCTAACTGAATGTTTAACTCAATAAAATCATTGCCAACAGTGATTGATTTTGTAACACTTTTGAAGCCCAGATATTGAAATATAACCTCATGTGAGCCTGCCGGCAACGTAAATTCGTAATTTCCTTCTTCATTAGCCATGGTACCATTGCTGGATCCTTTCACCGTTATCCCGGCATAAGGAAGAGGTTCGCCTTTTTGCGTTGTAATCTGTCCCTTTATTCCTCCGGCATGTACACTGGTTACCAGAAGAGAAAGTATCAATAATAAAGAAGCAAAATGCATAAGGCTAAATGTATTGTCAGTATAAAACGGATTCCTATATAATTTATTCGTGCAGCTGATGACCGCAATTGCTGCAAAAATTAGTGTTCATGGGCATTGATTTACCACATGAGAGACATTCAATCGTATTTGCCTTTTTAATTACAGGGTGGCTTCTTGACATTTCTACTGTTACAATACCAGTTGGAACAGCAATAATTGCATATCCCATAATCATCACAATCGAAGAAATAACCTGTCCCAAAGGTGTTTGAGGCGTAAGATCGCCATAACCTACTGTTGTGATCGTTACGATAGCCCAATAAATACTTTGTGGAATACTGGTAAATCCATGTTCTTCTCCTTCAACTACATACATAATCGTACCAATGATGAGTACCAATGCAATAATAGTAAGCATGAAAACAGTAATTTTTTGTAAACTGGCTACAATAGCTGATTTAAGAACCTGTGCGTGGTGTACAAAACTGGTAAGTTTGAGGATTCTGAAAACCCGGAGCAGACGTATAATTCTGATTGTGACGAGGAAATGTCCGGCGGGTAAAATAAAAGTGAGATAAAAGGGGATGACGGACAGAAAATCGATAATTCCAAAGAAACTAAACAAATACTTAAGCGGCTTGGGATGACTATAAAGACGTAGGAAATATTCTATCGTGAAAACGACTGTAAAGAAAATTTCCAGTCCATGCAGAAATGGATGGTATTGGGTTCGCATTTCCGGGACGCTTTCAAGACAAACTGTGATAACACTTAGTATGATAAACCACAATAGGAACAAGTCAAATAATCTCCCTTGTCGGGTATGTGCACCAAAAATGATAATAAAAAGCTTTCCCCGTAAAGAATTACGATCTATCGCCATAGCTTGAATGAATAGTAAGCCGGCAATGTAGCAAAAGACTTGCTACTGCGCAAAAGAGTGCATTTATCTAATAATTTAGCAACATGAGAATTGAGGAATTAAACAAAAAAAAGCGCCTGAATTTAGAGTTCAGACGCCAGAATGTTTATTATAAAACAAAATTAATTGCAATCTCCTTCCGATGTGCAGGTTGCGCCATCAGCATAAGAGACAAGAGGAGTAGGGTTTGCTTTTTCCCATTCAGTAAATGATTTTTCCAAAGCGCCTAAAAATGTTTCCGGCTGCTGAGCTCCTGAAACTGCATATTTGCGATCCAGAACGAAGAAAGGAACGCCGCGTGCGCCAACTTGCTGTGCTTCATAAATATCATTACGAACTTGTTCACTGAATTTTGAGCTTTCCAAAACAGTTTTCAGTTCATCTGCATCAAGTCCAATCTGAATACCTAATGTGATTAATGTTTCGTAATCGGCAGTATTTTTCCCATCTGTGAAATAAGCTTTGAACAACTGTTCTTCTGCATCGTCACCTTTTCCTTTTGTTTTTGCATATTGTACAAAGCGATGCGCATCAAAAGAATTGGCAACTACCGCTTTGTCCATATTATATTCCAAACCAACTTCCGCAGCTATTCCGGTAACATGATTGTTCATTTCCTGGGCATATTCCGGACTCCACCCTTTAATCTCTGAAATGTAATCGTTAATGCTTCTGCCTGGTTCCGTTTTCATGGCAGGATTAAGCTGGAAACTTTTCCATTCAATTTCAATCTGATCTTTTTGTGGAAATTGCTCCAGGGCAGTTTCAAATTTCCTTTTGCCAATGTAGCAAAATGGACACATTACATCACTCCATATCTCAACTTTCATAACCGTACTTATTTTTATTTTTTTGAATAAAATCAGATTTCATGGCTAAAGCTTACAGCTTTTAACTAAATCGATATAAAGAATTCTTCGTTCGAACGCCTTACTTTTTTCGCTTTTGCCAATGCATCCTTTTCATCATCCCGATAACCGAGTGTCATAATCACAACGCTGCGTAATCCTTTTTCTTTCAAGCCAAGAATTTCATCCAGTTTATCAGGGTTGAAACCTTCCATCGGTGTAGCATCCACTTTTTCAGTAGCGGCAGCAACCAGCGCATGTCCAAGCGCAATATATGCCTGACGGGCTGCCCAATTGAATTTTGCTTCTTCTGTTCTGCTTAAAATATTATTGCTCATACTTTCCTGGTATTTTGCCAGCGATTCCAGCGTTACGCCACGTGTTTCAGCAATCAAGTTAATAAAATTGTTAATTTCCTCAGATGTTATTTTAGTCCATGTTGCAAAAACCAGAAGATGCGAAGATTCTAATATTTGCGGTTGTGGAGAAGCAATTTGATGAATCTTTTCCTTTGTAGCCTTGTCGCTGATTACAATCACTTTATATGGCTGTAACCCCCCAGCAGAGGGAGAAAGCTTGATAGCTTCCAAAATCGTATTCAGTTTTTCTTCCGGAACAGATTCTCCATTCATTCTTTTGGCTGCATATCTCCAATTCAACTTTTCTATCAGATCACTCATTTTCTCTTTCTCTTTTTAATAAATAATATGCAAACTTAAATAAATATACTATACATTTGTAAGTACTATACAAAAGGATAGTGAAATAAATTCATTTACAATGGAAATAACGGAAGAAGTAATAGAGCATACTGTTGGAGAATGTACCAAAAGCATTCTTCCGGTAAGGGACGCACTGGAAGTTTTGAGTGGGAAATGGAAACTGCCCATTATTATTTCCCTGACGTTTGGGAACAAACGATTCTCCCAAATTGCAAAAGGAATCCCTAATATTACGGATAAAATGTTGTCGAAAGAGCTGAGAGATCTGGAAGCAAACGATTTGGTGAAAAGAAACGTGTATGATTCCATTCCTGTGGTTGTAGAATATAAATTAACCGATTACGGCCATTCTTTAAAACCTGTAATTGAAGTGCTGAGGAATTGGGGAGTGGCGCACCGGGAACGGATTATGGGGAAAGTGGAAGTTGCTGTTCCTGAAATTAACTAGCTTTGCTAGGAATAAAAACAATTTAAAGCAATTCATTATTAGATAAAAAAATGATTAAGTTTACATTTTATGTAAACTTTTCTTATATTTGATATGTATGTAATACACCATGAAAGTGGTAAAAAAATTCGAGCTATCGTAAGTAAATTAGATAAAAAGGAAATTGCAGTAATTAATAAAAGTGGACGTTTTCACTTCAATTGGAACAAAGAGGCTAAATATGAAGTGTATAAGTTGACTTCAACCGGTGTTAACGAACCTTTGGGCTTAATTTCTATTGAGAATAGAACATCAGATTATGCGGTTCAAATCCGATTGTTAGCATCTTCTAAAGATAGTATTGGAGAAGGAAAACAATATGAGAGAATTGCTGGTTGTCTGATTGCATTTGCTTGTAAAAAATCGTTCAGTGCCGGATATGAAGGTTATGTTTGTTTGAAACCTAAAACGGATTTAGAGATTCATTACCAAAAAGCATACGGTATGGCATCTATAGGAATGTATCTTATTACGGAACAAGCGAATTCTTTAATGTTAATTAACAGATATTATGAAGAGCACAGCTGATAATTTAGAAGGACTCGAAAAGTATAGTAAACAGGAACTTGCTGAAGCTGTCATATTTCCATTGACTGCACCAAAAACAGTCAAGGCGAAACGAGAAGATATTGTTTTTTGGAAGGAGCGGAGGGAAGCATTTGAAACACGTACGGCAAATCAAAAAATATATTCAAGATTACTTCAATTAAAGTTTCAGTTAGAGGAATATGTTGAAAGTAATCAGTATGAAGAAGTACTAAACTTTGGTTATTTTTTAGGTGAATATGTGAATCGGCAGGCAAAACAAGATAGTGAATTTGCTGCTGAAATAGATATTAAGCCCCAAGTATTAAGTCAGTATTTAAATAGTCATAGGAAGCCTACGGAAAAAGTCGTTATTCGCTTAGAATTACATTCTAATGGGATAATTCCTGCTATTTCATGGTTTAAATTGCTGCAAAAGGATAAAGAGCATGAAATTATGACTAATAAAACTATTAGAAACGAAGAAAGTAAGCATATCAAAAATAAACTTGATTTTGCTTATTAATTATTTTAGGTGATTTAGAAAAAAAAGGAAGCCTGCAAATTCAGAGTAATTTGCAGGCTTCCTTTTTTTTCTAAAGATCAACCCAACTGATTAATGCAGTTCAAATCTTCGAATGCAACTTTCAAACGGGCAATCATACTTTCTTCACCTTTACGTAACCAAACGCGTGGATCGTAATATTTTTTGTTTGGTGAATCAGGACCGTCAGGGTTACCAAGCTGAGTTTGCAGATATCCTTCTTTTTCTTTGTAGTATTTCAAAATTCCCTCCCATGTTGACCATTGTACGTCTGTATCAATGTTCATTTTAATAGCACCGTATTCAATCGCTTCACGAATTTCTTCACGAGAAGACCCTGAACCACCGTGGAATACAAAATTTACCGGAAGATCACCTGTTCCAAATTTTTCTTTAATAAACTGCTGAGAGTTACGAAGAATTTTCGGTTCAAGTTTTACATTACCTGGTTTGTAAACACCGTGAACATTACCAAAAGCGGCTGCAATAGTAAAGTTTGGAGATATTTTCAAAAGCTCCTCATAAGCATAAGCAACTTCTTCTGGCTGGGTATAAAGTTTTGAACTATCAACATCGCTGTTATCAACGCCGTCTTCTTCGCCACCGGTTACGCCCAGTTCAATTTCAATCGTCATGCCAATCTTAGCCATGCGTTCGAAATATTTAGCGGAGATTTCAATGTTCTCTTCAATTGGCTCTTCTGACAAATCCAGCATGTGTGAGCTGTACAGAGGAACACCATACTGGTCGAAATGTTTTTCACCGGCATCAAGTAAACCATCAATCCATGGAAGAAGTTTTTTTGCGCAATGATCTGTATGCAAAATAACCGGAACTCCGTAAAGTGCCGCCATTTGATGTACATGCTGAGCGCCTGAAATTCCACCCGCAATAGCAGCCTGCTGATTGGTATTAGAAAGTGTTTTTCCGGCATAAAAAATTGCTCCGCCATTAGAGAACTGAATAATAACAGGGCTGTTAACAGCTTTTGCAGTTTCCAAAACTGCATTTACTGAATTGGTACCTACCACGTTAACCGCCGGAAGGGCATAGTTGTTTTCGTTGGCATGGCGGAAAATTTCGCTAACTCCGTCACCGGTGATAACACCAGGTGCAAAGCGTTTAGTGGTTTCGCTCATAGTAAAGTAAGATATTTTTTCAAGAAATAATTTTACAATTCTGATATCAAATAAGAATCGTGCGGCAATAGCTGCAAGTTAGGTATTTTAAGGAAAATGGAGGAAATATGAATACGATATTATGTCTTACATTGAACATTTATTATGCTAAGTCCATTTTAAAGCAATCTGTGTATCTTTGAATCTGAATCAGATCCGGAAGGAATAAATTACCTTCAACGTTTTATTAATATTTTGCATTTATGAATCCCAAGCTTCTCAAAACCATATTATTATCACTTTCAGTTGGCTTTTTTGTCATGTGGGTTCTTGAATTTCGAAGGGCCGGCATGTTTGAAAGTTACTGGCTATTGTTATTAAGTGTTTTATGCCTGCTTTATTTTCAATTCAAACGTGTTAAAACTGCTTTGGAATTGAGGAAAAAAGAGGAAACTGCTGCAAATATCAATAAACCAAAATCACCCAAAATTGTTAAAAGATGAGTGTTATCCTGATCATCACTGCATTTTGCTTTTTCATTTTGGCGGGTTATTTCGGCGCTGTCCGTTCCGTTTTACTTGATATTTCAATGGATCGGTATACACTTCGTCATGGAACTAACGAAGAACTAACGCGAACACTTTACTGGAGAAGGATATTAAGAATGCTCAGATTGCTGGTAGTAGCGCTGGGTTGTTTTTTTGCTGTGTCTTTTATCTATACTTTTTTACCAGACAGTCCGGGAGTTAAAGAAGGTATTACCATTGCTGTTTTATTTTTTGGTTTGTCTGCATTCTGGATGTTGTCTTATACAAGTTGGGTGAAAGTAGGCAGAAGTTTCCCAAAGCTTATTGATTTACAGACTTTTCCGGTCAGATTTGGAGAATGGCTGATGACGCCTTTATATTGGATTGTAGAACCATTTGTTACGGAAAATATTTTATCTCCTTCTCTTCGTGACGATGCAATTTCGGCTGATGACCCGGATTTTGATGATCATAGTATTGAAGAGAGAATGTTTATTAATGCATTGGATTTCAAAGATTTACGTATCCGGGATTGCATGATACCCAGAACAGAAATCTCGGCAGTAAATGTCAATGCAAGTATTGAAGATCTTCGGAAGGCTTTTCTGACGAGCGGACATTCTAAAATCATTGTCCACCGGGATTCGGTAGATGATGTACTTGGATATTGTCATGCCTTGTCCCTGTTTAAAAAACCAAAGGAAATTAGTAACATCATAACACCGATATTGATAGTTCCGGAAGCAATGCCGGCCAGTGATTTGATGCTCCGATTTTTGGAAGAGAGACGGAGCCTTGCATTGGTTGTAGACGAATTTGGAGGTACGTCAGGATTAGTAAGTGTGGAAGATGTGGTAGAACAGATTTTTGGGGAAATTCAGGATGAATATGATTCAACCGAAGACTGGACTGAGCGCCAGATTGATGATCACACTTTTATTCTCAGTGCCCGGCATGAAATAGATGATCTAAACGAGAAATATGGCTGGGAATTACCTGAGGGAGATTATGATACATTGGCAGGTATGCTCATTCATCATCACGGCGATCTTCCGGAAGTAAATGATACGCTTAGTTTACCGCCTTATTCATTTCAAGTTGTATCTATGCAGGATACGCGGATTGAATTAGTAAGACTGACAATTGAGGAAAAAGAAAAGGGAGTTAAGAGTTAACAATTACATTTCCTAAAAAATATTTTAAATCATTATAAAAGTAAAAATGAATACGAATTTCCTGACAAAATTGTCATTTGCTGTTTTACTTATCCTGTTTGTTACTTTTAACCATTCTGCTATTGCTCAAAAGGATAATCTAAAGAAAAAAATTGAAGCTATTTCCAAAGATGCAAAAGGTATTGTGGGCGTAGGTATTATGGATTTGACAAGCAGGGAAACGATTCTAATCAATGAAAAGCATAAGTTTCCTATGCAAAGCGTTTTTAAATTTCCGTTGGGAATGACAGTACTCGATCAGGTTGATAAGGGGAAACTGACTTTGGATCAAAAAATACATATTACAAAAGAAGATCTGAATCCTGATACATGGAGCCCTTTACAGAAAAAATACCCGGAAGGAAATGTGGATGTTACAATTGAAGAACTGCTGAGTTATACCGTTTCCAATAGTGACAATAACACTTGTGATATATTATTCAAATTGGTGGGCGGGCCTGATAAAGTGCAGGATTATATGAGGGAATTAGGAATCAAGGAAATGAACATTGTGGCCACGGAAGCAGGTATGTCAAAAGGATGGAATGTTCAGTATACCAATTGGTGCCGTCCCTCTGCTATGTTAAAATTACTGGATGTATTTTATCAGGGTAAAAATCTTTCAAAGACCAGTTCTGATTTTCTCTGGAAAATAATGACTGAAACCACTACCGGTCCTAATAAAATGAAAGGGTTATTACCAGCAGGTGCAAAAGTGGCGCATAAAACCGGGGCTTCTGGTACAAACGATAAAGGTATTATGGCTGCAACCAACGATGTTGGAATCATGACGCTTCCCAATAGTAAGCAAATAGCAGTGGTAGTTTACGTATCTGATACGCCCGTTGACGAAAAAACACGTGACGGTGTGATTGCTCAGATAGCGAAAGCAGCCTGGGATTATTATCTGAAAATGTAAGAGCTGATTTGAAATTTTTCATTATTTATCATTCCATATTCCCGTTACAAATTGCAGATCACAGTTGAAAATATTGGTAAAAAATTTGTTCGGGAGTGGATCTTTCGTAATGCTAGTTTTGAACTTTTAAGCGGACAAACCTATACTTTTGTAGGGCCAAATGGAAGTGGAAAATCAACACTTTTACAGTTATTGACTGGATTATTTCCGGCTTCTGAGGGTGTTATCCGCTACATTGATCATGCTGGTAAAGAGGTTGACACAGATGATTGGTATAAACATATTGTAATAGCTGCTCCATATCTGGAACTGGTAGAAGAATTTACATTGCGGGAAATGGTTGAATTCCATACCAAATTCAAACCTCTAAAAAATAAAATTTCAATTGCTGAATTTGAAGATATGATTCAGCTTTCTCATGCAAGCAATAAATTAATCCGGCATTTTTCTTCAGGAATGAAGCAAAGACTAAAACTTGGTTTGGCTTTTTTATCAGACGTGCCTGTGATTTTTCTGGATGAGCCCACTACGAACCTCGATGCTCAGGGTTTTCAATGGTATTTGGATAACGTTATTCTGCACACGCAGAATCAACTGGTCTTATTAGGTTCAAATGTTAAACAGGAATATGAATTTTGTGAAAATATCATATCGGTTTCAGCGTTCAAATAAAAATAATGCATGAAAAAAGTATGATAAAAACTGTACAGCAATTTCTGATTTCTGCTTTTATTATTCTGACTTTATCCGTTTCTGCTCAGGCTGGCGGAATGTTCTTTATTGAAAACCGCGGTCAATGGGAATCCGATATTTTATTCCGTACAGAAATTCCGGGAGGTTTTCTTTTTCTTAAAAAACAATCGTTCGTTTATGTATTTTATGATGCATCAAAGGTTTCTGCACTCCACGGTAAATCACAGGCTGCAGAAAGCGTTTCTCCTCTTGCAAAAGCTTCGGACGTTAATAATATTTCGGCACATGGTGTTGAAGTACAATTTCTAAACGCAGCTCAGGTTGTCAGCCATATTCCTAAACGTCCCGTCTCAACGCAGTTTAATTATTTTATTGGAAATGAAAAAAAATCCTGGGCAAGTAATGTGAAAGGATATGAGGAAGTAATGTACGAAAATGTTTATCCCGGAATAGACATGCGGATTTACATGCATCAGTTTACTTTAAAATACGAATTTATTGTTCATCCTCAGGCAGATGCATCTCAGATCGCATTAAAATACGTAGGAATACCGGACATTTCTTTAAATGAAAAAGGACAGGCAATTATTAAAACTTCTTTAGGGCAGTTTAAGGAAGCGGAACCTTATTCTTTTCAGGATATAAATAAAAAAGCTGTCGAAGTTCCGTCTGGCTTTGTGCTGGACAAGGAAAACATACTTCATTTTTCACTTCCAAAAGGATATGATAAATCGGCAGCAGTAACCATTGATCCGGAGCTTATTTTTTCAACTTATTCAGGTTCAATTCCGGATAACTGGGGCCATACTGCAACGTATGATGATGATGGTAATTTGTATTCCGGCGGAACTGTTTTTGGAATAAATTTTCCTGCAACTGTTGGTGCATTTCAGGTTCGTTTTCAGGGATTGGTGGATGTGGCCATCATGAAATTTAATCCTGACGGAAGTGATCTTATTTACGCTACCTATCTTGGCGGAAACAGTACGGACGTTCCTACCAGTCTGATTGTGAACAGCAAAAAGGAACTGCTTATCTTAGGAAGCACGTCTTCCAGAAATTTTCCGATATCAACCGGTGCATTTCAGACCGCTTTTGGAGGAGGTACAAACCTGATCCCTATTTCAGGATTAAATATGCCCAACGGAAGTGATATTTTTGTTTCAAAACTTTCTGTTGATGGAAAACAGCTGGTCGCATCAACTTATTTAGGAGGAAGTGGGAATGATGGTGTAAGTACCGAGGACAGAGTAGGCATAAAAAATTATGGAGATAGTTTTAGGGGAGAAATAATTGTTGATAAAAATGATAATGTCATTATAGCTTCGTCAACCAATTCTGCCAATTTTCCTGTTAAAAATTCTCAGCAAAATAAGCTGAACGGGCGCCAGGATGGTGTTCTTGCCAAATTCTCTACCGATTTAACTAATTTACTTTTAAGTACTTACATTGGTGGAGATCAGTACGATGCAGCTTTTTCTGTTAAATTAAGCGGTACCGGTGATATTTATGTGACAGGAATTACCCAAAGTACAAATCTCACTGTACATGCAACTGCTTATCAGGCAAAACTAAATGGAACCGAGGATGCTTTCATTGCCAGGTTCAGTGCAGATCAGCTGGCAGGAATAACTTATTTAGGAACAGATAAAGCGGACGGAGCGTATCTTTTGGATTTAGATCAGAGTGGAAATGTATACGTTTATGGATTGTCGCAAGGTAGTTATCCGGTCAGTGCAGGCGTTTACAACAATGCAAAAAGTGGCCAGTTTATTCATGCATTGGACGCAACTTTGTCTAAAACTATTTTCTCAACAGTAATTGGTTCAGGACGGGGAACGCCGGATATTTCTCCCACAGCTTTTTTAGTAAATGAATGTGGGAATATTTATATCGCCGGCTGGGGTGGAAATGTAAATTCTGCAACTGATCATAATCCTGCCAGTACTACCAATGGCCTGGTTGTGACTCAGGATGCTATTCAGCCTGTTACAAATGGTAATAATTTTTACATTGCCATTCTTGAAACCGGAGCAAAATCACTGCTTTATGCTACATATTTCGGAAGTGACAGCCGGGCAAGTAACATACAGGGCGATCATGTTGACGGTGGCACGAGCCGCTTTAACAAAAATGGGGTAATTTACCATGCTACCTGTGCCTGCGGAGGAAGCCATTTCCCGGTTACACCCCAGGCATGGTCGAAAACTAACAATAGTTCTAACTGTAATAATGCCGCATTTAAAATTGACATAGATCGTCTAAAAGCTGATTTTGATGTTTATGAAGGTACCAAAAAAGATGTTTTGCGAGGATGTGCCCCTTTGTCACTATCCTTTGTAAACACCAGTGAAGGGGGTGTGGATTACATTTGGAATGTTCAGGGAAATACGATTTCGCGTGAAAAAGATCAGGCTGCGTATAATTTTACAACTCCGGGAGAATACACGGTTACGCTACAAGCTTATAATAGACTGACATGTAAACGGGTTGATATTGCTGAAAAGAAGATCATTGTGGAAAGCATTAATGCAACTGTAAAAAGTGATACAACGGTATGTGAAAATACGGCAGTGAAACTTTGGGCAGGAGGTGGAACAGCATACAAATGGTCTCCAACAACAGGATTAGATAATGCTCAAAGCGCAATGCCAACTATTGTTGTTAACGAAAGTGCGATTTATACGGTAGAAATCAGCAATGCAAGCGGATGTAAAGTGCAGAAGCAAGTGAAAATTAATGTGGCAAAAAAGACAGATTTCGTTGATATGCCTGATACTGAAATCTGCGATGGAGCATCTGCCATATTATCTGTTTCAGGCGATGCAAATCAATATAAATGGCATGCAAATTCCGGTTTGCCGGAAACGATTGGCAGCTCGGTAACTGTAAAACCATCTGTTACCACTACTTATACAGTGGAAGGAATTTATGCGGATGGATGCAGACCACTTAGACAAATTACTGTTAAAGTTGATCGCTCTTATGAACCGGATTTTGAGATTACAAAATCGGGGGAAGCCTGCAATGAGCCATTCAAATATTCCATGATTAATAAAACGCCCAATGCAACACAGTTTGAATGGGATCTGGGCGTAGGGAATTTGGTGAAAGATCCTAAGGTTGAAAATTATATTTATGAAGAGGCTGGTGAATACACAATTATACTAACTGCCTATAACGCAGCAGGCTGTTCACTATCTGTATCAAAAACCGTTAAGGCTGAACCTGCTTTTATTTTATCCAATGTCATTACGCCCAATGGAGACGGGAAAAATGACCTTTTTATCGTACCTATTGCACAATCATCGCTGGAAATTTATAACCGGTGGGGTAAAAAAGTTTATAAATCAGCAGATTATAAAAATGACTGGGGAAAAGGAATAGCAAACGGAACCTACTATTATGTGGTCGATACGCCAAATGGAAATCACTGCAAAGGCTGGCTGGAAGTTTTACAGTAAAATTATTAGTTAATTAAATTAGGCCGGAAGTGCGGCTTTAGGTTGCCAAAAAGTTCTCACATTGCTTACATCAACTTTTTTTCTGGCTAATGCAAGGTCATAATTTTTTTGCACTGATAACCAAAATTCCAGCGTGGTGTTGGCAAATGCTACACCTAAACGAATGGCCATTTCTGGAGTTATACTTTGCTTGCCATTAATAATAGCAGAAAGAGTTTTACGAGTTGTTCCCAAGCCTTCTGCAACTTCAGATATAGTTAGTTTTTTTCCTGTTTCTTCTAAAATACCATCTAAGGTTTTCTCTGATAAGTTCGCCGGGATGAGCCGGATCAAATAGTGCCATAATTTATCTTAATAAGTTAATGATAATCCAAATAATCTACATCCGTTGCATTTTCTCCGTCAAACCGAAAAATAATTCGCCAATTCCCTGATACTTTGACCGCATAAAATCCTTTCAGATCGCCTTTAAGTATATGGAAATCGTATCCTGATTGATTCATTTCCTCCGATGCTCTGGCACATCCAAACCAGTTAAAATTAAACGGATTTTCGGAATATGGCTTTGATGCAACTTTGAGCGGTCGCCTTTAATAGCATACAGTTCCAAGCCCTTGTACCGATAATTTACAATCATAACACCAATGTAACCTGAACGTGTCAAGTGTCAATTGTTTTATTAAATAAAATGATTTATTTATCATTTACAGAAATTTAAAGCTTGCCACCTTGTTAACAAAACCTTGTAATTAAACCAATTATATTATTTTTGTACTGCTAATTAAATCTA
>Ga0247734_1002205_pt1 | contig 13209 bp, 10 predicted proteins | sample UWRJL103311B2_FD_180933 | JGI IMG/M metagenome (GOLD analysis project Ga0247734, IMG submission 180933) | Plant litter microbial communities from Arlington Agricultural Research Station in Wisconsin, United States - UWRJ-L103-311B-2 | ecosystem: Environmental > Terrestrial > Plant litter >... | reverse complement strand
CGCCATATCGAAAGCGTAAGGCTTGACTTCCTTTCCCTTCTTTGCTTGATGTCGTATTATCTTGGCAAGCACTTTCTCGTCGGCTTTGCTAGTAGAGGTTGTGGTTGGTTTATGTTTCCGGTATAAAGAAGACGGAATAACGAAAGAGAGAGCCATTCCTGTTTGCCCAGCCCGAGCTGTGCGCCCAATTCGATGGGTGTAGGATTTAGAAGTTGTTGGCAGGTCGAAGTTTATGACGCATGCCACATTTTTGAAATCGATTCCTCGAGAGACCCCATAATCTTTGTCCCTTTTGTCGGTCTTGCGCTTCTTTTTGGCGGGCTGCTTCAGTTTATCTGTCGTCTCCTCTCCGTTGACTTGTGCTTCACCATCTAACACTACCTCCTCCGCTTCTGTTTCCTCTTTTGGATCGTCCTCGTCACCTAATAATTCATGCTCATCTGATGCTATAATGATATCATATACTCCTTTGTTGAACTCTTCTACCACATGGATTCTCGAATTTATAGGTAGCTCTGAATTGAGGATACAGCTCTTCGTCCCAAATTGCTCCAGGTATAGTTTGAGTCGATAACACCTATCGATATCCGCCACAAATATTATGCATTTGCCCTTGACGAGACTTAGCTTGAATATGACATATATCAGAAGAAACTTTTCATCTTCGGCACACCTACAATGGTTAGTATTTTCAATGACTCAGTGTAGGGTAACTTACTTGACCACATATTGACTGACGCCTTCGCCCTCAGATTCTGCTTCATCCAATTTCAAGACCGCTGGATTTCTACAGAAGAGTCCCTTAACCGTCTCGACTTCGCTTGTCAAAGTCGCGCTCATCAAGATAGTTTGCACGCCTTTCGGCACAGCTTTCGAGACTTGTTGTAGATATTCCTCTCCGTCATAAGACATAACCAAATCTGCTTCGTCTATGACCAAGTGTGTGAGATGCTCGAGGGAGAGAGCCGAGGAATCCAGATTCGACGCCGCTCGAGCTGGAGTCGTGATAACTACATCTGGGGAGTCTGCAAGAAGAGATCGTTGAACAGCATCAGAAACCTTCTGGGTAAGATTGACAGCCCGAATATCTTTGGCACAAAATGGTGTACAAGCTTCAATGTGTTTGGTGACTTGTTCTGCTAACTCGCGGGTGGGCACAAGTATGAGAGCGACTGTAAATTGGGTGGTAGAGGTCTAGCCATTGTTAGCATAGCCCAGGAATGAGTAGCAAGTTGCGTAGACAAACCTGTTTTCTTTTGAGTATCGAGTCTAAAATTGGAAGTAGGTATGCAAGAGTCTTGCCGGAACCTGTCTTCGCCCTGGCTAGAATGTCGCGTCCTTCTAAAGCTAAAGGGATAGCTTTGGCCTGGACGGGAGTTGGGGTGTGAAAGTTTTGCTTCAGAATGCCCTGAAGAAGCCGCGAATCAAGAGCTAGGTCATTGAATGATAGATCTTTCTTTGCTTCTTTAACTTCCTCAGCCGGAGCAGGAACATCGTTTTCGTCCAATTTACGCTTCATCTTTAATGTCTCCGTTTGGGCGGTTTGGTTTGGTCTGCAGCAAGAATATTTCATTACATTTTTTATTGCCCCACATACATCCTTATCGCGCTTAATTCCGTCAACCACAGTTTCATAGACGCGCGCTTAGATATTGTGTACACCACCCCAACAACACCTATCTACTTCACCAATCAATTCGATATCATCGATTTCAGCGGCTTTGCGAATACAGGATACGAACACTGTCAAATGGCACCAGAATATGAGCTAAATTCTAGATTGATAACACCGAAACCTGATGTCTCCTACATTTACTAATTCGCACCTGACCGGCCCTGTGAGCAATTTCAAACCATTGGAAATACAGCTCCGCCTCTGCTTCTTTATCCTTCTAAAGTTTCGATGAATCGTGACTACGGTCTATTATCTCATGCTCTGGAACCCTATGAATTACCACGGTGAAGAATCAACAGTTCCATGGCTTTCTATCCCTGTCGTTCGGATTTCGACTGGAAACTGTCCTGTCCGCGTATGCTACTTACAGTAAGGATATGTCAGGAATAACGCCACCAAGCCTGAAAAGTGTACGCATCTTACTGTGTGTCTGTTCGCACGCCAGTCTCGCTTGCAACGTCGAGGCAGGTCACATATAGCTCTTACCAACGCAAAGAGGCGACGATTTCCAAATACCCCAAGGAGTTTTAACGAAATCCGATCACTTTGCTCTTTCTTAGCAACGCGCCTGGTATCTTGCCTTTGGGCAGTCCAAGGTCGTTACTCGGAAAGGACGTGGAAAATCTGGACTCCTGTTCGCTTGACGAAGTCTTCCTCTACATTTTACATGTTACCGAACAGTACTGCACAAGTGCAAGCGTGCATATTCCCTACCGTAACAGCTATAGTAGCCAGCGGTTAAGGTTCATGCTGCCTTGCGCACAAACGAGAGATTGCTAGTCGTGCTCTCTTCACCCCAGCCAAATTACACCTTTTGTCGGCTTCATGAAATATCCTTCCACCTAATTTGCTAGCCCTTCAATCTTTTTTGTGCATGAGATGATACGCGCCGTTAGGGATCTTGAGATCCGTCTGATTTCTCTGACATTGGCTGTCTCCGATACATCAGGAATCTGTGAAATTCGTCTCATACCCCAGACGTCGATCTCCCAAATCGACAATGGTACGTCACGTGCCTCTGAATTGATCGACTGAATCGTACGTGCCCTACCCAGCAACCCAGATCTATGACCCAATTGAGTGGTCTGCTTGCCATAGATGTCGACATTAGATCAAATCTGTAGCAGCAGTCATGCCCATGGGGTATTTCCCTGGCCGAAATCACCAGTATCATGTTGGCCAACGGACGGCCTCTAGAATTTACTTTTCTACTTTATCCCTCGGTTCCTCTCTCGTTCTTCCTGCTTTTCATACTGGTAATGTCTTGAAGGCACGCAAATCATTGAACCCTGGTGTGGTCAAATTGTTTTCAGTTCTTGTTTACGTTTATGTTATATCCCAGTCATTACCTAGAAAACGAGTGATATTGTTGGTTACTTTTACTTCCATGGTGCCGGACACACTTTTTCAATAATCTTATTGATGAACACTTCATCTTTGTTATTTATATCGGGTTGAGGCTCTAGCCCTTGGGACTGGAACTGCTGTTGGATGTCAGTGTTAGCAAGACAAGAAAATGGCGGCAGTTTGCCTGGGAATCTTCCAATCCCGCCCACCTTCAATATCTCAGCTCCGTTTATCATCCTCCCCATATCCACTGTTCCTGGCCCAGCAAGTACAGTCATCACTATATCGACGGCAACGACGACTACTTTCTCAACCACATCTTTTCGGACCATCTCTACAACTACAACAACTTCAACCATTGTCACAGAAACGTTTCCCATCACAGTAATACCTACTGCATCGATTGCTGCTCAGCAGGCTGCAATCAAGTCTAATGCATCACTCACCCAAAAAAACACCATTATAATCGGTTCTTTGTGTGGCTTCACGATTCTACTCATTCTGGCACTTGCCTTATTTGCATGTGTCTGGATTCGACGGGGTCGACGTGGGCGAGAGGGGCGAGATGCCTCTATATCTCTCACGTCACTAGCTGTAGAGAGCTCTCAACCTCGTCGATCTCAGCAAGCGCCTGCTCAAGTAACTTCTTCGCCACTCGATCTTCGGGGCGCCCTTTCTTCACACCCGCCAAATCAAAACCGTCAGTCATTTACTAGTCCTTTTAGCCCCATCGGATTCCACGGGGAAGCGTCTCATTCAGAACAAAATCCTCAGGATATATCCTTGCCTATAATTAACGTCCAGCCAAACACCCCTTCGGTCTTGGGTCGTGATGACAACACTCCAATATCACCAATCTTGCAACCAGGTCCGGCTCGCACGCCGTCCTATCATAGAACATTACCAGAGGAAGCTGCAGAAGGAAGTGCACGGTTGGGTCTTCCATTTCCAGAGCGGGAGACCCAAACAGCAAGTGTTAGCAGTGTTGGGAGCGAGTACGGAGTTGGAGTAGCGGGAGAAACCACGCCAGAACGTGTTGGTGGAGTATTACACTCCACTAGGGCATCCTCGGGAGTCTTTCCGGAGTCTTCATGACGGTGGCTTTACGGGTGGTAGGAAAGGAAAGAGATTCTCACTTTCACCACTCGTTCTGGGTGGGGAGAGGGGGCAACAGATGAAGGTGCTGAGCACATAAATTTGGACATCTAAAGGAGCGCCTGTGGTCAAGGTGCCTAAAAATAACTTGTGGCAATGAAAACCCTTTAACTTATCATTTATAAAATGTAGACTTTAATGTAACCAAATCAACTTGCTCGTCCGTCAGTCAGCTAGTCAGTCATTCATCCTAACGAGAAAGCCCAAATGAGCATAGCGGGTCATGGAATCCAGATGCTCTTATTTACTGTACAACACTTACGAAGAAGTATGTACATAGTACGAAAGTAGTTAACAACCTTATTACCCCGGAGCGGCTGGGTCCGTAACTGATGCGGTGATGAGATTGGTCGAAATTCTCTCGAGTGTTCATGCGTGTACCGGGGCATTCGGTAAAGTGCCGAGATCTATGGAAGCATCATAGGGCATGATTGCCGAGTTCCCAGGTCCAGCCTGCATGCTTCAGATTTTGCGTGTGCACTGTTCTGCTCTTTTTGACACGGAAAATCACCAAAGAGAAACATGAACATCCCCCAGTGGGTGGCATTTGATCAGCACGTGGGTCACTGGATCTGAACTGTGCTTCGAAGTAGACTAGAGGTACATCACATAAGATTAATTACTGCACGAGTAAGACCGACTGGTACTGAGAAAGAGAACTACTTTCATACAATCCCCACATTCCCAAGATGCGGATGGACGGACCGGCCCTTTAATCTTCTTTTTCAAACACTACGAACTACGATACAGGACATTCGCTCCGTACATCTACAGTACGCGTACAGTACACAGGCGTCTAACAAATGAATATATTTAATACTATGGATACCTTTGTTCGTCATGGAATTTGTATTATGGTACAAATGTGTGGGGTGAGGTTAACTTAACCCCAACTTTTCCCCACAAAAAGGCTTGCTTCCGTATTTTCTTACCTGACTGGGCTATCGTGTGGCCAAGTTGGTCTCGACGGAGCTGTTGGAAGAGTAGTCTACTCTATCTAGGTACTTACATGTCACATCCCCATTTCATAGAGTATCGGCAGGTATTCCCGTTTCCGCAAAGGTGAGAGACCATTACCACTGCTGGAGGGTTTGGGGAATACCTCAGCTCTGATTGTTAAAGACATTGCAAGAGAGCCAAGTCTTACACTCGTGCTAAATCCCACCACCCAAGTGGGCGGTTTTAATCAAAATAGTCTTTGCTCTTGGTATTTTCAGTTGGTCATCTCTATATTACACGGCTTGCCGAGAGCTCAATGCCATGTGTTCTGCACTTTTTGCAATATACCGAAATTGTTATTTGGCGTGCTATAGTGCGGAAACAGGTTATTCCCCGTAGGAAACGAGCATTTAGCCAGCGAAGCCGAGTGGAGAGTGCGTCGCTCTTATAATACAAACAGAACGGTAGATGCGGAGAAATGAAATTCCGCGTGGCATGATATGTTCAGCACTCCGAGCGGACTGTGTTCCCGAGGTCTCCGTTTCTATAGTTTTGGACGGGAATAATTCTATCATTGGAGTGCGCTGAATTGAAGTGTCAATCATGTGTTCAACTAGGATGGAAAGTTGGACCAAATTTTCTATTTCAGACATGCATCTTCAGACATGCATCTTCAGATGGTGGGACATGGTTTAGATCTAGTGTCATATCACAGATTACCCATGTAGGTCTACCAAAATAATGCTTCTGTTGGACACGGCTTCTCGGCCAGGCTATCCAATATAAAAACTCTAAGCTGGCTGGACTCTAGTTCGGTATTCATGGGTTCTGTTATATAACATCTGCTTCTCCCCTAATCCTCTGCACCCATCCTTTCCAATTACATCTAGCAACTAGTCGACATCATGTATCGCACAGCTTTCCTGGTCTCGTCCTTAGCAGCGTCGGCATACGCTCAACAAGCTGGCACTTTGACAACAGAAACTCATCCTTCGGTAACTTAACCTTTCCTGAAACTCAAATCCATCCGCTAATCATAGTTCAAGCTCCCCATCCAATCGTGTACAGCAGCAGGGGCCTGTACCTCTCTCGCCACAAAGATTGTCCTAGATTCCAACTGGAGATGGCTACATTCTACGTCCGGCTCGACGAATTGTTTCACAGGTAACACCTGGGATGCCACTCTCTGCCCCGATGGAGCTACTTGCGCTAAGAACTGCGCTCTGGATGGTGCGGATTACTCTGGTGTTTATGGGATCTCTACCAGTGGTGGTTCGTTGAAGATGAACTTTGTTACTGGCTCGAATGTTGGCTCCCGAGTTTATTTGATGGATACGTAAGTCAATTCGGGGATTCTTTTGCTGCGTTTGAGATTCTATGTTCCCACCAGCCTATCTATATGCTCACCAACGGCTTGGGTATCTGGAATTCGTCAATGACAAGCTAACTTTAACGGTAGTGATGACACTAAATATAAACTCTTCAAGCTGAAGGGCCAAGAATTCACTATGGATGTTGACGTCAGTAACTTGCCTTGTGGACTCAACGGCGCAGTTTACTTCTCCGAAATGGAAGCAGATGGTGGCTCCAGCAAATTTACCACAAATAAAGCAGGTGCTAAATATGGCACTGGATACTGTGACAGTCAAGTAAGTGATCATCTCCGTCTTCCCATGGAAACATGATCTATAGCAGATAAGCTCCTATACGGGAATTGTATAGAAGATGACTAAAGCCCGTGATCGTTGGGGTGTGGTGGGGTTTTTTGACGAGCCCCTATATCACGCAACCAAACTCAATCAAGAGGAAAATATGTTTATGGATCAAGAGGCTAACGGTATACGAAGTGCCCCAAAGATATAAAATTCATTTCCGGTGTGGTAGGTCTAATTCTCCTTCTTTTCTAATTCCGGAGAAGTGGCAGAAAGTCACTTTATATTTCCCCACACGACTCATATTGAGCCCATCGGGGATCACTTACAGAGCGCAACAAGCAATACGCGTTACGAGCGTGGGGTTCCCTGTATTCAAGGCGATATGACATTTTAGTTATTATTTTGAATGACAAAATGGGCTGACTAGTGTTCCCTACAGGCAAACTCGGACGGCTGGATTCCTAGCCCCAATGATGTCAACTCTGGATCTGGAAAGTATGGGGCATGCTGCAATGAGCTCGATATTTGGGAAGCAAATAAGATATCCGCAGCATACACTCCTCACCCTTGTAGTGTATCCGGGGCATACAAATGCAGCGGCACGGAGTGTGGTGACGATGCCTCTGGACAGCGATATGCCGGCGTTTGCGACAAAGATGGATGTGACTTCAACTCTTACCGCCAGGGCAATACATCATTTCTCGGGCCATCCAAACTTGTCGATACAACCAAGACTCTGACGATAGTAACTCAATTCATAACAACCGACGGAACAAGTACCGGAGAGCTCAAGGAGATTAAGCGATTCTACGTCCAGAACGGCAAGGTCATCCCCAACTCAGTCTCAAATATTGCCGGCATTCCGGCGGTAAATTCTATTACCAAAGATTACTGTACCGCTCAAAAGTCCGTCTTTGGTGATACCAACTCCTTCGCAGAGAAAGGAGGTCTCTCAGGTATGGGAAAATCCATGGATCGTGGACAAGTTCTTGTGCTCTCAATCTGGGACGACCATGCGGCTCAAATGCTCTGGCTTGACAGCACCTACCCAGTTGATTCCACCAAACTTGGAGCTGCGCGTGGAACCTGCGCTACCACCAGCGGCAAACCTTCTGATGTAGAGAAGAATGCCCCCAACTCCTCGGTCACTTACTCCAACATCAAGATTGGCCCCATCGGGTCCACATTCGGTGCCGGAAGCTCAAATCCAAGTAACCCAGGTACTGGGACTACCTCTACTGCGACGACTGGCCCAACTTCGACTCCTGGTGGAACGGTGCCTAAATGGGGACAATGTGGAGGTCAGAACTACTCGGGACCTACAGCTTGTGCTGAGGGCAGTACTTGCGTTGTCAGCAACCAATGGTTCTCTCAGTGCCTATAAACTCTTCGAAACCTTGCGTAGCTAAAACTGACCATTGTGGCTGCCTTTTCTTTTATCACTTCTTCGAAAATTTGGCTCCTCCAATTGTACATAAATTCTCCTCAATGCATATATTTGGTGGTATAGCCTACTACCGAACATAGATATTGGTGATCTATCATATCACTACAACTGAAACCGGCAAAGTTTATGCTTAACCGTGATACACCGTTTTAATGTCACCCATGTATGATCGATCTTGCCCTCGCCCGATCAGCAGATCTCTGGGCGAGTTCCATTCACAATATCCGGTCAACGAGAACGCAGTTGGTAACGACCAATAACTTGGATTTGGTCTTCAAACCGTTATCTGGTTTCTGGCCAAGAGAATTGATATGAGAAGAGAGAGTAAGGCTGACACATTAGGCAAATGAATTAGAAGCGAGTCAATATTAACCATTCTCTCCATTCAATCTATGTGGGGTTCACTTTTACCGCCATATTCTTTCCCTGGTATAATTTCTTGCCCTCTATTTTCCTCTCAATTTCCTATACAATATCCAAACCATCTTCATAGAAAGTTTAGGAAAGCGATACCAACACTTCTTCAGTCTGACTCTAAGATGGAGCATGGCGCACCTTCGAGCCATTCTCGAAATTCAAAATTACGAGATGTCTATCGAACAACTCGCAACACACCGCCTACAAGCGAACCATGGCCATCTCCAGATTTTCTTCCGCCACCTCGCATATCTGGGTATACGCAAGCACAGCCAAGGATGTCCAATCAGGGCCAAGAATCATATCCTCTAACCTGCCACCCAGCGCAGCGCAGTCATATAGACAATGGGCATAGGATCGGTGGTCTAGAAATGAACCAAAAAGGACAAGATCGAGGTATCGGCGAACGATACTGTACTAGTAGCTACTCTAAAAACAACACGTTGTACATGGGTTGTGAGCACCTTTGTCGGAAGTCCCCATACTCAGATACTGAATCCTCATATCGCCAACGTAGCCCTGGTCAGAAAGAGAGTCATCAAAAAGCTTCATTTTACAACGAATATCATGAATTCTGCCCAAAGGGGTCGAATGAACAGCTCTTTCAAAACCAAAGAAGCTCCAAGAATCCTCCACGTTTGGCAAGTCCCATTAGCTGGAATGACAGTCGCTTCCAAAGACCTATCTCGTCTCCACCAGCCAATCAGTCATTCAGGTATACAGAAAGCCAACGAACTTGCAATGACCCACTTAAGGGCCTGCGAGACGAAGCTGGCACACCGATATCCATGTCAGAGTATATGTTCAATGAAATAAAATCGCAGCAGAAGTCACCCCACACTCCACCACGGCAAAATATTCGAGCAACAAGTCACGAGAATCAGAGGTATGACTCTTCTCAAATTCAAACTATAGTAAGACCTACAACCCTTAGCACCAGTCGTCAAGAATTTCGCAAATATCGTCACCCGGATTCTACATTGTCAAGAAATGTTAGACAATCTGCCATTCAACATGAACCACTAGTCAAAGAGTCTCCTCAACTGCTAGCCCACACTGCTGAGTATGCTCCTCAACCACCAAGTACGCCGGTAAAGAATGAGACATGCCTCTCTCCACAGCCAAAGTTTACCTTCATGGATAAGTGGCTACGCCAAGTACAGATAAAAAGGAAATGCCAGTCTGATACCAACGATTCTAGGTGTGTAGAGGTAGGCGGACTACCCACGACAGGCATAGTTTTTCAGGAGCGTAAGCCGTTTCCTATCAAGGGGCAGTCATTGTTCAACAGCGAGCGATATCCAACTAATGCAACTTTTGTAACCCTTAAAACACCACCCACTGGAACAAACTCAAGGTCAAGCGGCACTATCCTATCTCCCATCTGCTTAGATACACCCCCTGGTACCCCGGCCAAGCCACCTCCTATGAGAGACCGCATTCCTGTTTTACAAAGGCCCAAAACCCCTAAATTACCACATCAAAAACATGTCAAAACGGCTGCGCCAGTCATCATACCCCAGGAACATGATTCTGAGCTTGTTCGTCAACTCAAAGCTGCTACGTTCATCACTAAGAAAGAGTTTGATATCGATCAAGAAGACCTCCAGAGAGCAATCTTTGGCGAAGTTTTGGGATCCGAGGATGAAGATCAGCGAAAAGAAAAAGAGTTGCAGGCGAAGCGGGAACAGCGCCTTCGCGAGAAAGAGCGAAGGAAACAACAAGCTCTAAGAGAAGCGGAAGAAAATGCCCAAAAAGAACATGAAGAAAAGGCATTGGCCAAGCAATTTGCTGAGCACAGACGGCTGCAGAAAGAGCGCGAAGAACTCAGGAAGAAATCGAAGCGTGATGAGATGAGAAAGAAGCTAGCAATAGACGAAGAATTTGCCACAGATCAACGTCGTAAAGCTGCCGCTGAGAAAATATTGAAGAGTCGCGCAAAAGAAGCAGTAAGTTTTACCGGTATCGTATCGACTTTTCAAGCAAACGAAAAGTAATTAGATATGAGACGAAACAGGATTTTTTCACTGACCCTACTGTGATTCATCATTAGGCCGACAAAGAAGCAAAAGAGCTAGAAAGAAAGCGACTAGCTGCAATACAAAGCGAGAAAGATGCCCGTGAAGCCCTCGGACGTAAGAAAGCTGAGGCTAAAGAGCAAGCTGCATCTATCCGACAATACTCGCTAAGTAGAGGAGGTCATGCACCTCTACAAGAAAAACAAAAGCAGGTTGTTAATCCTCTTTTCCTGGGAACTGGTTCAGGGAATCCTAAGGATTTAGGCAACAAAGATACTACGGAGACATTTACTAAGGCAGGAGAGGAATGGAAAGGCCGTTACAAGCTTCAAGAAGAGCGCGAAGCTTTTGAGCAAAAGATACTTCTAGAACGAGTGGAAAGTTCCAGGAATAAGATGGCAGTCTTATATCCTAATAAGTTGGCGACAGAACCCAAGCGAAAGAAACGACTTGCTTCTAAGAGTAAAGCTGAGCCACAAAAGAAACCTCGGACTGAATCTCGAGTATTAACTCAGGATGAAGATGACATGGGTAACGATGACGGACTGCCTTCAGTTGTCCTCAAGAGTTCTCCGTATTCTAGCAGAGTAGAGAAGCCAAAAGTCGAATCATACACTAAGAAACGTGCAGGCAACGAATTGTTTTCTGAAAATGCTACAAAGGATCTGAAGCTGGATAATGAGGCGTTCAAAGCAACATTTATTAGCAGAAAGGTGCAAGCCACGATTGCTTCTGGACAAGCTCTCACAACGAAACTCTATCAGCAATTCCAAAGAGAAGCTAGTGTGGAACTAACTAAAAATAACCTACCATTAGAGTTGCAAGTTGAGTCAATAAAGGTATGCATAGATGTTATAATTTTTCTTTAAGATCTAATGTATCCCAGGAAACGTTGAAGGAGCCACGGAAGCAGAAAAGACCCCTAACGAAGAAACCCAAGAACACCAGGGCGGGAACCAGCTGCACTATATTTGACACTGTTGTTTCCTCTTCAGCTAATTCATCTTCGCCGACTGAAATTCCTACTGTACCAATTTCGCAAAAAAGCATACATGTAGTCTCGAAAGCACAACCAGCTGCGTCTCAATGCTTTCCTATAAAGCCACTGGCTGCTACCCAACCTAAGCCCAAGTCAAAATTTAAGCGTAAACCATCTGCTAAACTAAATAATACACCGAAAGAGATTCTTCTAACTCCGGAGGATATAGCACAGAAAGAGAAGCAAGACAATATTGCTGCTGCTTGTCTTCGTCTTGAAGAAGATCGCCGGGATGTTCTTACCATCAACTTTGGATACAATGAGGCTCCTTGTGTCGACGATGATTCTGAAGAATCTAACGAGGATGAAGATGATGATATGAGAGGAAAACATATTTCGGTTCAGAAGTCGAAGCAAGACGATGCTAAAGATGTCGGCAATTACTTAAATAGTAGTAGCGATATTTCAGAGATTACCAGCTCGCTCTTCTCAGAAAATACCGGAACTCATACTGAAACTCAATCTTCAGACGACGGAGATTACGACCTGGAAAGAGCCCTGGAAGAAGAACTTTTGAAAGAGCTTAGCAACACAAAAGTAACACACACCGTTCAAAAACAAAAACCACCGCCAAAAAAGACAAATTCAGTAATTCGCGTCTACAAGGTCCTTCTGATAAGAACCTCACCACTTCCTGTCAAGATTTCTAATGCTAACGCAAATATCTCCGAGAGTGAATCCGAAAACGAGAAGGCTACATCTGACGAGGGTCTATCGCCCATTCCCGAAACCAAAGTCCTCAAGGAATTCCTCTCTTATAATCTCGCGAACGCACACGCCCACCGCTCCTTCAAAAACCAGAAACGAAAGACCGGATCACGACTGGGTATCTCGGAATCGTCGCCTAACGGGTTGTTCCACGGTAAAATCACGTATATAGAAGGGCAAGCGACGCAAATCAAACTTGAGGCTGAGACGATCCTCGCAAGCAAGTTTCCCGGCTACGACGAGAACAAAATGGATTATCGATTCACGCCGACGGTTTATTTCATGATGTTGGTTTTGGTCACGGAGCGAAACGATGAGAGCGGGCAGAAGATTCGGGAGTCGATCGAGAAAAACATAGGCAAGCATTGCACGGATCGACACATGATTAACAATAGCGCCGCGGAGGAATTCATTAAATTTGTGCGGCCGATGGCGGAGACCATCGATAACATCACGCATCATGATGAGGTTCGAAAGGCGGTGCGAGATCACCGGGATATTGTTAATGGCGAGGAAAATGGGTTGTTGGAGATCAGCTTGGATATCGACAACGAATCCTTGCCTTGGATGATGGAGCAAGGCTACGTTGCTATCTCCATCGAGGTTCGAAAATCAGAGCTTGATGGACCGCTTAACTGAGCTGGCTGGATGGTGATAGGTGCTGGGGCTGGATGGAAGTGAAAACTTTTGATGAATACGGTTGGGGCAAAGATATTGAATAGTCCCGACTTGCAGATTTGTCAATAGAGATGATGAATGGAGAGGGAAAGTCTAGATCATTTTTAGCGGAAGCAGCGACGAAGACGGGA
>Ga0247734_1002204_pt1 | contig 13226 bp, 12 predicted proteins | sample UWRJL103311B2_FD_180933 | JGI IMG/M metagenome (GOLD analysis project Ga0247734, IMG submission 180933) | Plant litter microbial communities from Arlington Agricultural Research Station in Wisconsin, United States - UWRJ-L103-311B-2 | ecosystem: Environmental > Terrestrial > Plant litter >... | reverse complement strand
TCCGTTTGCGTTCTAGTACTATGGTCAAAATATCCATCGACAAGGAGATCAAATTTGGCAAGCAGTTGATGATTGTGGTTTTTCCGGGTGATAAACTGCCGCTCGTAAAATCGTTTGGAATAATTGAGCAACAACTCAATTTGCGATAGGATAATTTCCTGAGTATATTTATCAATATGCAGGCATTCCTTATCGATCTTGTTCAATATTGCAATAAGATCATCCTCTTCTTCAGCAGAAAGATGCAGCGCCTCATTTACTGCGTAAGAAAAGAAGTTATAACCGTTGATGTTGCTTGCCAGGGGATGGGCCAGCATAAAGTCGGGATGGAAAATAAGCAGGTAGCCTGATCCGCATTCTACGTTTTTCAGATCCAGGTATTGAACTTGATTAGGTGCAGTAAAGCTCAGAACACCTTTATTGTAATCATAATGTTGCTGCCCATACCGTATTTTACCCTTGGCTTCCCTTTTTAGGGCAACGCAATAAAACCTATTCACAAAACCTTTCCATACATCATCTTCGAGGAATATACTTTCGGCGAGGTTAATCACACTTACCAATGGATGGCGTGGCTCGGGCAAAGAGAGTAACCGGTGAAATTCTGAGACTGATCTAATGGCATTCATAAATACTAATTTAAACATTTTATTGTGTAGAACAGCGGTTGCATTCTTAAAATGCAACCGTGAAAATACGCTAATCGATCAGCCCCATACTAAACTCATCGTATGCATTACCGGTATCAGTACCTAATGGTACAATACTTTCGAGTTTCGACAGATCAGCTTCGTTTAATTCAATTTCGGTGGCACCTATGTTTTGCTCTACATATTTTCTTCGTTTGGTACCAGGGATAGGTAAGATGCCCTTATTTATAATCCAGGCCAGTGCCAACTGTGATGCGGTTATTTTTTTCTCTTCGGCCATTGCCTCAATTGCTTTAACCAACTCAATATTCTTGTAAAAATGAGCTTCCTGAAAACGTGGAATTGCACGGCGAAAATCGTTTTCCGGCAAGTCATCTATGGATCGGATCTGTCCGGATAAAAAGCCACGTCCTAATGGGGAGTAAGCAACAAAACCTATTCCAAGTTCAGTCAAAGTATACAGTATGCCACGTTCTTCTGTTGTACGCTCAAATAAAGAATATTCACTTTGTACTGCCGTAATAGGATGAACCGCGTGAGCTCTTTTTATAGTTTCTGAAGATACTTCTGATAGGCCGAGATAACCCACCTTTCCTTCCTTCACCAGCTCGCTCATCGCCTCAATGGTTTCTTCGATGGGCGTGTTTTTATCAAGCCGGTGCATATAGTACAAATCAATATACTCGGTATTAAGATTTTTAAGAGAACGTTCTACTGCTTTTTTCACATATTCTTTTTTGCCATTAATTGCCCAGGTGACTTTGTTGTTATCATCTATTTCCCAGCCGAATTTTGTCGCGATAATATATTTATTCCTATTACCATTCATTGCTTTAGCAATCAACTTTTCATTTTTGAAAGGTCCATACAAATCTGCAGTATCTAAAAAATTTCCGCCTAATTCGAGCGATCGGTGAATGGTGGCAATAGCTTCTTGCTCATCCGCCTCTCCATACATATTTCCTTCTTCAAAACCTGTCATACCCATACAGCCCAAACCTATTATTGGTACAGTCAAACCTTCGCTTCCTAAATTTATTTTCTTCATTACCATAATTAACTATCAATTTTAATAGCTCAAAGTTCGCTAAGGACACTTTAATTGCTGTATGCAAAGCCCTGAAGGTTGTATGCAAATCAAGGATTTGTTAAATATGGATTTTTAAAAATACCGGATGATGAAAATTTTTTTTAGCGCTCTAATGCGTCTTTTGGCTAAGGTAGATTTCCTCGATATCTATCCCCATAAGTAACCTACAAATGGAAGCGACTTAATCAATGATCTTGTATTCGATAAGGATATATACGTTAATGGAACAACAGGGATATTTATTGATAGCATCTGGATCAAAAATTCGAATATTAACAGATTTCAATTAAATGGGGTAGATCATAAACCTCATAACGAAGAAATCTTCTTAAAGCAAAAAGGACGATTAAATTTAGACAATAATGGTTCGTTTTTCAAGTTTGTCTATTACTAAGATTATTTACCAGTACTCACACTACTCTAATACACAAATTTCACTCGATTATAATAAATTGCAATTTAAAATTCCTGATAAACCAAAAAATGCGCCTAAATATGATTTAGAAGCATTTTAGTACTAGATGTGATCCGCAGGGATGTGAACTTCGTTCAGTTTTCAGCGTTTAAAGGCCATCTGGAAGGTTTTTGAAAAATGACTCACCGAATCACTCACCTTTTTGTCTGTATTTTTTAGTTGCAATTGCTATGAATTAAAGATAAATATTTAATGTTAAAATTTGATCAAAATTATTATAATATTTATTGAGTTCGAATACTTATTGAGGTTGGTACGCGCTGCTTTGGGATCAGCTGTAGAAGCAGCTTGTGGAACTTGGCGTTTACGGGTTTCTCTTTTCACGGTATCTGCATTTGAACTGGCAATGTTAGTAATAGAAATAAGAGTGGTATTCCTTGGAAGCGCACTGCCGGTAACCTTGTATCCGCACAACGGGCACAAAAGGGATCCCCGTAATGGCAAAAGGTTGGTCTTGAACCCGTCCCTTATGCTAAGGTATAGGTCGGTCGCGGCCTCATAGTTCCAAACTGATAATTTAAGAACGCCCGGTTGAGCTGATCCTGCGGTTCTGCACCTTCTGTAAATATCAGGACAGGGCAATTCTGCCACTCCATGCGCTGGAAGCTGCAGTTCAGGCAATTGCAATGTACCTTGTTTTCATACCTAATGAAGACTTCGTTATTGGATTTTTTTCGGTCAGTCGGAAAACCAGGTTGTTGGTTAGGCGGCGCAGCACAGGGTTTCGGTTGTGGCGTCGATCACTTTGATTGTTGTTGCTGCCTACTTTTATAAGAATAACAGTAAAGATTCTGAAAGCAAAATTCAGAAATTTGAAGGAGCTTGTGGCTTCGATCGAGGTAAATGCCGACAAATTCTGCGGAAAGGCTAACAGCGCAGCTGGCACGCGTGCCCCAAATTAATGCAGGAACCGAAGAACTTAAAACAGGAAATCCGCAACGAGGTAACAGAAAAAAAGAACGATAAATAAGGGTTACTGTTTTGGGTAATTAAAAGCGATGGCACCGGCCATCGTTTTTTTATTCCTGTCTTGATACTATTGTGGTCCCTAATATAAGTGCCACTATGACATATATCTAGGTCGGTTAAATGATATTGAGTGTTTTTAATGACTATATAGTTCTAACTGTCAGTAAATTATCTTTTGGCATTGTTTTGAAGCCTACAACTGTACCAGTTTGAGAAAGCGTGGCCCTAACCAAATAAACAACCATATGCCAACAACAGTATTTACTGCATTTTCAGAATTCCTAAAAAATAATGTGAGGATCGATTCTGGAAGGAACGAAGTGGCACTGGCCAGTAAAAAAAACCTGGTAAGTGAAATCATAAAATTTCCCGACGGTGACGAGTTTCCGCCTTTACATCGAGAACAAAGTATGGACTACGGTTCCTATTCTAGAAGGACTAAGATAAGGCCATTGGATGACATAGATATTATGATCATTTTAAATGCCCAGACTTCGGTCTATGTTGATACTGGTGCCGAAATAGAGATTCATGTTCAAGCCGACGCCAAGATATTGCCAAGCCTCTGCTATGATGGGACTTTGATATTGAATTCGATCAAGGTCAACAATCTGTTCAAAGAGCACTTAAAGGGCGTTACGAAATATAGCAAGGCCGAAATCAAGCGTAACCAGGAAGCAGTGACCCTCAATCTGGACTCCTATGAGTGGGTTTACGATATTGTTCCGTCAATGAAGGCACATGGTGATGGGGATAATACATTCTATCTTATCCCAGACGGAAAAGGAAACTGGAAGCGAACAGATCCAAGGGTCGATAAAGAAAGAACCAACTCTACAAATGCCATACATAATGTTTCCGTACTGGATATGGTCAGGTTGGTCAAGTTTTGGGCGAGTAATGCATCAATTCCCGAAATTAAATCATATTTTTTGGAGAACTTAGTGCTGAATTATTATACGGCGGTAGATACGAGTGTTGTTTACGAGGACATCGAAATGGTAAAGGTACTTGCTTACATTTATCATAATATACATAATAGCCTAGAGGATCCCAAGGGTTTCCAGGGCGACATTAACCACTTGTCATATGATGAGCGAGATAAGGTTAAGGCTAAGGCTGGCGACCATTATTTCATTGCTGTCGAAGCTAGAACCTTAGAAGGCGAAAAGAAGATGGAAGAATCCATAGCGAAGTGGAGAGCGGTCTTTGGAGAATCATTTCCTAAATACTCTTAATGATGAATGATATTAAAGAACAGCAAGACAAGCCAGAGAACCTGAAACTTTTGGCTGCCCAAAGGGTAGCCTATGAAAGAGCCAAATACGTGTTTGGACTGCAAGTGCTTTTCACCGTGGTATTCGCCGTTGCTCTAAATTTCATCAGATTGCTTCCAAAGGATGTTATTATTGACTTTCTGCCTTTTATCTTGACTTTATCTTTTCTCGTAAGCATTGTTGATCTATTGGTTTTTACTAAATATATTTCTTCTATGCGTACCAAAGCAGCTAAGGTGCAGGAGCTTTTCGACTGCTCAGTTTATGGAATGGGATGGAACAGCTACAACAGTGGATCCAAACCCGAAGGGAATTTTATACACGAAAACTTCAAACGTTACGTTCCAGATCCTTCACGCAAAATCGAGAACTGGTATGATATCGATCTGAACGGCCTATCCCAGGAAAAAGCTATACTTCTTTGCCAAGAGACCAATCTCTGGTATGATGGACAATTAAGGCAAAAATTCAAGAACCTATCACTGTACTGTTTGATTGGATTGGCGATCATCTCTTTCGTTATCAGTTTGGCGACCAAACAGGATGCTGGAATGATCATGATGTACATGGTTGCGCCGCTTCTTCCCGCCATTGTAATGACAGTGAAGATATACCAAGAGAATGATAAGTCCATTATATCTTCCAGCGAATTGAAAAGTGCCGTAAAAACTTTGAGAGGCTCACAAATCCAACCAACAATGGAGGAGCTAAGGAAAATACAGGACAAGATTTTCTGTAGTAGAAAGGACAGTTCGTTAGTTCCCGAATGGTTCTATCGAAAAAAAAGAACGAACCTAGAGGAAGGGATGAAGATAAATGCCTCCGGTGAATAGGCAGATACCGTTAATACTAGTCACTTGAATATATAACTGAGAAAATGAATCTGTTTTAGTTATATTAGACGAGGTTAACATCTCAACGTTATTTTATGTCCTATCTTGCTCCAGTTGAAATCGCTGGAAAATTCACTAAAGAGTTTGTTGCCATTGCTCAACAAACGGAATCTTGCTACATAGCTGTAGGTATGGTTACCGATAAAATGTTTGGTTTTGCCAAGGATAGATTAGTCAATTGCAAAGATCTAAGGGTCATCACTGGAATTCATATGCCAACCCCTCCAAGTGTGTTGAAAACGCTTTTGGAACAAACCCGAATTGGAAATCTCCGTTCTGGAATTTTTATCGACAATTTTTTTCACCCCAAACTTTATCTATTTAAAGTTGGTGTTAAATGGATTGCATTTGTAGGCTCAGGTAATTTTACGCAAGGCGGCTGGTGGGCAAATGAGGAGCTATTTATTAAGGTTACTGATGATACCACTTGCAAACACTTGCTCCATTACTTTGATCAGTGGATGGCCGACAGTAAAGAGATTACAACCACATTTTTGGAAGATTACGAGCTGAGCTTCAATATCAGTTCAGAGTTGGAAAACCGAAAAAGAGCCCAGATCAATGATTTGATCCAAAGCCTTGGGTCAGATTTCAATATCGATAGGATAGATTTCTCATCACAATTTTTTAAGAGAGAAGAAATTCTTGCTTTCCAGAAGGGTAAGACGCACCTTGATACACCAGAGATACTTTCCGAAAGGAAGCTTGCAAGGTCCAAATTATATCTTCTAAATGATAGGGTAGTAGACCGATTGAAAAAAGAATGGGGACTATTTCCACATTATGATGCAGATCATATTGCGTCACAGATACAAACTGAGCACCACCATGAGTTCAATGTTCGTTCGCTTTGGGTAGGCTATGGCAGAAGCAAGTCTCAACTCAAAAGGTATGGTGGCAAGGATGCAACGCCCTTATTTTTTATGCGGATGCAGTTTATCCTCTCCTATGAACGGTTCGGTGTATGGCTAATGCCAGGGAAGATCAATGGAGGCAGGGCAGACCGTGAATATTTTTTAAGGCAATTAGGCGACGAAACGAATTGCCAACGCTTTTTTCGCTTATTGAATGGGCTTGGAGGAAATTATTGGATTGAGATTGCAGGAGAAAGACTGCCAGTGACCAGTTTTAGCGATGCGCATTCACTTAGGGCCTTCCTGTCCAAAGACAATTGGAGATATTATTATTTTATAATTGGCAGGGACTATGCAATAGGATCTCCAGAACTTGCCATTGATAGGATTGTGGATACTTGTGTTGCTGATTTCACAAAATACTATCCCATGTATGAAATGATACGTGACAGATCTTTCGACTGATCCGCTGAAAATACAGATGCTTTATTAATATAATTTTTTTCCTTAATTTTAACCTAATTAGATTACGCTCAGCATTTCGAATAGTCCATAAATGATTTTACGGATAAAACACATCATGATATGCAATAATAGGCGTAGTCGTTAACTTAACGCTAACCAAATGTCAGATTCGGCCGAAGGTCCCATTTCCGGATTTCTATACCAGTTTCAAAAGGCGTTATTGGTTCTTGCCAAAGTAAGCGAGCCCAAAGGCAGTATTTCTGTCGAGGATGTCGATGATATCGCCCTCCATGATGCCTTGGATCCAGACAGGGTGCTAATGACCTACCAAGCAAAACATTCGCTTTCTTTAAGTGGCTCAACCTTTGCCGATTCCAGTAAGTCATTATGGCGGACCCTTGAGATTTGGATCGAAAAACTTGAAGCCAATGTTGTAAATAAGGATACTATTTTTGTGTGTGCTACTAATAAGGCCATTTCCAGTGGATCATTGGTCCAGAAAATGATCGATCTGCCCTTTGATCAGGTTTTTAACGAAATCATAGGGCTCCAGGCAAAACTAAAGCTCGACTTACGGGCTAAGGTGGACAAGGGAGAAAGTGCTCCCCATATTAGCCTTGTACTAAAAAAAATATCGCTTGCCATCAGAAAAAAAAACTTGTTGCAAATAATACTGGGCCAGTTAAGGATCGAGGTAGAATCAGATATCAAATCGGAATTTTTGGAACTGATGCGGCTCAATGTAACAGGGATCACTGTTGCACGGCAGGATCAGGTTTACGAAAGTTTTTATGGTTGGCTGATCGATACCTGTTTTGCCAAATGGAAGAATTCTAAGACAGCAACTATTACCAAAAGGATGTTCGACAGCAAATGGTCGGTCATCAATAGCAATCCACAAATCCTGACCGCCATTTTTCGCAAAAAAGATGAACTTGGAACATTAACGGACGAGCGAAGGCTAGAGGTAAAGGATGAGCTTTTTGTCCGTCAGATAAATGATATCCAGCGAGGGCCAGGTAAAAAAGTTGTTCTGGAAAGGGCTATGCTCGATTTTATACACCATAAAATAGAGATGAGCTTCGTGGTCACAAAGGGTGATTTTACAGAAAGTGATTTCAAGGCTTTCGAGAAGCAGTGCAAAGAAATATGGGAAGAACATTTTTATGCAAAAGTGGTAAAGGATGGGCATGATGAAAACGAATGTAATTCGATTGCAATCGAGGTCTATGATGGGGTGATGCGTGAGGATCGCCTGCAGTTCAATGAGGGTTTTGCATTTTCCCCATCCAATAGGTATATCAAAAATGGCAGTTTTCTGAAATTATCAAACTCACCTGAGATCGGATGGCGCCCGGATTGGGAATTTAAGTACAAGACCGATGGATAAGGACAACCTTTACAATGTATTCCAAAACGTTGCAGTTAGCACGATTGCGCTTCAGAGCTTTTCTCATGGCTATCATGAGATTGCCAAGAATAAGCCAGAGATTACTGATTTTCCAACACTGGGACAACTTTTCTATGTGCTTCCCATTGTTTATAACAAGAACGCAATGATGGTGTTTGGCAACTCTATCGACCTGTATACCGCGATCATCAAGGATACGACCATCACTTTAGGGTTACAAGATAGGGCCAACAAAATGGCTTCGCAGACATTCGATGGACTTAACCTTGGTTTTAGCAAACAGATTTTAAAATGGAATGCTCCAAAAGGGACAGTTGAACTGGGCCATGGCTTTATGGCAAGGCGTATGACCCTTCTGCTGGGGATGAACACGACTACCAATAGCGTCAAGCGCATACAGGATTGTGCCCACCGACTAGGCAATATATTTGCAAAAAAGAACAGTAAAAATATCCAATTGGAACTTAATATCAGATTTTAACATGCAGCTAAAAATCAAAAGTGTCATCCTTTATCCTCAAGAATCAAAGCTTAAGCCCCGGTTTATTAACTTTGATGTGGAAAAGGTAAATGTGATCACCGGCTATAGCCAGCGTGGCAAATCAGCTATCATCAACATTATAGATTACTGCCTTGGCAGCAGTGAATGCAATATTCCGATCGGGAAGATCAGAGAGAAAGTCGACAAGTTTGCTATATATATAACAGTGAAGGAAGAACAAATCTTTTTGGCGCGGGACTGTCCGGCGGAAATAGGAAAGGCTTCGGATATCATGTACTACTACAATGTGAACGAAAAAGGTGAAAATCCCGACCTTAATTCAAATAAGTGGATCAAAAATGCAAGCCAATATCGTGTGAACCGCGATTATGTCAAGAAATTTCTTAACCAATTGGCCGGTTTCGAGAATATTGCGCTTGCCGAAGGTGGTACAAGCCATGAACTTGGCTTTCGCGATACTGCGGCATTCAATTTCCAGCCACAGAACATCATTGCCAATCCCACAACCATTTTTTTTAAGACCGACACATTTGAGCACCTTCGAAGACTTAAGGTTTTGTTCCCATTAGTGTTAGGGTATAAATCCTATGAAATTATCAATCTCGAACAGGAAATAGAAGATCAGGAACGATTGCAGCGCGACAGGCAGAAGAAATTCGACGACCTTAAAAGACAGTACGAGAATTGGCAATCTGATATCTATGAACATTACACAACTGCGCTGAAGCTGAACTTGACCTCTCGGGATATCAGTATCGATGCTTCGAAAGTAAATGCGCTAAAAGATGAACTCCAGAATATTTCGGCAAGGGTCCGCAACAATAATTTTGTTAAAGAAGGTTCGACATTAGCCTATTCTGAGAAGTTAGACCAATTGGAAGTGGAAAGGGACGTGTTGCAAAGGGATCTGGATGAGCTTAAAGCCGAACTGTCAAAAATCCAAAATTTTGATCGTTCCAAAGAACTTTACCTCTCCGATGTGGCTACAGAGGCGGAAAATAGGTTAAAGCCGATTGATTTTTTCCTGCAGTTGAAAGGGTCGAACAACTGCCCATTCTGCGGATCGGATTCCGATAAGGCGGTAGACCAGCTTTTGGAACTGAAAATGGAGCAGGAAAAAAATCGAAAGGTCATTACTGAGGCAAAAACACTAGACTTTTCTTTTGAACGCGAGAAGAACAATTACCAGCGTTCAATCACCTTGAAGGAGGGTGAACTGCTGAAAGTAGATACCAATATACAAATACTGATGAACCAGGACATAGATGCTTCAAGAAGGGTAAGGGAAATATTTGCTTTTTCCGGCAAGATTGGTAACGTACTCGAAAATCTTGCAAAGATTGCGCCCTCCAGTGAAATTGCCGTTGAACTTGAAAAAAAGGAGGCAGAGCTCGATAAGATGAGAAAGCAGCTCAGAGTATTAAAAGAGAAATTTGATCGCTCCTTAAGTCTGAAAAAAGTGTCAGATGCCATTGCCACCTATGTAAAAATACTTCCAATTGAAGACAAGGAAAATAAGCGAGTAATCCTAGATCCAGAAAATAGTGCCGGAATAAAGATTGAGGACCTTAAGACTAAAAATATCAATTATCTTTCCAAGTTGGGCAGTGGTGCCAATCATATGTGCTATCACCTTGCAACATTGCTCGGGCTGCACGAATTTTTCTTAGGTTTAGGGGAAACCAATAAAATCAATTATGTACCTAGCTTTCTCGTCCTCGATCAACCAAGCCAGGTCTATTTCCCTGAAAATTTTAATGATGTCAATATTACATCCGATAGGGATAAAAAGGAAAAAATATCAAAGGACATTGTAGACACCCGAAGTATTTTTGAGGCCTGCTCAACTTTTATCAAAAGGACAAAGGGCAAGGCACAGGTGATTATCTTGGAGCATGCCCCAGATTCTACCTGGGATGGTCTGGAAAACATCAAGCTCGTGGATAATTGGAGGGGTGACCTCAAAGCAAATGCGGCAAGCTATAAAGCGCTGCTTCCCAAAGAGTGGCTCACCAATAAAAAAGCTTAATATGCTACAATACGGATCAAGATTTACTGTGATACAATGTTGAAGGATATAAATCCTTTTGAAACAGATTATGAGAATCGTACCTATCTTCATCGAGGAAATATCATAGCCCATTTTGCGGATTTTGACTCCATAAAAATAGATAATAAGTATTTGACAAATTTGCTATTAGTCTTAGTATCACTATCTACTTTTGATGCTATAAATATTAGCAATGTCTTTTCTGTCGGATAATTTACGGTACCTGAGAGCGCAGAAGAAGTGTTCCCAGCAGCAGGTAGCCAATGAGTTAATCATTGGCACGGGGAGGTATGCGAAGTATGAAGACGGGAAATCTGAACCACCGCTGGATATTTTGCAGCGCATTTCTCACTTCTATGAGGTAAGTATTGATTTGCTGATTGCGGTGGATTTGAGAGATGTGCAGGTCGGGGAGAGGGGGGCTATTTATGGCCACTTTAATATTAAATAAGGTTTATTACATCACAACTTTTTCAACTAATTTCTGGTAATCGTTAATTCAATCCGCGTGATCTCGGCCTGCAGAAATGCTGCACGGAACTCGGAAGTGCTGTTAAAACTTAATTGAGCCATCGTTCTACTTTCATAGCTGACTACAAAAGATGGAATGTCAAAGGACCATGGAGTGACTATTAATCCGGAGTTGCCTGCATGCATTTTGATAGGCGATGTGATCCGGACCTTGCTGATCTCAATTTTACGGTTCTCTGGCTGCGCGAGACCTTGAGTGATTAACAAGGAAAATGCATCGCAAAACTCCTGAAGATCATAAGCACGTCCAACTTCTTCTTTAGCACATCCAGCCACTTTATCCAGGATGGTTCTCGTTTTCCTAATTCTTTAAGGTATGCGTCAGCTTTGGGATCAGATCCATGCACAAATTGTAAATGCCTGTAAATCAGAAATGCTGTGAATGCACTTTTGGTTTCTGCCATTCCTATCAGACGCTTGCTGAGTGTCAAGTCAAAGCTTGTCTCCTTAAAATCGATAGGGCCACCCTGATCATTGAGTAAGTTATCATTTTCAAGTTCATTGAACACATCATCATGCTCGGCTGTAGCAATCAAGGTCTCTACCTAGCGGCCCGGTTGATTGTTTTTTTTCCAATGCGTACAAATTTGGGCAGCAAGCAGACCGTGTGAACGCTGGGTAATGATTTTCCACCCTGATGCAGTATAGTTGACGATCATATTTTAGTTAGTTTTCAGGTTAATGATTTCAGAAAACAATAAGGTAAATAATTAGTTTTATCATTTATGGAGACACTTCACTATAATACCGGGGATATGATCCTCACTATAAATTATCCAATAGATGAATCAGGGAAGTACTGTATTGAAACAGAGGATGATACGGAAATAGGGCATTTATATATTGAAGGGACTGACTCTCTGAACGAGAAACCAATCTGGAAAGGAACAACCGAAGAAGTCAATCAGATTGCGGCAGAACTGGGAGAATTTATAGAGGTTTCCATGCTATAAAATAAGGTTAAATATTAAACAAAAAGAGAGGGAGTTTAATTCTGAAATTTTGCTGAAACCATATGTCTTCGTGATAGTTATGCGTCAACAGTAGCCTTTTTAACAGCAAGGGCTGAAGCGCATGAAATGGCTTTTGCTAAATTACAGTTTCCGGAAGTAAAGAAATTGATCGATACTGGTATCAACCATGAACAATATACTTTCAGATTGGACGGTTTAGGTTGAAAGGACTGAGTGATATCATTAAGAAAAAAATTGAGCATATTGAACAGCTTAAATAACTGATCAATCGTCAGCATAGGGCATATGCTTAATGTTTTTCCCTAAAACATTTTTCCTATTTATCCACTTCAGTAAAAAAAAACAAATATCATGGATAACAAAAAAAAAACTGGAAGTCCTGATCGTGACAGGATTAACGTCAATGAAAAGTATGAATTACAAGATTGGTCAAAAAAGTTTGGTGTATCCCAGGACGATCTTAAAAAGGCTGTTGCTGCTGTAGGTACATCCGCAAAAGATGTAGAGAAACATTTAAAAAAGTAACCACGCTAACATGAGCTTATCCAATTACAACGCTAAACGGGATTTTAACAAAACGGCAGAACCCCAATCTGGCAAAAGCAGAGACGGGGATAACTTGCAGTTTGTTATTCAAAAGCATGATGCTTCACATTTGCATTATGATTTTCGTTTAGAAATGGAGGGTGTATTAAAAAGCTGGGCTGTACCAAAGGGGCCTTCTACAGATCCCAAGATTAAACGTCTTGCAATGATGGTAGAAGACCATCCCTTTGACTACCGAACTTTTGAAGGGATCATTCCAAAAGGAGAGTATGGTGGAGGTACAGTGATTGTGTGGGATCGCGGAACTTATGAGCCCATTGAACCAATCAATGGAAAAAAGGCACAGGAACAACATTTACTGGAACAGCTTAAATCCGGTTCAGTGAAAATAATACTGCATGGCGAAAAGCTACGCGGTGAATATGCATTGGTGAAGACCCATGGAATGGGAGAGAATGGGTGGCTGCTGATTAAGCATAATGATGAATTTGCTAATAAAAAGGAAATCACCAAACTTGACAAATCTGTTTTATCCGGCA
>Ga0247734_1002203_pt1 | contig 13227 bp, 10 predicted proteins | sample UWRJL103311B2_FD_180933 | JGI IMG/M metagenome (GOLD analysis project Ga0247734, IMG submission 180933) | Plant litter microbial communities from Arlington Agricultural Research Station in Wisconsin, United States - UWRJ-L103-311B-2 | ecosystem: Environmental > Terrestrial > Plant litter >... | reverse complement strand
GTGGGAAGAGTGGTTCCATACGCGTTTATCTCATCAGTAGCATCTCTGCCGACCATGTGGCGGATAGCTAGATCGCCACCTGGATGGTACTTGAGCCAAGCATCTACTTTCAATACCATGCCATTAGCAACGATAATTGATCTGCCATCTGCAATGAGTCCCTCGATTTGCCGCCGGGATAGCGTGGTGTCTTTGCGAGCCATTTTTTTGGTGCCAACTAGGTTCGATTTTAAATATTGACGGGATTAAAGTTCAACGCATCCTGTTCAGATGCTTGAGATGTTAAGATGCAAAGATGCTACGTTCAATTTGTAGCCAAAATTCTGCCGGAGTTGGAACAGAAAGGGTATAAAAGTGCGGCCATTCTCCAGGTCGCGTCCCCCTTGTACCACAGTATGCTCCATACTATTTCTCACAAGGGGCTATAAATATGGGTCCCGTAGATGACCACAACCCTGTGTCATTGGCTCGTCAAAATACATCAAAGCGAGCTCCAACGACATCTCCTGACATTCGTAAGCAGCATATACACATATATATATGTATGTGCATAGTTTACAGTAATTGGTTTCCAGTAATTGGTTTCCAGTGCGGTCGTATTACTTGCAGAACTTCACAAAAAGGAGGATATTTTAATCGAACTAATTCTAGCGCGAACCATCTTATCTGTCGCACTAAATCTCCCAATACGGTTGTTCTAGTCAAAAGGGTTTGTGAACGTCTCACTCACGCAGAGCCAATGGTTGTTTTCTGGACATCCAAGCAAATTGTTAAGAGGGCTTTCCGACAGTTCGAATCAGCTGATAAAAGCAAACTGCTACTAGTCTAGTTATGCAGGCCCCTCTCTCGTTCATGTTAAGCCTGGTGATATGGTCATACCTAACGATCATCTCACCGGGTGTTAGTTCTTTTTTCAATTTTGGACTTATTTTAGTTACTATTGATTTATAGTGTGTGATGAGAGGTTGTTTTCATGTCATTTTGATTTTCTTGAATCTATCACAGATCTTTTGGAACTCGTGTGCACCTTGGGCCAACGTCACCGTATTCCTACGTCTTTGGAGAGATGAAGATGTTCCAGGGTTGAAAGCGCTATATTAGTTTTCTAAATAAACTGATAACTTGCAATCTCTACTTCTAGATCTTGTTTAACTATTTTGCCCCTGAAATTGAAGAAGGCACTCCGCCGCATCACACTAGCGTGGCTGATTGCCCTCCCCCGACAAAAAGCCTCGTATTAGGTATCGCTAGCTGAGGCAGAATTACGCTGTATCCTATACCCGGAAACTTGCGTCTTTGTCACCTATATATAGAACTTTGTGCTTCAGTCACTCGAAGTCCCAAGGCAGCGCTGCCATAATCCCGCCTCCAAAAGTTACTAAAACAGCTGTCAATGCTTGATGAATACTCCATCCTTGATCATGCCATATCGTAAGGTAGGACTTAACTTCTGTTAATGTTTTGATGTATAGTGCAATCTAAAGTGCTAGGCCTTGCTGCGAAGACCATTGCGAGTATCCTATAAATACAACTGGTCCCCATTCCGAGACATGCCTCAAGAAAAATACATTAGGCTTTCGGTTACATAGGCCAATATTATCGGGCCAAGAGGTGCTATAGTTTCATGTCGGTCTTCGGTACCAGTGTGTCACGCTGACTGCTCCGGTGGACTTTCGCAGCTCGACGGCCAGATAAGGACGGGAGCTTGTGGATGTTCCGGTCATGGTTGACACGTTTGTTTGCTATAAGAACTTTATCTCACCGAGCACAGTATTGGCCAGTCAATCTTCTCTTCGCAGTACACAAATTTATTTTACCAATAGCCACTGTGTTCTTCATTGTAGCACGAGAGAAGCCTGCATGGACAGGCGCACTTATTCTCTTTGTGCTTGTTACGTGGAACTCTCCCAGACTGTAAACTCAAAGTTGTGGTACCTACACTGACTCTTTGATTAGGCCATTTGGGAAAGAAAAGGCCTGGACGAGTAGCCATCCTACTGCAGTTGCCTAGTTCTTCGTGAGACCTAATGAGTATATATATAAAGTGCCATTCCCTAAGTCCATGGAACTTTCTCCTCTTCTGACAAAGCTGCTAACAAAGCTTCTTTGAAATAGCACTCATTATTTCTTTCCAAATCCCAACTCTCGTATACCAACACAATATCACTTCAAGCATCCATCGACACCCTCCTATAGCTATGGCACGCAACCGATATTTACTATCATACCGGAACCAAATGGCTCCGAGATATATCGATGAACGCGACTCCGCTTACCTCACTCTTGGGAACAGACGCCAAGGGGCATCCTTGGACCCCTCGTTCTTCTACAACGGCGGTGAACTGTGCTGCCACAATTGCTGCTTGATCGAACGAGACTTGTTGGAGAATGACATTGATAGAGAGTATATTAAGGATGAATATTCTTACTGCTTTGACCCTGAATGTTGCAACTTTAGCGGCGGGTATGAACGGTATGAACCTCGTGAACGGTGTGCCATCTTATTCTAGTTTGACTTTCTACATTGCTAATCCCTAATAGTATTTCCTCCTTCTATCCAATTAATCACGGAAGTTATGGTGGCCGCAGAGGCATCGGACTCACCAATGGCGTTCAGAGTGGCTTAGGATTACAGGGAGGATTGGGATTGCCAGCTGGATACGGCCTACAAACAGGACTTCTCGGTGGCTGGGGAGGTGGTTTGACCGGCGGACTTGGAGGGCTTGGGCGTACAGGAGTCTTGACAAATGGTCTTATGGGAGGCTTAGGCACACTCGGTCGAGGAGGCTACCGAGCAATTATGCCGATAGCCCGAGGCAGGCAGATAGGATAGATTCGCCATAGTAAGCTCTTTGCAAACAAAAGCTTGGGGATGTTTGCTTATACTTCATAGATGGAACACTAACACGGCACTTGCCACCGCTAAGCACCATTTTGAAAGTTATCATATTAGTCATTGCTTAGTTTTTTAAATTTAACCAGAAATAGAAATTGGGAGTCGGGGTTTGGGTTCCTGGTATTGATTAGTTCTGGGTCGTATAACATTGTACTTATAATCCGTTATAGTTTTATAATATTTTAGGGAATAGCTTAGACTGAAAAGGCTGTTACGATAATGCAATGTAAAATCGTGACTTTGCCTCGAGTGCATTCTGGCAGGCAGCAAACAAACATCTGGTGATAGCCTGTAGACGACCAGAACGACTTACAGCAGCTTCCATAGCACCCCATTCGATCCAATCATGTGTCAGCTATATTCGAGCTGGTTCCTCTGAAACAGAAAGGTGGTTTGCAGGTGTTACCCAGATGTACTCACCACAAAGCCTTGGTATCAACTGCATACTCTAAGCTACTTCGAAGGGTCGAGGCTTTTTGCTCAAGAAGTTTTAAAGTACTGATTACGTGTGTAATATTGCTAACATGATGACTAAAGCCTACTTACCAAAGGAATTGTCGAATAGGATTGTGGCAACAGCCTTCTATTATATCTGGTAGTACATACTTGAGACGAAAATATTTGGAGTAACGACATGATCCTGTGGACATCGCCCCTTGTGAGGCAGCATTGTTAGAAGATGCAGAGTTGACCTCATGGGAGCACTATAAAGCAACGAAGATTGCCTTGAATTAATCCTCTCAGCAGAAGGCTGAAGATTACAAGTCATTCCTAGAAATATACATCACAGAGTTCAGGAAATTTTATGTCTAGAAGTGAACTCGTGGTTGATATCTACGCGTCGCTGTTAATACATTCTAAGGTACATAAGTTCACTTTCTTGGAACAGGTGGCTGATGGATGGGTTGACCATAAGCCGCCATTGCCGCCTCCTTGAAAGCCTCTGCCAGTGTCGGATGAGCATGGCACGTTCTAGCGATATCTTCACTCGACGCCCCGTACTCAATAGCTAGTGTTGCCTCCGCAATCATCTCTCCGGCATTGGGTCCGATGATGTGAGCTCCTAAAATTCTGTCCGTCTCCTTGTCTGCAAGAATCTTGACATAACCTTCCGTGTCTAGGTTTGTCTTGGCTCTCGAGTTGGCTGAAAACTTGAAGTTACCAATGTTGTATGATACCCCGTCTTTCTTGAGTTCCTCTTCAGTCTGGCCCACCCATGCAACCTCGGGATGAGTGTACATAACAGATGGGATGGTGCCATAATTGACATGACCATGACCGCTTGTAATGTATTCGGCCACTGCTACACCTTCTTCTTCCGCCTTGTGAGCAAGCATAGGTCCGAACGTGCAGTCACCGATAACACGAATATGTGGGATCTTTGTCCGGTATTCCGAGTCAATGACCAGTCTTCCCTTCTCATCAGGCTCAATTCCAATGTTCTCTAATCCAAGACCGGCTGTGAATGGTCTACGACCAATGGCAACAAGAACGACATCCGCTTCGAGCTGCGGTGGGTTAGTAGGTATAAGCGAGGTCTAGAATCAGTGGTACTTACAGTCTCCTTCTTTCCTCCCTTCGCGGCCTCAACTTCAAGCTTAACCTTCTCGCCGCTGACATCACCGCTCAGGACCTTTGTGTTCATCTTGAATGTAATCTTCTGCTTCTTCAAGAATTTTTGAGAGTCCTTGGCGATTTCGGCATCCATACCAGGGCCACCGATGGCACCCAAGTATTCAACTACTGTTACTTTGGCACCTAATCTTGACCAGACAGACCCCATCTCGAGACCAATGATACCACCCCCAATGACGACCATAGTCTCTGGAACCTCCTTTAAGGCAAGAGCTCCAGTACTTGTGATGATTCTCGTCTCGTCAACCTCTAGACCAGGGAAAGGAGTAGCTTCACTACCAGTAGCAATGACAATGTTCTTTCCAGTTACTGTCTGCTCTCCCCCGTCGTTGAGGATAACCTTCAGTTCGTGCTCGCTCGTAAATGATGCAGATCCCTTGATATATTCCACACCATTCTTGTTGAAAAGAAACTCCACGCCCTTTGTCAATCCTGCTACTGACTCATCTTTCGCAGACATCATCTTTGTGAGATTAAGCTTAACATCGCCAACTTCGATACCACGGCCCGCGGTATCATGAAGAACTTGATGGTAAAGGTGAGAATTGTTGAGTAGAGCTTTCGAGGGAATGCAGCCAACATTCAGGCAAGTTCCTCCCAATGTGCCACGTTTTTCGATGCAGGTTACCTATTATAGCTGTCAGTTTCATCCAAGAACACAAGTGATCTTATTTTGGTGGCTCACCTTGAGACCGAGCTGTGCAGCTTTGATAGCAGCAACATAACCAGCGACACCACCTCCAATGACTACGAGGTCCTTCTCGTCTGATGATGTTGCGTATCCTCGTCGGGCAATTGCTGGTGTAAATATTGATGGCAAGCTATGAATGAGAATTAGCTTCCGGAGCTGTGGGTGTATTTCAAAAGCCAGCAATGCAGCACAGTCATCGCAGATTTAATTCGTAACACTATATGCTCAGGACAAATCCGCTGATGGAATGCATGCGTAAAGTCCTGGAGGAAAACAGTATGATCTATTTGCCTCCTGGATTGATCTAGCTGAGACCAGATGGTGAACGAGAGAGCAATTGAAATACCACATACCTTTGTTGCTTGAAGGCTGACCGAGCAGCCGCCCGGGGTACAAGTAGGCTTCTGAGCATCTTGCTGTGGTGTTATGCAATTGGAACGAAATGTAGTGTTCTCAATGTTTTTATTTTGGGAAGAGGCGGCTCAAATCGGCTTGAGGTCGATCGGTCATGGACCAAAGGTCACGTGGAGAGAGAATAGTATTTGACTCAAATTTAAAATTGTAAATTATTATATGATTAATAACACTTAATAAATTTGTCCTTTACAATTGTTTTGGATATTGAGCATGACAGAGTTAGGCAGTTTTATTATACCATTGTGTTGAATCCCATTCTCTAATTATCCTTATAAACCACATACCTCTTTTGCCCCAGTTGCTTAGTTATATTATCCGCAGGTAAGAAGTGCCTCGAATCTACGGGAATGATTACATAATCTAACAATTCATGGTACATGAGTGTAAGACTCGTGAAACATAAGGCTTTCATTGGGAGGTACGAGCTCAAGACAGTTTCCCATAATATCTGTGTGTTGTGGAAGAGAGTACCTTCTTCTTCTAGTTTCATCATACATTGTCAGAATGAACTAAGCCTTGAAGTGTTTCCAGTGCGACTTTGCAAGCCCACTTCACCGTTAACTTTTCCTCTTTGCCCCCAGCAATATCAGTTTTGCGGACCACCTTTTTTAGGAAGTATTGCAATCCTGTGATTAATTGTGGTGTGTCCTTGATTCTCAACATGACATTGACCACAGCGATTTCGTCTCTCTTAGTATCTGATTGTTTCTGAGATTGAAGCAATACACTGATAAGAAGTACTTCCATGAATATTTTGGTCTTGGGTTGCAGGAAACCCAAATTGAGATTCTTGAGAACGCCAATACCTAGCCCGCCGTCGACTATCAAGGTTCCAAACATCTTGGCCAGATTAACAAGATGTCTTGTGTTTAACGAATTGTCGTCGTCTTCTTCTTCTTCTGGTCCGTCATCATCCTCGTCGTTTTCTCCCATCTGCTTGAAGAGATCCCAAAGACTAAATTGAAAGGATTTTCTAAGCTTCGGGTCGCCACAGAGCCTTTTCGCGATAAGTGTGTAATATGGATTGTAGCTCTTTTCAGCCCCCGCGCAATGAATGAGAACTTTGGGTATTTCAAACTCCTGTTTCTTCTTCAACTGAAGCTTCATCAAGCGCACGTACGCATCTTGAAAGTCGGTCGCAGACATAATTGCAACAAATATAGCTCGACGAACTTCGGTATTCATGCGTTGCTCTCTTGCGAGCTGGGCAAGATCTGTAGTCCCAGAATCTTGGACATCTAAACGATTGGAAGTTTTAGTATTCCCAGTCCCAGCTTCATTAAGCTCTTTTTCTTCAACTGGCCCAGTCCAACTTGCACCCACAAGCCACCATTTTCCTTTCAAGTCGGACTCACGAATGTCTTTGAGACCAATCCGTAGGGGCTCACTAGCCTTGATAGTTCTTGTATTCAAGCTTCCTAGCGTTTTTTTCATACGAATTGTATGTTCTGACGTAACGGCAGATGCAACACCACCAGTCTTCATTTTGTTGTTCTTAAGATCATTGATTGTCTCAATCATAAACTTCGTTCGCACAGAAATGTTTTCCTCCCCAACACTAGCAACCGATGGTCGAAGCATGGCAACAATATCCTTCAGTGACGACGGATCATCCTGCCGCAGTTGTGGGCCTGATGTTCGTATAATTTTCAAAAGAAGCTCTGCGTTTAATTCTGACAGCTTCCCCAGGAATTGTCTAATGTAGTCAAATATCAAATTACTACCCACTACCTGAAAATTGTACATTTCTGATAGTAACATGATCAGATTAGAGGTCTCCTTGCTGATGTCGGTTGTGGCAGATGCTGGCCCTTCTGGAAGCAGAGCAGCTGCACGGGCATAGTGAGCATCGAAAAGCTCTACAATCCTCTGAATGACTTGAGCTCCAAAGTCCGTGCCTATTATCTTGTAGATTGCCGCAATGAATCCAGCAGGAAGGATGATTAGAGTATCAGGTAAACTTGTAGGCTCACAAACCGACGTCAAAAGCAGATCCACCAGAGTCGATGTGACATGCTGGCGGGCGTTATCCCTGTATAGCTTCTCAATGTCTCCTAGGAGGAAGATTAGATTCGCTTCGGTCAACCGATTTACCAGTCCTTGGGCCTGTCTTCGAAGGCGTACAAGCAATTCTGTGTCAGAGGTTGCAGCTTTCCGCATTGAAGGCGGAATATACTTCGCCGGTACAGCGCCGTCGACTGTTGGTGCAACATATGGATTTTCTCGAATTCGTGGAGCAGGTGCTTCATAGGCATCTTTTCCCCCATCATCTTCTTCTTCATCGTTCTCCGAGTCGAACCCCTCAAAATCATCTTCTGATCCTGAGTTTTTTCTTATGTTTAGATCATCATCTTCGTCTTCGTCATCAGAAGTCAATTCGTCCTCTGAAAAAGGATTCTCAATCAAAGTATCCGATTCATCTTCATCAGACTCTAGGTTCTGGCTCTTGGCCAACTTTGCTTTCCTTCTCTTCTCGTCTAACCATTCATCTCCCTCTGCCTTGGCCCTTTTCTTCTCCTGGGAAGCTGTATCCTCAAGCTCATCGATTTCACCGAGCAGGTCACCAAACTCATCTAATTTTTTCCCTTTCTTTCCCTTTAGTCCCAATGCCTGCTCTAGCCATCCAATCTCCTCATCCTCACCCCAATCTGACTTATCGATATGCTTTTGAGATAATTTTGGCGGAGGTGATATTGACCGAGCCCTCGAATCTTGAGTAGGGACTGGCTCTGCCTTTTTGGTGTGTTTTAAGATAGACTTCGGCTTCGGAGAGCTACCCACATTCTCCAGTGTCGGTTGCTTTTTTTCGGGTTGTTTCGACTTTATTATCGGTCCCGCAAAACCAGGGCTGTCATATTCGGAATCCAAGTCCTGAGTGTGCTGAGATTTGTGTCGTTTCTGGGGTGGTGGTCCATTTCTGGAAGCTTTCTTCTGTACTCGTTCTGCCTTCCTTATATCTTTCCTTGACCCTTGATGCCTTGATCTCTTCCCTCCAGCTCCCAACGAAGCATCTGCAAAGGACTTAGTATAGAACTACTTCTAGAGTTGTGGAATCGTACCCAAACCTAACTCGGCAGCAAGTTTGCTAGGGAGTTTCAAACGACGATCTGAGGACATTTTCAATTGGGGGACAGCTGCAGTGTAGAGTTCATGGCTCCTGAGTCTCTAATATATGCTTGTTGCAGGCCGTATTAGAATCCGAAAGAAAGGATTGTACACAGATTCGCTGCGCCAAATCCCCAGAAAATAATATAAGTGGGGCAATTTCCACCCCTCCAACTGCCACAAGCACAACTCCCCAAGTTCAGACTGGACAAATCACTTCGACTGTATGTTTAGCCAGTTGCAGATATGTCAAAGGGTCATCTGAGTAACGATGAAGTAGGTCTCAATACACATTGTCATTAGTTCACTAACTGACTACAACAACCAGTTTATTGCCTCCTTGAATGATCTCTTCACAGCTGGCAGGACAAAGGATCACGGCAGCATCTATCTCACTCAGAAATGCAGTAATTGCTTCCCTCCCTCCAGACTCACTTCAAGCAACTTCTGACCCGTCACAGTGACATATGACCAAGAACCACCCTCTGAAACTAAACCATCAAACCCATTCCCAGACCTCAACCCCGCCAATCCACTCCCAATCATAATTCGGGCTACAAACGGTAAATCGAAGAAGAGGAGGGACGATAAGATCAAGCTTTCTACGATTGTTGAGCCGGATGCGCTTGAGGGATTTTATTCGAAGTATGCAGAGGTTTGCAAGGCGGGGATGTCAGGGTTGAAGAAGAGGGATCGGAGTAAGGCGAAAGAGAAACTCAAGGCGAAGAAAAAGAAGCAAGTTGCTGGAGGAAGTACTGCTACGGAAGTCAAAAAATAGACAGTTGAAAGGCTTTCATTTTCTGATTTTGGGGAAATAGTGAATTATACCCAGGCAAATGATGATTGCCAACCTACACCCTAACATTTACTAATCAGTGAACGTATGCAGATATAGTGTCTTGTATAAGAATTAGAGACGCCTTTGAAGAGTTCGCGGCCCTTGAGTAACAGACTTGAGCATCGTTTCTACACTGGCGTGTGCTTCATTTCTTGTCAGGCTGTGAAAGTTAGATGCCGATATTAAGCCACCGTCACACACATGGGTTATGCGGGATAAGAAATACTGATAGGATTGTAAAGTTCAGCGCCTTATTCTATTGTACTAATTCTGCTCCCCAATGATACATCTGTATTGAATATTCTATTTTCCTGCCCTATAAGTAGTCCTCGATCACTGGTCAACCTAACAAATTAGCACGCCGAGAAACGCCATTTGTAAGAAAGTGTGTGGCCACCTACCAAAATTCCAAGTCAACGTTTTTTATATAATCCCAAATCAACGATATCAGGTAGATGGAACAAGCCTTTGCTAGGTTTTGACAATGCGGTTATGTTTATCATACGCTTGGTATCATATCGTATAACGCTTCTTAAGATACGGAGGAGATTTCAGCAAATTCGTCAAGGATACGACTGAGTTCCGAATCGTCCCAAAGATTCTGAGACGCAAGTACTTATTATATTGTTCGTGGAGATGAAACACACTCTGAACTTACCTGCGAGAAAGCATCCCTTCCAAACTCCACGCTTTGAGGATGGATCAATTGGCTTATCTCGGAGGTTGTGCGAGGGTCAATACCAGTTACTGTGTTTTCGTCATCTGCTTCGACTCTGGCAACACTGGATATAGACCGAGCCTTAGTTTCGCCACCCGGTGTTTCAGGTTGCGGCTGTGCAGTTCTAGTCTGGGTTTGTGAACTTTGATAGCTAGTATCTTGCTGAGCACGAATCCCTCGCTTGATTCTAGTTTCTTTCTCGCATCCGGATAATGTTGATGTAAAGGGATATGAAGAGCGATCTTCCAGACCACGGTTGGAGGACAGCAGCTGTGGATCTATGGTAGATCCTAAAAATGTCCCCTCTGCAAAGTCTCGAACGAGTGGATACTCTTGGCCTTCTAATTGTGGACTTTGATTACTCGGCCGTTGATCAAAATTCGAGGGATTCAACTGGCAACCCGGAACGTCAAGTTGTCTACGCTCAATCTGGATACCTTGTTGGTTTTGAATTTGTCCGAGGAAATATGATTGAGGATTGTTAGGACTAAGTGAGATTGAAACGTGTCTTCGAGACTGGAATGATCCCGGATTGAGAATATTGCTGCTGGGTGTAATGAATTTCGACCCAGCTAAGTACTCTCTTGAGGGTGGTAAACTAGTGTCGACTGGACTGCAGTTTTGAGTTTGATAGGGGACCTCGGAATATCCGCCTGGCCAGTTTGTGTTGTGTTGAGGTTGCTGAAAATCATAGTTTGGCGAATCGCTAGTTAATCTTTCCATTAGTAAGAGTCACTATCTTAAGGTTATGGAGAAACTAAGGGTATTCGTAAATTAGGAATCATCTGAATAAACTGGCACTACTTACTTTTCAAAATCCTGAGGTGGCAAACATTGTGTGTGTGTGTTTATAATTGGGAGTCCATCATTCTGAGGGTGATTAGAGATATTTTGTGAGTGGAATCGTTCTGGCAAAACGACAAATGGATCGTTTTCAGTATGATAAGCTGCATGATATGGGCTCGACATATCAGCATATTCGAAACCCTTTCCACGATTCTCCATGGGTCCACCCGAGTATGAATTTCCTGACTTAGACCTCTTGTTAGTTGCATTTGATATAAGCTGATGTCTCTTCTCACCACGCCCTGATGGTTTAGATCTTGAAGGAGGTGGGCCTCCTATAGATGTGGAAAAGAAACGAGAAGCTCGAAGTTTTACTCCACACATATCGCAGCAACGTTTGCTAGCATCTCCCATACAAAACCAGCATTTACCGCTCGATTCAACCCGTCTTCGTCTCTCTTCTGGAGTAGTCTCCTCTAGGCCTTCAACAAGCTCACCATGGTCAATTGCTGGTCTCAATCTCTCTCTTTCCTGGCCCGTGATGCCTTCCCAATGAGCTTTGCACCTCCAGCATGTTCCTTCCGTTTTGTGCACAGCCGAAGAGGGTTCGTGTGTTCCGATCTGCAGGCAAAGATCAGGTGGGCATTTCAAATTTGGCCACTCGTCGGGACATGTTGAGATCTTCTTTGCTAAAACGTAAACTCGACGGCAGCATGGAAGGGTGAAGGGGGTGATTTGACACATCAGTTTGTGCTTGGTTGTTTTTTACTTGGCTAGATTCTGGAAGGTGTTGGGATCCCGTTTCCGGTCGAAATTTATTCAGGAATGCTCGTTTTTTGAGTCAAAGATGAGGCTGTATCGCAAGGCTTTGGTATTGATGTAGCGATCGAGCTACTATTATTACTCTTGAGTATCTTGTCGTCTTCTGGGTAATAAATGAGATGAGTGATTTCTCAACTAGTGGCAACTATAGAGGTGATTAATGGCGTTGTAGAGATGAGAGGTTGTCGGAAAGAGTAATTTGTATTGTAAGTATAATGACTGTGAACACCCGCTTAGTCAAATTGATTGTGGTCACTACAACATGTAACCTTTTTCCGGAGTGAATCAGAAGGACTCCAGAATTGGTGAAAATAATAAAGACAGTCGTAACTGGACGTGACTCTTCAGATGTTTTGATTGCCAGACAATGAGTGCAATAAATAGAGTTCCAGAGTTAGTAGCATGTAACCTATCAATATATTACACGAAACTGATGTTCAAGAATGCTGTTCAAGGACAAAATTCAAAGATAAGTCTCGCATAGCCACACACTAATAATGGGATATAAACGTCACTAGAGGCTAATGTCCGACAAAACTTCCGTGCAATATACGAGCCAGCATTTATGTGTGTAACATTCAAATGTAATGCCAAACAAGTAGAATTGGCCAAAGAGATATTGCGAACTCAGAAGTGAAAATACTACAGTAAGGATGGGGAAAAACCATAATATATATATGTATATATGTTGTTCAAGGTTAGCTTTCAGTTAAGCATTGTGATTACCCACTGGGTACTGCTGTTCAGGTAGATGAGTTTGAAAAGATAGATTTATGGTATACCGAAATAAGGTAACTAATTACCAGAAACGCCAAGAACTCTAATGGATGGTTTCCTTTTGCAATGTAGACAGAGCTCCTCAAATATATCAACCTCGAGAACGTATACTACAAACACTACAAACAAAATCAATCTATTGATTTCAAAGCCTCAGAAATCGACTTGGCTCATTAACAGATCGGGTTTATCACAGTCTGGGATAAACCCATATCTTTTGCTAACATAAAGGATCTGCTGTAAAGCACCGGTAGTTTTGTGTGAGTGAAATGTGTAATTCGGAAAAAAAAAGTCTTGGGTATGAAGGAACCCAGGGGCAGCTTTCTAAAGCTAAAAATAGGTGATTGAGCGAAATATTCAACTGATATATTCACCGTCAGTAGTAGTACGTTTTAACTACTTGCGAAGTAACCTTCTCACAAACTAAAAAGAAGGAAAATAGAAAAAGGAAAAGGAAAAGGAAAAGGAAAAGGAAAAGGAAAAGGAAAAGGAAAAGGAAAAGGAAAAGGAAAAGGAAAAGGAAAAGGAAAAGGAAAAGGAAA
>Ga0247734_1002201_pt1 | contig 13239 bp, 18 predicted proteins | sample UWRJL103311B2_FD_180933 | JGI IMG/M metagenome (GOLD analysis project Ga0247734, IMG submission 180933) | Plant litter microbial communities from Arlington Agricultural Research Station in Wisconsin, United States - UWRJ-L103-311B-2 | ecosystem: Environmental > Terrestrial > Plant litter >... | reverse complement strand
CTTGCCCTCCTGGGATTTGTGTTATTGGCACTCTTCATCGGTTACCCCATTGCAACATATGCAAGTAACCAGGCGGTGGCGGAAGCACAAACTTTAACTGTGCCGCCGGATATGTTCATGCGCAATCTGATCGACCCAGACACTCCAGAGGACGCAAAGACAATCAAGGATCTTAGGGACGGAAAAGAGTGGAAGTTAGTATTTAGTGACGAGTTTGAGACCGAAGGGCGGTCATTCTATCCTGGTGATGATCCTGTGAGTCTCTCAGTCTCTCTTTCATTCTCCCGATTGATTGGTGACCAATAATTTCGCCTAGTACTGGGAAGCAGGTATGCGCACCCAAAGGAAAACCCGCCGATTTGAGCTCATATATTGTGCAAGTTAGCCTACATTACTGGCAAACTAACAACCTTGAGTGGTATGACCCTGCAGGCCTGACTACCGCAGACGGAAATCTCGTCATCACTCTTTCCGAGCAGAATCCCGAATACAATCATAATCTTGACTATCGAGGTGGTACGTACATTATCTGTTTTGAGACAAAATATGCTCCCTAACGCTACCATAGGCATGTTATCGGTGGGCACAATCGTCTCGATTACTATCGAAGCTTCCTGTCAGCTGATACATTGCACGCAGACATGGAATCAATTTTGTTTCACTGGGGGATATATCGAAGCGAATGTCGTGTTGCCGGGAAAGAGCAATGTTGCTGGGTGAGCTTATACCAAGTCGCCACTGTTTCTTGCTCTAATGTAAGCCGATATGCAGTCTTTGGCCAGCTATTTGGACAATGGGAAACCTTGGCCGAGCTGGGTATGGGGCTTCGCTGGAGGGAATGGTGAGTACTATTCTTTGCCGTAGCAAAACATCAGAGGTCAACCCCTTTCTTACAGTGGCCATACTCTTACGACGCTTGTGATGTCGGGACAGCACCAAACCAAACGATAGATGATTTACCCGAAGCAGCTGTAACTGGGGGGTCGGGTGTAGGTCTAGTTCGACCTTTTTCTTGTGCCACATTCAATGGTTCCTTCGCAGGGAAGCGCTCTGTCTTACTTGCAAGGTCAACGGTTATCGAGATGTACATGCTCGGGTCCGATTTCGCACTGGTTCCTTACGCTCAGATTGTGCTGAACTCTCTAAATTTATACAGGAGAGTCACATCCAGGACCTATACACGATGATGGAAGCTATGTGGGGCGTTCTGCACCCGAGATCGACATATTCGAAGCTCAGGTAGGCTCTGGCGTCGGAGGAGTCTCTCAATCCTGCCAGTGGGCTCCCTTCGACTATCAATACGCGTGGGATAATACTACAGAGAACTTGATTATTGCAGACGACACTATCAGTCATCTAAATGAGTATCTAGGAGGACAGTTTCAAGAGGCTTCCAGTGTAATAACCGAGACAGATCCCGGCTGTTATCAAATAGAAGGAACAGGATGCTTTAGCGTCTACGGCTTTCAGTACAAGCCTGGTATGCCGTGTTCTTTTGTGGTCGCCTTTATGCTCGCTGATAGCTTTAAGGCTTTGATAGTGGATATATATCTTGGGTATCAGGTGGTCAATTAGCTTGGACTGTTAACGCAGCTGGATTGTCAGCAAACGAAAAGGTCGAAATATCAGCTAGGCCAATCCCTCAAGAACCTTTGGTCCGTGTGCTCTAGTCTTGCTACTTCACGCCCCTCTTACTTCTTCTTCCAGTATATCCTAGCGAATCTGGGCATTTCATACAACTTTGGAGCTATCGACTTCGACGAAATGCAATTCCCAGCAATCATGCTGATAGATTACGTTCGCGTTTATCAGGATCCTGATAATGTCAACATCGGATGTGATCCCTGTATGCATTCGTGTTGTCGTACATTATGTTGACCTGCAGCTCATCGCCCTTTATTTAGCTAATTTTCCCACACAAGATTACATCAATACGTGCGGTCGATAATACTTGTCTGCTATGTCATTTTGCTCACAATATTTCAGATATAACGAGGCTTATACCGACGCAAATCTGACCACCTGGGTCGACGACTACGGTCAAACAGTACCGAAAAACAATCTTACGGACGGTTGTACCTGAATAAACTAGCATGGACCTTTTAGGCTCGAATTGGACAGATTTATTATACATTGAAGGCAGTAGAATAGATTAAGGAATAACATATCTTCTTGATCACACTATCAGTATCGCTATGCAGAAATTTCTCGCACTTCGACTAAGAAATCTCGAACAAAGCCTTCCAGCGCACCCATGTCGTGCGATTGCGTTTCTAAAGCTTTAGTAAAGGTTTCAACATATGCGCTGCAAAAATCAAAATCAAATCCTCATAGAATTCGGAGCACAAGTATGGCATACCTTTGCACTCCGGGAAATGCTGCGCGAAGCATCTCATTACATGTCTGTCGCAGACTGTCAACGCTGAATGTTGTGACGATGCTGCTTTTAACCATGTGGAATACCCGTGTGAGAATTAGAGCTTGTAGCTGCAGCCCGCTTCGGTGATCAGAGTCTGTGAGCACCGCTAAAGTTTCTTGCACAATAGGGACCAAGTATTTCTCGAAGAACGTAGTTGATTTCTCCTCTGAGAAGTTTACAATGATCTCCAGTGCAACTGTAGTTTGGCCGGTCAGTATTTCGATGAGACAGTTGCAGTGGAAATAGAACAGACTGCGGAGTCCTGTTTCAGATATGTCCCCCGTCGGGTGTTTGATTGCCCAGAAAACGCTTTGCATGTAAAGATCAAACGCTTGCGTTGGGAGACCCGTCAAGCCTAACTTCGAGGTCAGAGCAGGTCAGATTGGAGATGCACTGTGCACATACCAGGGAAACAGTTCTTGTTGGTGCTACGCAATAAACGGAAGAAATTTGTGCGATGCTCCGGGAACTCAATAAAGTCCTCTGTTATCAGCGCCAGCGTTGGATCGAAGATCGTTGCGAAAATACGCTCTATATATGGTGTAACTGAGGTCTGGAGCATGGGCTGTCGATAAGAAAGTAGGTTCACTTGAGAGTGCCAACCCACGTACTTCAAGTTTGGTGACTAAGATGTCTAAGATGCGAAGTACCTCGGCTTCGCGAGCATATGCGACGCTGGCATTGTAATCATCCAAGATAGCGTCGAGTAAAGGAGGTGTTAACCGATACAGAACGATATCCAGGTCCTCTGCTCTCGACACAAAAGCTCCCATCAGGATCAGGATCTCTTTACGGACAGACTTGAGGTCTCGAATGCCTTGAAGTGATTTCATGTCGCCTGCTCCGATAGCTCAGTTGAAAATGCTCGACATGGGAACCAAGAACGTACTGGAGGAAATAATCTCGTTTATGGTAATACTGACAGCACGATAAAGCCCAAGCATATCCGAGAACAGATGTCCGAGCTGCGAGAGAAATGCCTGCCCAAGCGCAAGGCAAGCAGCAGTGTTGCTGCGAAGCACATTCGTGAACACTTTCACGTTGTGGTCGTCATCCAGAACGTCTAGGTCTTGCGACGCCTGAGCCATCAGCATGTCCCACTGCAATACATATTTAGAGGGGAGGAAGTGTCATAGTATGAGCAAGACTCACGGCTTGATTGGAAACGCCCATGAGCTGTTCAATCATGGATTCTTGCTTAGTGGCATCAGTCTCTGCTGATATGATGTGTGCTCCTGCTTGAGAGACGACATTATACTACGGGAATAAAAAAAGCCTGTTCAACAACCAAACATCGTGAATGGGGGGAAAGAGGGCATGCCTGCTGTGGGGATAAATCTTTCGTGATCGTGGGCAAAGATCTCAGAATTTCTGACATAAAAGGCTCCTTTTCCTTTGCTTGGATGGTGACGAATGGTCGCTTGCATGTCTGGGCGATTTTCATAAAGGTATCGCAAGCCATATCCTTGACACCTATACCAAAGCTGTAGTGAGCATTCGATTCTACAATGAAGCTTCAGAGCCTCTATACCTTCATGCGATTCGTGCATAAACTCGAAAAGCTTCACTGAGACAACTTTGAGGAACCCCCAGTGACGATTGAGGAATCTGGGATATTGTCCTACGACATACATAATGTTGCTCGCGATCACAACCTTGTCATCTTTATCTCTACGACGCTCCGCGAGGCCTAGGAGTTCCCGCAGAACACCGTGCAGAAATGTCCTTTCCTCAGTCTCGTCTGGCGGACAGGCTGACGTTAGCAATGCCTCGATTAAGAACCAACAATGCTTACCCATAGTCCCTGATATAGATCCTATCGCCCAGCATAACGAATTGAGGTTTTGCCATGACCATTGTGTTCCATCGACTTGCTTGGATAGTTTACTTTTCAAAACATCTGTGGTGTTAGTCTTGTCCAGATGGGTAAGATACGTGAGAACTTGTTTCATAGACTGATGCAGAGCACTGGTATCGTTGTCCTTGAGCTCCTCCCGAACAAGCTCGCCATCTTCATTCTCTATCACAAGAACCTGCTTACTGTCAGTTTTTGAAACCTGAAGAGTGTCGTACCCGTACCTCGTTGGGTTTGGCCATGCGCTCAATAAAAATGACACGCAACTCGCTGAGTATTGACAAATACATGTCCTTTCGCAGTGGTACTGAGCTGAACAAAGACACGTCGAAGTCTCCCTCTGGATCAAGTGTGAAGGCTTCGACTGGGAGTAGAAGGGTCTCCTCATACAGGGAAGTTAGGAATGTTTGCCAATACTCAACGCACATCTTGAACAGTTCTCTGTCGTCAATTATGGAGACCTGCAATAGATAACGATGGGCATCGAGTAATGCGTGGGTGATGGTTTGCCCGGAAACGCTTTCGATAGTTGTGATATGCGCAGACAAAAAATGTGCGAGAAAGAGCGTGATGTTGAACACCAATTCTTGTCCAGAATCGTTATTATCGTATATAGTAGCCATGTCTGTGTTTGGGGGCTTCACGGACGACAGCCGTTGGATAAAAGATGACAATATAAAGACAACCTTTCCGTCGTGATCACGGTTGAAAGGTTTCTTCGCGATTTCCGACAAGCAAAATATGCTAGTGTTTCTGAACTCTGCCGATGTCATGAACTAAATTTATCATAAAGTCAGAACACACAGAATGACCGAAAGAAACTTGACACCAGCCTTGTTGAGGAGACATTCCACAATATCTGTCTCGACCACATAATTGAGAGGAATCCACGTGAGGAAACGAGCTAGGGCCTCCAACGTTGACCTGATTAAGGAAGGCTTCGTCGAATCGCGCAGGGTTCCTAAACAAAGTTCGAAGACTGTAGCGAATTCCATCTCCAGCTGCTGCTTGAGCTTCGCCGCTTTCGCTCGTGTCAGGCGATCCAAATGAAAGTCGTAGATGTCTTCTGAAAGCAGCCTGAGTATGTGCATATTGTTCTCGCAAAGAGATTCATTAGATCTGGAGGATTCGATAAGTTCAGGAATGAAGGAGGGCCAGTTTTCCGGCCATTCATGTTTGAGGACCTTGACAACAATATTTAGCTCTGAGACTAGCACAGACTGCAAGATGTTCTGACCTGAACAAGTGTTCCATTAAGTTTGTTCACGTATGCACGATCTCTCCTTAACACTATCTCATCGCCCGCGACAGAGACTGTAGTTTGCACTAAGAAGTTCCTTATACCTGTTGCAACTTCATTGGAAGATGCGCTTGACGAAGTGGTCTTGGACTCACCTTGTTTCTGATCTGGAGGCAGCACACTCCAACGCGTGCTAATGAGCCGATCGAGAATTTGTAGGGCAAGAAACTACACCACAATGGGGGTCAGAACCAATATTTTCGAGTGACCATATTCGGAATAAACCTTAGTTGCAATAGAATTGGAAGTAACAAGGATTTCGGGTACTTTGGTCCAAGAATCAGAATGTTCTTGAAACCGGACAAGAATTGCTTTCGCCTCTTCGTGCTGATTACAGAAAGTCAATACGAGTAGGAATGCTGAGGAAGTTCAGACGCACCTGCACTGCATTGTTATTTGAGTAGAGAGCATCTACGACCTGATCCAGCAGGTTTACATTGAAAGGGCCTTCAGAGCTGAGATTCAACAAAGCCTAAGCACCCGAGTCAGCACCTTCTAAAGACAATTGTGTAAACCGCCAACTCACATCCATGAGAGCAGTAGCATAGAATGTGGGTTTCCTTTATGATTCCAAACGGGAAGAGGCTAGATATGCATCAAGAGAACAATGGGCGGACATTGGAGTATAACAATAGTGTGGGTGTCATTATGCAATTCAATATGGACAATGGCTTCCCCATGTGTCATGAAAGGAGTGCATCAAGGTCGCGTCCGTAGTCAAAAAGCTACAAGGACCCGTTCTGGAGAAGTCGAAGAAATGTTGAATATATCCTGTCCCACTTGCAGTAGCAGATTGCAGCAAGACAAACGGTTGAAGACAACGGAGATATGGATTGTTGACCAAGACTAAATCGGGATTGCGAATGTTTATTTGGTCCGAATTTACATTTATTTGTACACGATTTACATGAGGCCCGCGAAATTTCACCAACTCATAAGCCTCAAGTTCAGACTCCAAGCTCTTTGGCAGCTATGCATCGAACAGAAAATGGATATTTCATATTCGTCAAGTAGTGAGTACACTTCTGAACGGTCACATACACACACATACATAGGTAACGACGATGATAACTGCAACGACAAGAGTGGGGGAAAGTAGCGCAAAGAGGAAGTCAAAGTCGAAGGTGAAGGCACGCAGAATGAAAGAGACAAGTTACGAGGGGAAAAAATAGAGGATAGCATCGGATAAAGAGCATGGCGAAAATTTGCGTTTCTTCAACAACAGACTGAAAGGCGGCCATAAGGCAGAAGGGGAAGAAAAACCACACAGATAAGGCGATGAGACTCATGTTCTGCACCCGCTGCATCCCATATACTCTAGAAAGATGTGTATGTACAAGGTTTAACCTGAAAGATAAAGGTCTCATGCCTGCGTAGACCGAAAAAGACATTAGCAAAGTGCTTATTCAGAGTTTAACAGCCTACTCGCCTCGACAGCAGGCGCTTCAGGATCATTAGTAGCAGGAGCCTCCTCCTCCTCGGGCTCCTCAGCGATTGTTTCGTCGACCTTGGCAGCGGCGGCGACAGCAGCAGCCTCGGTATCCTCCTGAAAAAGGGCCGAGATCAGTCGAGTTCAAGAGTACACAGAGCAGTCGAGCAGGGGAATGATGCTTGAGGCAAGACAAGAGTAAGACAATGAATTCTTACGGGTTTTTTCGATCCTGCTCGAGAGCCAGCACGGGATGCGGGTTTAGCAGAAGCAGCACGGGATGCAGGCTTAGCAGAGCCAGCACGAGATGCCTTGGATGCTGGTTTTCCTTGCGCCTTCGAGGTGGGTTTGGCGGCCTTCGAAGCTGGCTTTGCTTTTGTCGCTTTCGACTCAGGCTTAGCCGTCTTCGATTCAGGTTTGGCCTTTGAAGCAGGCTTAGGCTATAAACATAATCAACATCGTTTGCTTGTGAAGCCTGAGGGGAAAATCGACGACGTACCTTCTTGGAAGCGGGCTTCTCCGCCTCTCCCTCGTCGCCATTAAGCTCGTCAGCTTTACGCTTGCGGCCCTTGGTCGACTTCGGCTTTTCTGCTACATCACCCTCGGCACCACCTTCTTTTTCAGCCTTCTTCGTTTTGGGCTTTGCAGGCGCCTTCTTTACAGGAGCCTCTACTTCAGCTTTAGGTTGGTCCTTGATCCTAGAAGAACGGCGAGGCTCGGCTGCGCCGGCGTCGACAATCTCAGTAGAGGCAGCTGCTTTGCGGGGCATGATAGTAGGAAGGGCGGGGGATGCTTGGATGATGGCGGTTGAGAGAAGGAAAATAAGGAACGCGTTCTAAGCTCAACTCAACTCCGAATGGGGTCGGAGGCGTGAGAATATACTTGTTGATTGTTCTCACCGCGTATCACGTGCGTATAATGCGCGTCGGCCGGCCTCGACCTAAATTGACTCATTCCACCTGACTAGAACTTGAAGCAGGGAGCATGTTTAAAAGCGAGGCCAAAATTGGTTTTTATTCTCCTCCCGACAATACCATACAAGTGTTTATACAAAAATCATCAAAAATCATGAAGGAAAGCAATACGTTAAGTCGAACTACAACACATTGTAGCCCCACTTCCTCGACAAGTCTACACCATTCTTCAACTGTTCTAGGGTCAAGAAGATAAGAATGGTAGTAGGCTGCAATCGCATCCAGGCTGGCACCCATCCTTTAAACATGAACATGGCACCCTCGTTCTTCATCGACGTCTTTATGACGGCCATTGTTGACTAAAAGCTGGGTGTGAGTTTGTTATTTGGGAGAGATAATATGCGAGGCGAACATTCGATCCAGGACCAGAAGCATTCATAATTCGACTCTGTGCAGGGCAGTCAGTAAGGATGGCCACCTTGCAAGCGATCAATAAATCGACGGACCTTCAAAACGTCGGCAGGCGAGCAAACTGTGGTTGCAACGGTTCCCTGTGTGATCTGTCTTAGCTCCCTAGCTCACCCGGTCATTCGAGCTACATACCGCAATAAAACTAGCTGTGAAATGCAATCCAATGTTATCACTGAAATACTTTGTCTTCAACAATTCCGCCTTCGCGAAGTCATATCTGATATAGCAAGTTAGACGCGAATACCTGAGCTCCCCAAGGAAGGATGGACCACTCACGATGCGAGTTGACTTGCATTCATAAGCATGGCACGGAAGACGTTCGGTCCTGCACCACGTAATAGCGAAGAAGCACCCTCTTCCCGAACCATCTATAAGTCAAGTCCACAAGTGAGCACGAAATTGGATCGCAGAAGATGTATAGCTAGAGAAACATACTCGGTATAGAGCGTCCAAGGAATGCTTATAGTTGAATCGCTTCTCCGGAGGTTTCGCGAGGTCTCCTTGAAGGCGAACCATGACGATCTCTACATATCAGATATGAATATTTGGTCAAGGAACTGGGACAGAACATATTCTCGTGCCTCCAGGATTGCCAATGAGACCTGCGATTCCTCCAGCTACATTGGATTCCAGGGATCAGATGCAGTCAAGGAAGGGTCAAGAGGAGTTTGCGCACCCATGGTTCCAGCGAGAGCCAACGTCAACGCGGGTGAATTCTTGTCCGCACCGAGGATCTTCTTGCTCTCATCATAGGCCCAGAAGCGACACATTGAGTAAGTCATTTGACGTAGCCATGTCCCCGTGATGCCATCGAACAGTCCTCTAACACCTGGGAAACGGAAGCGGAACCCCTTGTCAGCTCATGCATGGATCAAGATGATAGGGATGGGGGATGAGACCTGCGGTGCTGACCGTCTTTCTGATACTGTCGACCATGCGCTTGTCACCAGAGGCTTGTAGACGAACTTTCGTGAGATCCAGAGGGCTGGACATAGTTCATGGATCAGTTCATGATCGTGCTGACAGTGGCATGCGAAGCTCACTGTGTGATGGAGGCTGCAATAGTGGCAGCCAGACCTAGAGAGTGTATGAGCTTGTGTGTAGTGCTCTGCAGTAGAATGACCCTCTTACCTCCAAGCCAGAAAGGATATGGCTGCGCCGGTTTGGCGACACTGCTGGGCGTAGTCATTTGTCGAGTCGTATATGCAGCAGATGATGGTGGTTGTAAGAAGGGCTAGACGTGCGAAATGTAGTGACTGGTGACCCCGGTCGTTCGCAACGCGTGCTGTTGAACTTCGAAGCAAGTCGTATGACGTCTAAGGAAGGAAGGAGGGGGCGAGGATTCACCTATATTCACCCTGTATCTGCTTAATTTATAGTTCTAAATATAGCATCAGTAGAGCAACCTCAGGTAGTCGATGTTGAGTATACCTGAGTATACCGCACTAATGAAGAAGGCGATATTGATGATGGGATATCATGAATTATGGATGCGTACCAGAGACCTTTTATTGTTATAGCCCTGTTTGTCTCAGACACAGCTACATGTTTCGGTGGCAATCGGCACAACAAGGAGGCGCGAATGGGCGACACCGCTAATGATCAGGAAGGACATTTGACGAGGAGATAATCCCAATGAGACAGAGCCTTCAAGCGGGTTTACCCGACCCCAGTCAGCTCAGAAGTTTCCAGAGCGCTGTGGTTTTCGGGGCTAAGTAGCGCCCTACACAGTTTCAGGGATCTCTCAGGCCAGAGTAAAATGGTACAGATAAAGTCCTGAAAAAATAAAGGGGTGTTGTGTTGTTCAGTCCGGATTAGGCTAAGTGTGGACGACGGGTGGTCCGGTCGGTCTGGGCGGCCCGCTACTTACCACTACACCACCATGTCGTCCTCTCGCGACCGCGTTGAAGATACCTACGAGGCACAGAACGATCAACAGCTAGACAGCCTACACTCTAAACTCCGAACTCTACGTGGGGTACGTGAGTCTGGCATGTCAACCAAGGCTTATCTCAATTAACGCACCCAATTTCTAGATAACAACTGATATACACGACGATGTGGAGAGACAGAATCTCATGCTAGATGACACAGTGCGTTTGACTCTCTATAAAACATATCAAATCGCATAATTGAAAATACAGGGGGAACATTTCACCTCCTTTGGGGATTCACTCCGACAAACTTCACGACGAGCTGGGCAAGCTTTTGGCATTGGCTCTGGCAGTCTGAAGACATGGCGTATAGCTGCTTTGATTGTTTGCTTCTTCATCACATTTTGGATAGCTTCAAAGGTCTTCTGGTGGTGGACTTCATCCTCTCCAGCGCCTGCATAGCTTGAGATGGTGGGCTGCGGTACGTCCCATTCTCAAGACCCTCGCAATGGTACTTGTTCTTATCCTGCATACAGACCTGCACATCCATCCGATTCCCGCTCGTTGCCACCGATGTTGTGCATATATATTGCCAGTTACAGCCATATCCCTGCGACATTTACATATCGCCACCTCTGATGGGTGTGACACGGCCGCTTGTATTGGTATTACGCGTCACTAGTACAGACAACAGAAAGGCGCAGCACAGAGTTAGCTCGTGTCCCTATCCAGAGTATACATGAATGCATTCATTTGTTTACCCCGACACAATTTCTACGCAACATATTCTCCATTCTTCTTGTGCCAGTCCTCCAGCGAATCAAATGCTTCAGCTGGATACTTGTCGAAGACTTGCACTTTTCCTTCCGGAATGCGGACATAACTGGGGCAGGAAGCCCTCATTGCAACCACCTAGAAAATGTATCAGCTCCTTGCAATTTGACTAGATGCAACGGGCGCTCTACCAGCTGCTCAGGTGCCTTTAGTTCAGGAGAATCAATAGCGGAGGCGTAAGGATGCAGGAGGTCAGGCCTACAATGGTTCATCAGCTAACAGGTCGAAATACACTCGCTAAGAACTCTGCATTTACCATGCTGGGTCGTATAACCAGAGCATGGCTGAGCAATGTTTGCAGAAATTTCTTTCAGAGGACGCGATCTTTTCGTCTGGAGTATCGCGATGCATAACAGCCTTGTATATTCTGAGATCCAGGTAGATCACAATGTCTCGCCATGAAGGTTAATATGTAAGAAATATAAATGTTACACGCACGATACGTTGTCTCTTCCTTTTACTTCCAGCGTGTTAGCCAGAGCTCCCAGATTGATAGAACCCTGCACGCCTCCCACTTTTCGGCAGATAGAGCACTGGCATAGGGCAAATGGCACAGGAGTGTGAGAGTCGACGCTGAAGCGTACTGCACCGCAGTGGCAACTTCCTTTCAGATTTACTGGCATGTTGTTACGCGTAGGTCGAAACCACTTGTAATGGTAGTTCACGGACTGGATAGATATTGGATCACCAGTGAAATCATTCCGGCGATATCGTTGGCGCCACGCCATCACGTGGCGTCGGCATTGCAATTGCTCAAACCCTCATCTACGAACCGCGTCAATTGCACAGTTACTGGTCCTACAGTCTCTCTAGGACTGCTTTAGCACCATTGAAATTCCAATTTAACTGGCTTAGTTGGCTTAGAAAGAAGACGACAGACCAGGACGCACACACGGGACTGCCTCGAGGTGTGTCTGTATGAGCAATATTTTCAGCTTTCAGATAGCCGACTTATCCAATTGCACATAGCTCAGATAGCTTCCTGGCCGACCATATAATCTCGCTTACTATGTCCCCAACTACTGGGAATGCTGCCAGCTCACTACCTCTACCCGATCTCCTACCCCTCCAGACCCCGCAACGCATCAATGAGCTTCTCCAGAACAACATCTCTCCCTTAGACTCGGAGCTACGTGAGCTCTCGACCACCGCCACTAATTTATCACAACAATGCTCCGGTCTTGACGACGACATCTCTGCCATGCAGAATAGTCTGGATCAACTGAAGCGAAAACGAGATGCATTGGGCGCAGAGGTGCAGAAGTACCAAACAGTTACCAGCCCAGTTAGGCGCCTGCCCGCGGACGTTCTATGCGAGATCTTTCAATGGAATGTTGAATTTGATGTATCTACACTCAGCTTCTTCGACTCGCTCGACATTGGCGAAGGACCATGGCTCCCGAGCTATGTCTGTCGACGGTGGAGAGAGGTTGCTCTTTCATTCTCGAAGATCTGGACATCTGTATCCGTGAAACTCCCATCCTTTGACGTTGACAACGGAAAGAAAGCCACAGGATCTAGTTTTCTTCTTGGCCTTCAACTGGCCCGATCTGCCACTCAGTTCCTTGGTGTGCGAGTGGAATATCATGATTTCGAGTCGAAATTGAACAGCTATCACCCCATCATCATCACCCTCGTACCGTCCTCCACTCGCTGGAAAGATTTCGTAGCCTGCATGCCCTCCAAAGCCTTCCATGCATTATCTCCCCTAAGCAACATCCTCCCGAATCTACGTTTTGCAGACATACGGCCCCTGTTTCGCCTAGCAGAAGGCCGTGCCCTAGACATCACTCCCAGTCGGTTGCATCCTATCAGTTTCCTTGACGGCTTACCCGAGCTGCGTGAGCTGCAACTGGCGGATATTAGCAATCCTTCTGAATCTCTCTCCGCCTTCAATTGGGGAATTGTACGACGCATTGATTTGTGGAAATCAAACGTCGCCTTGTTGGAAACCACTACCCCTGCGCTGCGTATGTTGCTTCAGCGCACCACGAGAGTGGAGGAGTTTTTCATCGAGGGTGTCGATGTCATGGATAGTGTGAGCGACATAGGACTTTCTGCTGTTCATCTCGAATGTCTTCACTCCATTGGAAGCTACGACAGCATACACGACACAAGCGTCGCTGGCGCCGATATTTGGAGC
>Ga0247734_1002200_pt1 | contig 13239 bp, 11 predicted proteins | sample UWRJL103311B2_FD_180933 | JGI IMG/M metagenome (GOLD analysis project Ga0247734, IMG submission 180933) | Plant litter microbial communities from Arlington Agricultural Research Station in Wisconsin, United States - UWRJ-L103-311B-2 | ecosystem: Environmental > Terrestrial > Plant litter >... | reverse complement strand
CTTCTTGATCTCACATTATACCCAGCTAATCCGGCATAGATTGAGGTTGTTCCCTTCTTCCACAAGATGGCCTTTACTATTGTAGCTAGAGTTGGAGAAGATAACCCAGCCTCTGTTATTGCTACAACCATCGTTGCCTATCAGCTTAGCTCCATTCTTACAGGCATTGTATTTTACATTCAAGGAGTGTTCAAGTTTGGCTACATTGTCGGATTCATTCCTAGGCATATTCTCGTTGGCTGTATTGGCGGGGTTGGGTGGTTCTTAATTGCCACTGGATTTGAAGTATCTGCTCGGCTTGATGGCAACCTGAACTACGACCTTGCTACGCTAAAAACCCTTTTCCAGCTCGACACCGTCTTCCACTGGTTAATTCCGTTTGTTCTCGCCCTGGCTCTTGGCTGGTTACGTGGAGTAGTCAGCGAAGGGTCGCTCAAGAAATTCCTGATACCGGGATTTATCCTAGGAATTGGGGCAGTATTTTACTTCTTTGTGTTCTCTTTAGATGCTCTAGAAATTGGGAGCATGAGGCACACCGGTTGGATTTTCGACGGTCCGGAAAGCGGCGAGCCTTGGTGGTACTTCTGGACTTTGTATACTGGCGAAAGTATGTTACTCCCTTACTCTTACGTTATGAGAGATGCTAATTCTCGTAGATTTTAAACTCATCCGCTGGGATGCGATACTACATACTGTTCCAGCTATGTTTGCGCTCACGTTCTTTGGTGTATTGCATGTACCTATCAATGTTCCTGCCCTCGGATTTGCTCTTGGACATGACGATCTTGATTTGGACAGAGAGCTGAAAGCTCATGGTGTGTCGAATGCTCTCTCTGGCTTAGTTGGAAGCATGCAAAACTATCTAGTCTACTCTAACAGCGTGGTCTTCATCAAAGCTGGTGCTGAAGGCCGTTCGGCTGGAATCATGCTTGTGATTCTTACGGCGGTGCTTTTGGTTACCGGACCCGCCACCATCGGTTTCATACCTGTTATGATGGTCGGTTGTCTGATTTTCCTGCTCGGTTTCGAGCTCTTTGTCGAAGCTGTCTGGGATTCCCGTAAGAAACTCAAATGGCTTGAATACATAACAGTGAGTACTTCCTTGTCTTGTATTGCCTCGAGTAAGCTATGTGAAGCGATAACCAACTAACTGCTTCAGGTGATTACCATTGTGCTTGTAATGGGCACATATGACTTTGTGGTGGGAATATTTGTAGGCATCGGGCTTGCGTTTGTGTCTACAACTTGGCAAACCTCAAGAATCCCAGCCGTTCGAGCTTCCTACCCAGGAGATGTAGTACGATCTACAGTACGGAGAAACGCTACACAAAGTCGATATCTTCATGAAGCGGGTGAGCAGACTCAAGTGAAGAAACTTGGAGGGTATCTCTTTTTCGGTACTATTGTCAGCGCGGAAAACGAAATCCGGCACTTGATCGAAGAAAAGAACTTCAAAGAGAGACCAATTCGGTACCTAGTTCTCGATCTGCAGCATGTTACTGGTATCGATTATTCTGCAGCCGAAGCCTTCAATCGCTTAAGTAGAGTCCTGTATAAAAAAGGTGTTGCTCTCTACTTGAGTGGTGTGCACCCAGGACAGGAGCTTTGCGAAAGCTTGATTAGTGTCGGACTTGGCCAAGAAGATATTGAAGTTAAGATGTTCGTCGACCTTAATTCTGCACTCGAGAGCTGTGAAAACGAATACCTCAAAACCCTCTATGCAAGCAAAGAGGCACGTTCTAAACGACAACCAACCTCGCATCTTGATGTTCCAAGCAGCGACCACGCTTCTCTCCACCTTTCGGAACCACAGTTCAACTCTCCACGTGGAAATCAGCTGCAGAAGTCAGCGCATTTCGCACTTGATCAACACCCAAGCGAGACACGCTATTACAACCTGAGCCAGCCTCTCAAACTCCTTCTCCAGACTTTTCAATCGCTCACTCCTCAAACTGAAGATTTCTGGTTCAGGTCTTTACGATTCTTTGAAAGGAAAGAATATCTAAGAGGCACTGTTCTTTTCAAAGTCGGTGAAAGTGCTAAGGGATTCTATCTTGTCGAAGAGGGGATCCTAAGAGCAGATTACGACTTACCGCAAGGCAAGTATTTTGAGAGTATAGTAGCTGGTACCACGTGCGGCGAGTTACCGTTCTTCTCCGAGACGGATCGCACGGCCACAGTGATGGCTGAACGTGACTGTGTTTGTTGGCTGCTCAATCGCGAGAATTGGAAGTTACTGCAGAAAGAGGAGCCAGAGATTGCACAAGAATTGTTGAGAATTTCCCTTAAACTCACGAGTGAGCGTATGAGTGCTATCACTTCATACGTGTTGACGACTGCTGGATAAGCAGTGAATGGAAGAGTTTGTACATATGGTGCATATATATCAGGGCAAAGTTTACAAAGCGGGGCGTTAGTAATTTGAGATATTTGGCCAAAATTCTTAAAATCGCATTGGAAGGAGTTTTGGCAAAAAGGGCGAGGAAATGTACTAAATTTCACCTATATGATTAGAGGATCTTTGCAGGAGAGGGGTGTATATAAAACCCTTTTGGGCATCTAGGACCGAGGTAGTTGATGGGAATTGGGATGATGTGGAACTTTGGTTTGTCCGTGCTGACTTAGTATCTTATCGAATTTGGAATGTGGATAATGAGTTGCATTGAAGTGTATTGTAGTATATTGCGGCACGACTCAAAAATAAGTTTAAGCTCATCAAGTCGAAGAGAGCATGAGATGCTGCAACTATTTAAAATGTATTTGTTTATACCTAACCCGCTTAACTCAGTGCCGCCCTCTGAAGTTTCTGTCCGCCAAACTATACTCTTGGGATTTACTTCATCCTACTACCTCTACCCATGATAACTACCATAAAGCGAAAAAAAAAATCTCAAATAGTAGTAATTTGACCAACATACCCGAAATATTCCACCCTGCTATCCTTGTCCACTTTGACAACTGCCACGCCGACTTAAGAGGGGGGTGTTATAGGCTCCATGAAGGGTCCAAATCCTCTAACATATGTCAGAGCTATCGGGTGCTCTCAACTCTCCAACTTTCCCATTCCGTTAAAGTTATAGAACAAGCGCAAGAAGCCAAGCTGGTTTGATGGTAAAAGGGGCACGAGATGTATTAGAAAGTAATCATACAGAACTTTTTGAAATACAATGCATTAATCCAGCTTAGGATTATTACCCTATACATAGCTCCTGCCTAGGTGGGATTTCTGATATGATTCAAACCCAAAATTCCAAAGATGTCCTGCTGTTTGGTCAAATCCATATCCTTTCGAACTGGTTGATCCAATGTGCTGTAGCAAAGCTGGCGTTGTGGCCCATCTTATCCAGCCTTCCTTATCCGAAATCTTTTCGACCATCATGTCCACGAGCCAATCCGTCTCCAAGTCGGTTTTCTGAAGGAGAGAAGCAACGATGTCGCGCGGGTAGACATAGCCCTGTGAACAACATCCGTTCTTGTTCATCTCATGTATCCCAGGTTTGAGAGGCCAAATCGAGTTTCTCCCACACGCGAAGAAAAGGGCGACCAGCGCTGGGATACACACTACAGATATCGCCAACACGGACGTATTTGGCATAAAGTTCTGCACTGCCCTTGATCTACTTCTTGCGAATATCATGAGGCTAGTCGTGAGCACCCAGGTTACGAAAGACCAAAAGACATATATAGGCCAGTCTTCACTGTTCCATCCGAAAAGGTCCTCGGTATAAAATAGCCTCAAAAATACCCAGCTCCTGCCTGGTCGGCGACTCATTTCTGTCTCAATGTTCCGCAGCGCTTCTAGCGCTCGTGGATACCATCCTTCGACTGCGAGTGTATCATCTTCTATCATGGCAATGTATCGTGCGCCCGTGGAATAGCAGTCGTTCAATAGATATGTGTAGTCGAATATGGTCTTGTTCCGGTACCACCCACCTTCTTCCCAGTTTTTTATGCGAGGCACATCGTTTTCCTTGTATTTTAGTACTTTGTTCGGTAGGGCTCTAATCCACCTATCGCCTGATATAGGATGTTTTATAAGCTCTGTATGGCCAATAAGAATATTGAGGTAGATAGTGCGTCGTTCTTCGTCCGTGAGACCATCGAGGAGGGACCCAATCGTCCGCCGCACATATTGTTCATCTCTCCGTGCCACCGTTGCGATCCCAATACACATCGCCGGCGGTTGTTGTGAAGTCGTTAAGTCTGCCGGGAGCAACTCTGCAGATTTTATGAAGGCATCAGCTTCCCTAATCCTGCCCATAGAGTACGTTCCCTCGTACGCGCGATTCGGGTCGAAAAAGAAGGACGTAGGGTCGCGGTAGTTGGCATGGCGGTAATATTGAGTTAGGAACAGGTAAAATATTAAGAAGCAGGCTAGAAGCTTGACCGGAGCTCTGCTCATCATATATCTAAATGTAAGATGCCACTCACTCTCGGCTCTTCCTAGCACAATACTCTGGTGCAATCGCATGGCCAAGGTCAGTCTATACACCGGAGGAAGATCAAACCACGAGAGCTATTTTCAGTATTTTGTTCCTCCCATTTTGTCAAAACGATGGATTAGCTCACCTGGTGCTACCAATTGGGCAAAGGATGTTGCTATATTGCACAAAAGTAGCTCCAGAGGTCAGAAGCACAGATCCGTTTGAGTTCACGATTTCGCTCCCTCAGCTGTGTGTCATTTATTGGTCGTCGGCAGGGCCAATTATAACATCGGCCCGCTATACTACCCGTCTCCCGTACCGCCCGGCTCACTTGGCTGTATTTCCAACTAAGTAAACCGAACCGAGGGTCCGATGTGCCAAACAAATGGCAGTAATACAAACTATTGTACGAGTTGGGTTTTTAGCGACTTGAGGTTTCTTTGTTAGGATCGCTTTTCTCCCGTGCTATCGGGCATAAATCCAACAACGATTAGAGAAAATGGGCCGTTCTAAGCGTTTCTATTGTTTCAAAAATAGCACGTGACCTTTATCAAAAAATCTAGAGAGCATTAAAACCAGAAATGCGCCCTGACTAAAAGGTATTATATGAAAAGAGCAAGGTTTACGTTAAATCACAAATTGCACTTGTTAATGATGGAGAATATTATGGACGAAGCTACACTGTACAGTACGGGAATACCTCCGCCCAGGTACAGTATGAGGTATTTCTCGGGTCTCGTACCTATGTACAGAACCCTCCCGCTTAGCCTCGTATCCAGTTCCAAGGGAATGAAGTGCCTAGCCCAACCATCCTGCTAGTTCAACCCCGCAGTTTAATAAAACATGGTTTCTGCCTCACATTGCACCCGCAAAAGTTTCAACTTATGCCTCATAATGGTGCAAAATAAATAATTCTACCCCGAAGAATTATTAGAGAGTGTCACTTTCCGATAAGCCATCACCATGTGGATTATCACAAGCGAAAGCCAGAAAGTAAATAAACCAATTGCGATTGCAGATGTCCATGCGACCGCTTCATTTCACACCACCATTCCACAAACTTAATACAGAGCTATCACCGCCTTACATATTCTAACTCTCCAGACTGTCGTTTAGGGTTGCGTGACTTAAACTCTAATTTGCGTGTGTGCGGGTCATAGTCGTGTTGCGGAAGACCGATATTGATCTTGATATTGGGGAGGTTGGGGAACGAAGAGGTTGGGAACAAATTTCAACCACCATCTTTTAAGTCACATCCCGCACTCCAGAATTCACCTTCCCTTCCATTCCTTCACACATATTCCAAGAGCATTCTATTCTAATTCTAGGCCTGGATTTTGTTTGTTATTGATCGAGTTTGTCGCAATCAGTTGTTGTCGATATCAGTCTTTTTTCCCGAGTTGCACGATTCGGTAAGCGGGGCATACTTGCACTTCACCGCTGCTCACGACGAGTGCTACATTCGACTCGACCACCAAATCTCCGCCATCAAAGAACTCATTTAAGGCTCGATATATATATATACTGCTCATCACGATGCGGCTCTCCCAGAATCCTCCGACCCTCCTCTCTCTCCTCTTCACCGTCCTCTCCCACACTAGCATCGTCAAAGCGACACCTCTATTTGGTTTTAATTTGGGCATTCTGGAACCAAGGCAATATGGCAACTGTGGAATTGACAAACAGTATACATGTCTGGCAGGTCAAGCCTGTACAACAACAAACAATATCGCATCGTGCGTCGCAGCAGATGCAGGTGGATTTGCGGTCTATACAACAACTTATACCGAGACAAATCTTCTGTTACGGACAAGCACCTACACATCCTCATGGCAGGCAGCAGCTACTACTGTCGCCTGGGTTGCTCCAGTTAATCCTGCCGCAGTTACATGCGCGGCTGAGCCAGCAGCATACTCATGTGGTCCGATATGCTGCGCTTCAAATCAGAGGTGTCACCAATGGGGAACATGCACAGAATTCGGACCACAACCAACAGCTACTACTCTCTGGACCTATACCGACCAGCCAGCACCCACCGTCACAAACCCCGTATCTACCGGCGTTCTTCCTTTCCGACCCACCAGCGGCGGCGCCTCAACCTTGACATCAACTCGGTCCGCCACAACCACCATGCCGTTCCTTGCGCCTGCAACTGCAAGCGGTAGCACGCTGCCCATTACCTCTCACTCCAGCGGTGGCGGCTTGAGCCCTGGTGCTATTGCCGGAATTGTAATTGCTGTGATCCTCGGCATCATAATTCTGCTCTTGATTTGCTTCTGCTGTATCCTCAAAGGTGCACTCAGTACTATCCTGGGAATCTTTGGCTTGGGAGGCAAGAAGCGCAGGAGCACTGAGCGTACAGAGACCATCGAACGATACTCACGCCACGGCAGTGCTGTAGGAGGATCGAGAAGAGACACACATACCAATTGGTTTGGGCGACCAACCAAAGTCTCTGAGAAGCGCAAAGAGAAGAAATCTAGTGGCTTCGGTGGACTTGGTGCTGTTGGTGCTGGGCTGGCCGGCCTAGCCCTCGTTTTAGGATTGAAGAGAAATCATGATAAGAAGAAGACATCCAGCAGACCTGCACATTCGGATATAAGCAGCTCGTATTATACGGACTCATATACAGGAACTAGCGCAAGTAAGTAACATTTATTCCTATGCATAAACCATTTTTTAACAATTTCTTAGGCAGTGCGAGTTCAAGAACGAGGGGTTCAAGGCACCAGAGTAGGAGGTGAAAGCCATATAACTAGCTTGAATTGATTTTTGCATTTGGGATGGAGCGATTTGTAGGCGTTTAAGGGCTATTGGGACGGCACGCATCAGATGACTGAAAAAGGACTGGAATGAATGAAAATTGTGAATAAAGAGATACCAAGCGCATATCGATTGCATGGAGATGAAGAGATGAGATAGATTGATGGACATGTAATGATAGGAATGTGTACAGTTTTGCCAAAGCATAATTATAATGTCAGCATGGAAACTCACTACATATAATGGGCTTTTTAAATTAGTGAATTTGATTATACCCAAAAGAAACATGAGTACTAAGTTGTGTTGCAGCATAATATAATCTTTATTGCCCCTATCTTTCCATAGTATTGCTTAACTAATTACCATCGCCAATGTCAACAACTTTTAGATGCCGGAGCATCATTCCCCCAACCAAAACCCCCAAATGGAACAAGAGATATGTAGGAAGTCACAACCACCCAAGTCATAATAGCAAATAAATGCCGAAGACCCGGGTTTTTCTCAATGGACTCCCACCATGCCCACAACCCCACGACCGACCCTGTATATGTTTTGCGAATGACGGGCCGGCATGATGATGCAAGGGTAATGTCCCTCAGCTTTAGGACCGCAGTAGCTTGGAGTATAGAGCTGTGCGGGCAGTTGTGAGGTTTTGGGGAAGGGGAAGGGAAAGATTTCGGTGGTGTAAAAGACATAAAGAAATTGGAATAGAAAGGTGAGTCAAAGTGTTGCGTTGGAATTCGAGGTCTGAAGCATTGGTTGTTTGAAGGTTTCTGTCATTAGTAGAGCGTGGGAAGTCGACTGGATATAGGTGCTTCGAAATTCTCCACGGCTGTACTTAACATAATTTTGGTCCTGGTCGCATGTATTCCATAAAAAGCCTACCTGTAAGTCGTGTATTACCACAGAACAACTGCCTTCTTGCATGTTGGATTTGCAATAAGTTTCATTCAGAGCACCCTGCTACAAGTAACATGCAAGTTTTCCCCATGCTCCCCGTGGTAATCAAGGAAATGCCCAATTCGCTCATGCCTCTTCAATGTTGCCCTTCTCCGAAACATAGAGACCGTCCAAAAACTGTATCACTGTCAGCAAACTGGCCATCGGCCAATGTTGTAATTTGCCCTTACCTTCCGGATATCCTTGTTTCGCACTCTGCAGATCTGTTGGATATCGGCCGCGCTTTGCGAAACGTTTTCGAGAGAGTTTCCGAATAACGAGAGCTCATCCTTCTGGTTCTTTGATATCTCGACCTCGACACCCTCAGCCATAATAACTCTGCGGACAATCTTCTCGCCGATGAAGTTACTGTAAATCCCGTCAGCGCTACTCCTGTATTCAACTTTTCTCCCTTAGAATCTAATAGCATACCGGATCTCAACCTCGAATTGACCAGTCTCGTTGTTCTTGTCTACGTTGACGTTGATGGGGAAATGTGCGTAGACGTATCTCATCTTGTACTTGAAGCCCTTGGTAACACCAATGATCAAGTTGTTAATGAGAGTTCGGACTGTGCGGAGAGTAGCGACGTTCTTGCGGGCACCGTGGTGTAGCTCGATGTTGATGACATCCTTCTTTGGGTGCGAGAAGTTGACGGCCAAATGGTTCAGGTTCTTTGTGAGCTTGCCTGTATTCCCCCGTCAATACCAGCGCCTTTATATCCACAATGCAATCAGTTCATACCTCTAGGACCGGTAACTGTGACAAGTCTCGACTTGATGGTGACCTTGACTGTGCGAAAGAGCTTGATCAGCAGTTGCTCGTCTTCTAACTCGATTTTCCAGGCCGGCTTCAAATTTTACTTCTGCCTCCCGCAATCCACCTCCCACAGGATAGGGAAACCAGCACTTACCACCCTCTGGCACAATCAACTGTTCGTTGCTGTGAATGTACTTCATCGTGACCTTTTTTGTCGTGGGTTGTCGAGAAGTTTGTCGCCGCGGTTGTATCGATTTCCTTCAACATTTGGTGCACTCTGTGGGCTATTTTCACGCTAACCTTAAAAATAAGCGAGCCAAGACTCGGCCTCCTTGAACTTGAACTTGGCATGGAAACTCAAGATCTCCTCTCATCATGATTCACTCAAAGAATTATATTTTCCAACTATGTCAAGCATTTGTATCATTTCAGCTACTTAATTCGTGTGTTGTTTAGTTGAATGCTACATTCCCCCCCGGAAATATTTTCTCTCCATTCGCGATACCAACGACTTCCTGATTAGCGATATCGAACTCTTGTCACTTCGCTCAACGATGAACGAAAGGTTAGAACTATGACATTTGGAAAGCTTTAGCCAATTGTCTTAAAGACAATTTCCAAGTTGGGGTGCTGAATTCCCGTTACAACCTCAACTTCGTTCTTATTAGTGCTGAATCTATGTTCTTGCCAAGGTTTATTGCAATCCCTTGCGTTCAAACTCCAGCAGTCCTGTACACGTTTACTTTTCAAAATTGTACACTATACAACTATCAATACGCTCAGTACGAAGTGTTAAAATATTTCTTATTTCTAGTAAACTTTGCCTGCACGGCTTTGGGAACTAGTGGCTCGGTTATTATGTCTATACTGTAGTTAGAAGATTTCCCAGGGTTTTCCTATGGTCTCCAGATTTGGCCTTATATAAGAACCTGGCCATTGCCACACATCTCAAGCGTCTTTCAAGTGACCATATGGATGTAAGCAAGCTGATCAACGTTTCTTATCTAGATATTCTGGTCTAAGTCTTTCCTTGTTGTATAAAGTTAACACTGCAAACATAAATTTAAATAGAATGCAGGTTTTGTCAGCCTGTGTTGTGCAAGTGCGATTTTGATTCTCATTCCCAATCGCCTACCTCAAGAAATACTTGCTAACCAACACCACAGACGAACAGATGTTTCATTTACCCTGAAAGTGTGCATAAGATTTCGCAGTACCAACTCTCTGTTTGAGGTGAGTAGGTGAGAAGTAACTGCAGCGTGCTCTTGAAAGTTTTATTGTCAAGCCACCGGCCAAGTATCCAGCTACACAAAGATGCATTCACGAAGGTTCACAAATAAGTGCATATGTTATCGTCACAAGCGTAGGTTGCATAATCTCTGCGAATGAGGATATTCTTTATACAACTAGCTGGTAGAACATGCAAGGAACTTCAAGACACTCAGTAGGTCTATATTTGTCATTTCAGCTTAGGGAGCCAAGTCATCTCACATTTTATTACAGCTTACTTTGCTCTGCAACGTGAAGCAACACTGGCTACATTTAGTCGCGTACTTCAAGTTGACTACACTTGATTTGATGGATGTCTATCAGCTTCGCCAGTTTATCCTGGAACACACTTCAGGTTAGCAAAAGTTAGAGATCGATATATCAAAAGTTTAAAACATTTCGCAGAACTATCAAAAGGGCATTTGCTAGGTATAGCATAGATGGTACTCTTTACAAGCAGGTGTAAGGGTGGTTTCATATCCACTAGATCGTCGGTTTATAAGCCATGTATTTGAAGTAAAATCTACAAGTTATTATTGAGTTAACTCAGCAACGAGTGGAGGCCTCTACAAAATATTATCCCAGACGAATAATACCCTCCTTACAGCCTCTCAATTAACAACAATTAACAACATTGCCGCGCATTGTCTAGCAATGCACAATCGAATCACAGAGCCATAGAGCATCCTTGAGATGCGAGAAAACAAGAAAAGGAAGGCTATGTAATAAAGTAAGCTGATTGTTGTACAAAGAATGAAGTCACGCTCGACCACAAAAAAATACCAACATGAGAAACTTCTCACATGTTGTACGTGATTTCCACGGCAATTTCGAACCGGCAGTTTATATATAGAGCAGAAAAGAAGGTAAATACAGCTATAACTTCCAATTATTGACTACTGATTGGTTCCATGTAGGAAAACCAGGAAACCAAATGGCTAGCTCCTAGTGTGGCCTTGGCGCACTAACTCACCGGCTGTCTTCGTATTCTCCCAGACCCACGTCATTTTTATTGCAGGGGAAGCAACTTGCGTGAATACCAACATAACATCTCTTTGGGATCTGCAGGATATGTCTACCATGAACAGTTTTCAGTGGTCAATGGGATGGTGTCACGAACGATCAAAGGTCACCCTATATCCGTGCGCTCGTATAAGGTGGTTGGGGTTTTCTTTTCCAATATAAAAGTCTGGATTCCTCATGCCTAAGTTATTTTACTAAATCAACGATTAACATATCTCTTACGCTCTTGAGCAACACTTCTATATAACTCATAACGAATATAGCGACTTACCAACAGACACAATGATACCCCCTTCGGCCATCCTCACACTTGCAACCCTCTTCACTTCCGCCCTCTGTCTCCCTGCTCCGGCACCAGCAAGTCTCAATATCCTCGAAGTCGACCAAGCAAAAAGCTGGCCTGTCACAAACTTCCTGTTCGTCTAACCCCCCAATACTTTGAATTTGTTTCCTACCAGAAGCGCTAACAATCTTCCCAGCTGCCCCGCCGGCTCCCCCGCCGGCTGCGTTTACTCATTCAACATAATCTACACGCCGGCGCCTTCTTCCGAACAATTCATCGAGCCCCCGATCAACACCTTCTGCAACGGCAGCAACATCCAAGAAGCCTTCAAAGCGTGTGAAGACCCGTCTGTCAGCGCCAATGTCGTCAATGGGTTCATGAACTCAACGTTAATCATAGAGCATAAATGGAATTCTGCATTAAGTGATGGCAGCATTGCTACGGTTTGGTTAGTAGGCAACTACACATGGAACGTTGGGGGAGATTTGGGGTATACGCCGCCGACGACTTTTGATGTACCGCAGTTGGAAATGTATGCCATTGCATAAAGTCTTTAGGAATACAGATGGGAGACGAAATACATTCATGAAAGCATACGGGAGGATTTCAATCCAAGTAATACAAGACAAACACATCTATATACGGCATTTGGGTGGAAAGGAGGTAAAAGTGTATTTTATTATAATAGGATAACATGAAATAATGACATTCAACATAATTCCAAAATAAAAGCCCTCTTCTGAATTGCAACACCTGCGATACTTCTAGTGCACACACCACTCATCACCTCTGCTGAGTTTATTATACATCAGGGGCCCTGACCCCACCCTACCTACCATCCCAGACCGCTACTTTTATTCGCATCTCCCCTTCCCGCCTTGACTCGAGGCTTTTTTATCCGCCCATACCGAACTACACAAACTCCAACATCCCGTCCCTCCGGGCGGCGGGAAAAAAGCAACCTGGGTAAAGCTGATTCAAGCGGAACGACCTGCCGAGCTACCAAAACCTTTGCTCGGGTGGATATATGGGTAGGTACTGTAGGTTACTAGTAGTCTACCGGAGAAACTACGGAGTGCGGACAAAGCCCATCCATCGGTGAGCGGCTCTCATAATTCTGGAGTTGGTGAGCTGAGGCAGCGACGAGAGAAGAATTTAGCAGGGTAGAAGAAATTGAAATATATATGAGTTGATGGTATCTGTGATAAGCAAGTGGGGAATGATATATGAAGAAAAAAAAGCACGGAAAGAGGTGACGCTTATCAAAACTAAAGCAGAAATTCTTGCGAGTATTATAGTTATTATAGTGGGAATTCATATGCAAAATGAGAACAATCAAACGTCAGTAAAGTAATAGTATGAATTGTTCTAGAGAACGGTATGGGTTTTTGTAAGATGATTAGGTGAATTTCAGTATAAAGAACTGTTGGAAATACGAAGGAGAAACTTATCAACTGGCAAATTCAATACTAGTGTCGAGGCCAGCTACGTATGAGGTTAGGACATTAGTAAGAAGAGCATAAATGAACCAAATCTGTCGACCAGGATGAGTCACTTTCACAAATAGACATAGGTAAAGATTGTTGGTTTGCAAGAGTAGTTGTAATTAACTACCTGAATAACAAGCAAGGCCCGGGTCACCATCCTTAAAGGGAGACACTCATAGGCAAAATCCACCGACGAAGACACACATCCAATGAAACATAAAAAACGCTTCCCAGCCTTCCCTACAGCATCCGAAGAATGCATTAAAAGAAGCCTAATCCAAACGCCAAAATG
>Ga0247734_1002199_pt1 | contig 13243 bp, 8 predicted proteins | sample UWRJL103311B2_FD_180933 | JGI IMG/M metagenome (GOLD analysis project Ga0247734, IMG submission 180933) | Plant litter microbial communities from Arlington Agricultural Research Station in Wisconsin, United States - UWRJ-L103-311B-2 | ecosystem: Environmental > Terrestrial > Plant litter >... | reverse complement strand
ATGTGTTCACGCGAAGGGCAAACGGGCAAAGCGGCCGCTGTCCCGCGCCACGATCACGCCGGCGCGTAGGTGATCGCATCCCCCTCGGCCACGCCGAGCAAAGCCGCCGCCGCCGCATCGATAGCGCCGTCCGCGCCAACCTGGCCTAGGCACGCGCGAAAATCCGCCAGCCGCCCGGTGGCGATCAGGTGAGTCGCCTCGCCCTCGCTCGCCACGCCGCTCGCCGAGACTTTCGCCGTGCGTGCCTGCTGCACGGTGCGGATCTGGTCGGTCCGGGCGATCATGGTGGGACCGCCGTCGAAGATGTCGATGTAGTTCTGGAACGCGAAACCTTCGCTTTCCAGCATGCGCATCGCCGGGCGGCCGGAGTAGTGCGGCTGGCCCATCACCTGCCGCGCGCCTTCGGAGAGCAGCGCGGTGTAGATCGGGTGCTTGGGCATCAGATCGGCGATGAACTGGTTGCCGTGCTTGCCGTTGAACTCGTCGGCGTCGCGGAAACTCATGTCGAAGAAGCGCCCCGCGAGCCCGTCCCAGAACGGCGAGTTGCCGGCGTCGTCGATCGCGCCGCGCAGTTCGGCCAGCGTCATGTCGCCGAAGCGCTCGCGGTGCGCGGCGATGAACAGGTAGCGGCTGCGCGCGAGCAGCTTGCCCACGCCGGCCGAACGCTCGGTGGCGTCGAGGTAGAGCCCGCCCACCTCGCTCGCCCCGTCGAGATCCGTGGACAGCGTCAGCATTTCGGCACGGAAGGTGCGGTCCAGTTCCTTGGAATGCTGGGTGATGCGGCCGATGCGGTAGGAGTAGAACGGCAGCTCGGTGCCCACTTGCGAGAACGCCTGGCACGTGCCGCGCACTTTGCCGGTGGCGGTGTCCTCTAGGATGAAGGCGAACAGGTCGTTGGCGATTTCCCCGTCGTCGCGCGCGAAGCTCTTGGCCGCGCGCTCCAGCTTGGCGGCGAGCGTGGGGCGGTCGGGCGGCAGGTTGGTGAAGCCGCCGCCGGTGCCCTTGGCCATGCGGTAGAGCGCTTCGAGGTCGCGCTCCTGCGCGGTGCGGAGCAGGAAGGTCATGCGGGAATCCCCTGAGTGTCCAGACGGTGCATCACCAAGGCGGTGAGGCGGGCGCGGGCGTCTAGCGAGCTGGCGATCATGAACTCCTGCGGTGAGTGGATAGACCCGCCCAGCACGCCCATAGTGTCGAGCACGGGGACGCCGCAGGCGGCGATGTTGTTGCCGTCGCACACGCCGCCGGTATCCTGCCAGCGCATCGGCTGGCCCAAGTCGGCGGCGGCCTTGCCGACGAGGCCGAACAGCGCCTCGGTCGCGGGCGTAATCGGCTTGGGCGGGCGCGAGACGTGGCCGTGGACTTGGATATCGACCTCGTGCGCGGCGCTTACCTGCGCCACCGCCTCGTCGATCAAGGCCTGCGCGATCGCGGCCAGATCGGGCGTGCGGGGGCGCAAGTTGAAGTGCAGGATCGCCAACTCGGGCACCACATTGTTCGGCCCGCCGCCGTCGATCCGTGCGGGGTTGATCGATAGGCCCTCGCGCACGCCCGCCGCCAGCCGCAGGGCGAGGTCGCTCGCGGCGACCAGCGCATTGCGGCCGTCCTGCGGATTGCGTCCGGCGTGGGCGGAGCGGCCGGTGACGATCGCGGCGTAGTTGCCCGAACCCGGCCGGGCGCGCGCCATCGAGCCGTCGGGCAGGCCGGGCTCGTAGGTCAGCGCCGCCAGCTTGCCTTGCGCGAGGCTGGCGATCAGCGCGGCGGAGGAGAGCGATCCGGTCTCCTCGTCGCTGTTCACCAGCACGTCGTAGCCGAGCGTGGGGCCGGCCTGTTCGTAAGCGGCGAGCCCTGAGAGCATCAGCGCGAGGCCGCCTTTCATGTCCGCCGTGCCGGGGCCGTTCAGCGTGTCGGCGTCGAGCCAGGTGCTGGCCTGGAACGGGTGTTCGCGCGGGTAGACGGTGTCCATGTGGCCGGTCAGGATCACGCGGCGTTCGGCCTGCGCGCGCACCGACAGCACTAAGTGGCGGCCGTGGCCGACCTGCCGCAACTGACCGGAAGCATCGACTTTCTCGACCGTCGCGGGGTCGACCAGCCGCACTTCGCCCGGCAGCGCGGCGAAGGCATGGGCGAGGTGGCCTGCCATTGCGGCGAGGCCGTCGAGGTTGGCGGTGCCGCTGTTGACCGCCGCCCATTCCAGCGTGTGCGCGAGGATCGGGGCGCGCTCGATCGGTGCGAGGAGGGCCTGTTCGGTGGCGGTGAGGCCGCTCACGAGTGCAGCTTGCCCGCCAGCGCGGCGGCGTTGCCGGCGGCGTCGGCGGCCTCGAAGCTTGCGATCGGATAAGCGCAGTAATCGGCGGCGTAGTAGGCGCTTGGGCGGTGGTTGCCGCTTTCGCCCAAGCCTCCGAACGGCATAGATCCCGCTGCGCCGGTGGTCGGCCGATTGCGGTTGACGACGCCGGCGCGGCACTCGTTGACGAAGCGCTCCCACAGCGCGTCGTCGGCGCTGACGAGGCCGGCGGAGAGGCCGAAGCGGGTGTTGTTCGCCGCTTCCAGCGCGGCGTCGAAATGGGGCACGCGGCTGACTTGCAGCACCGGCGCGAAGATTTCCGCGTCGGGCACGAAGACGCCGGTGACGTCGAGGATCGCCGGGGTGACGAAGGCGGCGGAGCGGCCCTCGATCCCCGAAAACGGGAGGATTACCGTGGCTCCGCGCGCGATCAGGTCGTCGACCGCGGCCTTGGCGGCGGCAGCGGCGGCGTCGGAAATCAGAGGGCCGATCCACGGTTCGGGGGTCTCGTCCCACGCGCCGATGACCACGCGATCGGCGAGGTTGGCCACGGCCTCGACCAGCGCGGTGCCGAAGGCGGTGTCGGGTACGATCAGCCGCCGCGCGCACGAGCAGCGCTGGCCGGTGGTGATGAAGGCGGATTGCACGACGACCGAGGCCGCCTCGTCGACGTCGGCGGCGTCCCAGGCGACCAGCGCGTTGTTGCCGCCCAGTTCGAGCGCGAGGATGACGTCTGGCCGGTCGGCGAAGATGCGCCGGAAATGCGCGCCCGCGCCGGCCGAGCCGGTGAACAAGAGCCCGTCGATATGCCCCGCGACGAGCGCCTCCCCGGTCGCGCGGGTGCCCTGTATGCACTGGAAAACGCCGGGAAAATCGGCCAGCGCCTCGTCCCAGCATGCGGCCATCGCGGCGCCGGTGGCGGGGGTCATTTCGGAGGGCTTGAACACCACCGTGTTGCCCGCGAGCAGGGCGGGGACGATGTGGCCGTTGGGCAGGTGGCCGGGGAAGTTGAAGGGTCCGAGCACCGCCATTACGCCGTGCGGGCGGTGGCGCAGCACCGCTTGGCCGAACGGCATGTCCGATCGTTTCTCGCCCGCACGCTCTGCCTGGGCGGCGATCGAGAGGGCGACTTTGCCGATCATCGAGGCGAGTTCGGTGCGCGTTTCCCACAGCGGCTTGCCGGTTTCGCGGGCGATGATCCGGGCGATGTCGTCCTTGCGGGCTTCGAGGGTGGCGCGGTAACGTTCTGTAATCGCTACACGTTCCGACACCGGGAGGGCAGCCCAGCCCGGAAAGGCCTTGCGCGCGCGGGCGAGGGCGGCGGCGACGGCTTCGGGGCCGGCGGCCTCGCCTTCCCAGACCTGCGCGCCAGTGGCGGGGTCGATCGAGCGGAGCGTGGTCATGGCCGGGCCTGCGTCACCGCGAAGATGCCGGTGGCGTTGCCGCTGTCGAAGGTGAGGTCGAGCGTGCCGGTCGCGGGGTCGATGTCGCGGCTGATGAACTCGTAGAACGAGCCCGGAACCTCGCGGAAAATCTCGGTTCCGTCAGCCAGGACGAAGGGGCGGGCAACTTTGTCGGCCAGCACCGCGGTCTGCCGGACGCGGCCGTTTCGCGACACTTCGACGGTGGGTTTGAGCGGGAATCCGGCGGTTTTCAGCTCCTCGGCATGGGCTTCGACGTCCGCGACGCGGGTGGTGGCGTGGTTGAAGGCGTTGCCCTCGGTGGCGATCCAGGCGGCTTCCTTGCTGTGGGCGAGCAAGGCCTCGTAATCCGCCAGTTTCGGGGCCGGATGCTGGCGATCGAAGGCGCGGAGCGCCGCTTTCACGATGGTCACGCCATCGGCGAGCGCGCAATTCCCGTCGCGCGCGAGGGCGCCGAGAAGGGGTGTCACAACGGCACCTAGGGGGTCGACGGAGGCACCGAACACGCTGGCCATGGCACCGCGGGTGGCTTCGGGCAACTGATCGGCGTGCAGCTCGGAGACGAAGAACTGCGGCACGGATTCGGGCAGGTCGACGTGTACGTAAGCGCGCCCGGTCATCGTCAGCTTGGGCAGCGGATAGAGCCCGGCGACCTCGTAGCCGAGCGGGGCGAGGAAGCGAAGGAACGCGCCGTGGCCGGAGGGCAGCGCGCCCGTCTCGCCGTCGATCGTGCGCAGCGCGCCGTGGTCGAGGACGATCGCCTCGCCCGCATCGCGCATCCGCTCGACGTAGCGGGCGGCGGTGGGGACACGATCGAGCAGATCGAGGAACAGCGCGATGTTGAGCGCCATCGCGACTTGGGCGCGCGTGGCCGTTTCACCGCCGGCTTCATCCGCCAGCGCGGGGTCGATCGCGAGGGTGGCGAGCGCCCAGTCGGCGCGGTCCTGGCCGACCAGCGGCACCAGCAGCGCGGACAGCGTGGCAAGGTCCTTTGCGGTGTCGCGTGACATGGCGGCCATCCGATCCTCGTTGTTCGATTATTGCGTCTGTGCGAAACATAGGAAAGCACGCGGCGGAAGTCCATCGCGGGGTTGGGGGGAGTTCGCGCTGCCTTATGCCGCGTACGATCGGGCCTTGCCTCATCCCTCTATCTGCCGTCCCGTGGGAGGCGGGCGCCCGCTTTTTCCCTCGACCTCGCGTGATGGCGCAAGGCAAGGCCCTCGCCTTCGCGGGGGCGACGGCAATTTGCTGGACGAGAACGTAGAGTGGCGGATGGCAATTCTCACGCTTCACCCACGCACCATAGTGAACACTGCGCACACAATACCAAGCATCGCGACCGTATCGGATTCATCCTGCCGTTTTTGCAATGCAACAACATTGCAGGTTCCGTGCTACGACTCGCGAAACCACTTGCACAACCAGGTGGTCAAAAGTGACCGCATCGTGTCGTTTTCGTTCGGCACGTCGGCTGATCCAGCCATTTGGTCGTTTTTTGCGCTGCAGCGTGAAACTGAATCGTTGTCTACGCTTTGAGCTTTCGACAATTCATCCCTCGTTCACGGTGCACCGCATGGCCCATCTGCCTCTTTCTCATGATTTCGAGTTCGGACGGGAAGTGGCGGACGTCCACTCCATTTTCGAAGGAGGCGGGGCCGCGTTCACCCCCGGCACTGCGCCGATGCGGATCGCGCTGATCGGCAACTTCGCACCGCGCAAGTGCGGCATCGCCACGTTCACCACCGACATCTTCAACAAGCTGCGCGAATTTCATCCCGAAGTGACGGTCGACGTTCACGCGCTCGACGATCCCGCCGCCCCGCTCGACTATGTCGACATCGCCGGCACGATCGCCTCGAACGATCCCGAGGATTACGCCCGCGCCGCCCGCGCGATCAACGAGGCGGGCGTGGACGCCGTGTGGCTTCAGCACGAATACGGCATCTTCGGCGGCCCTGATGGCGAGATGGTCACTCACTTCGTCGACCGGCTGGCCGCGCCGCTGGTGCTGACGCTGCACACTGTGCTGGGCGAGCCTTCGGAGCGCCAGCGCGCGATCCTGCGCCACCTCGTCACTCGCGCCTCGCGCATCATGGTGATGTCGCGCCAGTCGCGCGATCTGCTGACGCGCGAATATGGCGCACCCGCAGCGATCCTCGAAGTGATCGACCACGGCGCGCCCGACCGTCCGTTCGGCCGGCAGGAGGAATTCAAGGCGCGGTTGGGGCTCACCGGCCGCACTGTGCTGACCACTTTCGGCCTGCTCGGCCCCGGCAAGGGCCTGGAGCACGCGATCCGCGCCTTGCCCGCGATCGTCGCGCGCCACCCCGAGGTGCTGTACCGGATCGTCGGCGCGACGCACCCGAACCTCGTCGCCCGCGAAGGCGAGGCCTATCGCGATGGGCTGGTCGCGCTGGCCGCGCAATTGGGCGTGGCCGATCACATCGCCTGGGAAAACCGCTTCCTCGACACCGACGAACTGCTCGACCAGCTCGAGGCCTGCGACATTTACCTCACGCCGTATCCCGGCCTCCAGCAATCGACCTCGGGCACGCTGAGCTACGCGGTGGCGCTGGGCAAGGCGGTGGTCTCCACCCCTTACGTCCATGCCCGCGAGCTGCTGGCCAACGATGTCGGCCGCCTGATCGCGCCCAATTCGAGCGACGCCATCGCCGATGCCGTGATCGCGCTGCTCGATGCGCCCGAGGAGCGCGCGGCGATGCAGCGGCGCGCTTATGCGCGTGGCCGCGAAACGATCTGGCCGCGTTTTGCCGACGCTTCGGCGCGGCTGGTGTCGCGCGCGCTGGCGCCCGAAGCTGAGGAGCCCGCGCTCGCCCGCAGCCCCGCGCTGTCGGCGGTGTTGGCGATGAGCGACGGCACCGGCATGTTGCAGCATTCGGTCGGCGTCGTGCCCAATCGCCACCATGGTTACTGCCTTGACGACAATGCCCGCGCGCTGATGCTGATGAACGTGGCGCAAGGCCTGCCGCAGGTCGAGCGCACCAAGTGGAGCCTCGTCTACGCCGCTTTCGTCCAGTTCGCCTGGAACCCGGACTTGCGCCGTTTCCGCAACTTCATGCGCTTCGATCGCACCTGGTGCGAAGACGAGGGCTCTGAGGATTCGAACGGCCGCGCGGTCTGGGCGCTGGGCCAGACGTTCGAGCGTAGCCATGACGAGGGCCTGCGCGACTGGGCGCTGCACTTGTACGACGAGGTGCTCGCCTCGATCGAGCCGTTGGGCTCCCCGCGCGCGATCGCCTTCACGATGCTGGGCGCCTGCGCGGTGTTGCGCCGCGATCCGTCGCACGCGGCCTCGCGCGATCTGGTGGCGCGCGGCGGCGATTTCCTGCTGCGGCTGCTGGGCCAGGGCCGTCGCCCCGACTGGGCGTGGTTCGAAGCGGTGCTCGGCTACGACAACCCCCGCCTGCCGCAGGCGCTGGTCGAGGCCGGCGAGACTTTGGCTTGCGAGGAGTGGATGGCGGCGGGCCTCGAAACGCTGCAGTGGATCTGCGAACAGCAGGTTTCGGCCAAGGGCCAGTTCCGCCCGATCGGCTCGGAAAGTTTCCACAAGGAGCATGGCTACCTGCCGTTCGACCAGCAGCCGCTCGAAGCGCAGGCCGCGATCGAGGCCGCGCATTCGGCTTGGCGCGCCACTGGAGAGGCCTATTGGGCCAGGCACGGGCAGATCGCCTGGAGCTGGTTCTTCGGCGGAAACGATCGCGGCGTGACGCTGGCGGACGTCGCCACCGGACGCTGCCGGGATGGCGTGACGCCGCGCGGGGCCAATGCGAATACGGGGGCGGAATCGATCCTGGCCTTCCAGTTGTCGCATTATGCGCTTATGGGACTGGGCGAGAAGGCACCCATGGCCCCGCCGTCGCTTTCGTCGTCGCCGGCCGTGCCGCTGTCCCGTGAAGCCACGTCGCTTGAAGGAGCACTGCTTGAACCGGCCCGAGAAGAACGCCTGGTCTGACCCGCTGCATATCTTCGAGACGCGCCTGCACGCCGATCCGGGGCGTGTGGTCATTCGCCCTTTCCACCTGGGATGGCAGTCCAAGGGCGCGCCGGGAGGCCGGGCGCTTCGCCTTGTCGAGGATGTCGCCGGCCTGACCGACGATCGCGCCGCGCTCGAATACGAACGCGTGCTGCACGATTTCAAGGAACGCCATTGGCAGACCGAGAAGATCTTCTGCGACCGCTTCGACGAAGTGGCGCTCAACCTTGACCTCGATCCGAGTGCCTATTCGGATACCAAGCAGCGGCTGATCGGCGCCTATTTCTGCCACGAATATACCTTCGCGGCAGCGGCGCTGATGAACCCCTCGATCGTCCCGTCGCCTGACCAGTCTGGCATGCAGGACGGCTGCGTGCGCTTCATCATGTCCTTGCGCGCGGTGGGCGAGGGGCACATCAGCACGATCGCCTTTCGCGAAGGCATCGCCGAGGACGACGGCGGCTTCAGCTTGTGGCCGCAAGCCTCGTTCGCGACGTCGGTGGAGCTTGACGAGGAAGACCAGTTCGATGCCGACGGCACCGTTTCGGTGCATCGCCATCCCGATTCCAGCTTGTCGAACACCGTCATCTTCCCGATCACCGAACAGCAGCGCGGCGGGCTTGAGGACTTGCGGCTCGTCCAGTTCGACCACGGCGGCGGCGATTTCGAGTGGATCGGCACCTATACCGCGTGGTCGGGCAGCTCGATCCGCTCGGAACTGCTGCGCACGCGCGATTTCCGCAGCTTCGACCTCGAACCGATCCGCGGCGAGGCGGGTCGGAACAAGGGCATGGCGCTGTTCCCCGAAAAGATCGACGGCAAGTACGCCATGGTCAGCCGGCAGGACGGCAAGAACCTGTTCCTGCTGAAGTCCGACCAGATCGACGTCTGGGACGACGAGGGCGTGTTGCTGATGGAGCCGCAATTCCCCTGGGAATTCATCCAGATCGGCAACTGCGGCAGTCCGATCCTGACGGACGAGGGCTGGCTGCTGTTCACCCACGGCGTCGGCGCGATGCGCAAGTATGCGCTCGGCTGCGCGCTGCTCGACCGCAAGGACCCGAGCATCGTCCTCGCCCGCTCGCCCGAGCCGGTGCTGACGGCGGAGAACGCCGACCGTTCGGGCTACGTGCCCAACGTGGTCTACACGTGCGGCGCGCTCAAGGTGGGCGAACGGCTGCTGCTGCCTTACGGCATTTCCGACAGCACCGTGGGTTTCGCCAGCGTCGACGTGGCCGCGCTGATTGCCTCGATGAAGTAGGCTTGCGCATGAGCCTGATCGCCCGGCTGGGGCTGGAGGTGCCGCTCGTGCAGGCGCCGATGGCGGGGACCAGTACGCCGGAGATGGCCGCCGCCGTCTCGAACGCGGGCGCGCTCGGCTCGATCGCGGTGGGGGCGACCGACGTTGCCGGCGCGCGCGCGATGATCGAGGCGGTGCGCGCGGCAACCGCGCGGCCGTTCAACGTTAACCTGTTCGTCCACCGCCCGCCCGTTCCCGATGCGATGCGCGAGGCAAGGTGGATCGACGCGCTGCGCTCGCTGTTCGTCGAGTTCGGCGCCGAGCCGCCGCAAGCGTTGCAGCCGGCTTACGGCAGCTTCGTCGATGATGCGGCGATGCTCGACCTACTGGTGAAGCTTGCGCCGCCGGTGGTCAGCTTCCACTTCGGGCTGCCCGGTGCCGATGCGATCGCGGCGCTGCGGGCGCGGGGGATCGTCCTGCTCGCCACCGCCACCAATCTCGACGAGGCGCGGGCGATCGAGGCCGCCGGGATCGACGCCATCGTCGCGCAGGGTATCGAGGCAGGCGGCCATCGCGGCATGTTCGACCCCGCCGCGCCCGACGCGCAGCTCGGGGTGATGCCGCTGGGGCGCCTGCTGGTGCGCGAGAGCACGCTGCCGGTGATCGCGGCGGGCGGGATCATGGACGGCGCGGGGATCGCCGCGGCGCTGAGCCTGGGCGCAGTGGCGGCGCAACTGGGCACGGCCTTCGTCGCCTGCCCCGAATCCGCCGCCGACGATGCCTATCGCGCTGCGCTGGCGGGGCCGGGGGGCTATGCCACCACGCTGACGCCGCTGATCTCGGGCCGCCCGGCGCGCGCGCTGGCGAACCGTTTCACCGCGCTGGCGCTGGGCGGTGGCCGGGTGCCGGACTATCCGATCGCGTACCACGCCGGAAAGGCGCTCAATGCCGCCGCAAAGGCGAGGGGCGAGCATGGCTTCGGCGCGCAATGGGCCGGGCAGGGCGCGCCCCTGTCGCGCGCGATGCCGGCGGCGGAGCTGGTCGCGGTGTTGCGGGCGGAGCTGGCGGCGGCGCGATAACCGGGGCTCGGCGGTATTCCATCCCGCACGCACCATCTTCGTCATTGCGAGCGAAGCGCAGCAACCCAGGGCGGTTTACGCTGGCCCTAGGTTGCTTCGCTACGCTCGCAATGACGAGGTGGGTGTGACTGGCGGCCGGGGTGGGTCTTGTGCTTTCGGGCATCCGGGCCGGCGATAAAGGAAGAGGGGGGCACGCAGAGACGCGGAGATGCCGCTCTTTGCCGTAGGCTATTTCTGCCATCCATCGATGCGGTAATCGCAGCGATGAAGGGAAAAACGGCGTTGCCGCAAAGCGCGAGACCTTTGCGTCTCTGCGTGAATCCGTCTTTTTCTTTCTACTCTGGGACCACGCCCCACCACCCTTCGGGCGGTTCCCCTCCCCATCGCTGTGCGACGGGGAGGAATTGACCTCACCCGTGAGCGCCGAACTCGTTTGCCAGCGCCGTGGTGATCCGCAAGGACAGCGCATGGCAGCGCGCGATCGGGTCGATGTAGTCCTTGTGGATCTGCGCGTAGCCGGTCGCGCTGGAATCCGGGTAGTCGCTCGGCTCGTCGACCGCGAAGTCGTCGATCGAGGGGAAGTGGATGGGGAAGGCGCGGCGCAGTTGTGCCAGGCCGTCCTCGACGCGCAGGGTGAAGAACATCTCCAGCACGTCGTCGCGGCTGATGTCGTTGGCGCGGCTGAACTGTGGGACCATCACCGAGCGCAGGAACATGTGCTGGAACAGCGCGATGCGCAGCGCGTGCAGCACGCCGAGCGAGCGGCGCGTGTGCTCGCGGTTCTTGAGCGGGGCTTCGTCGGGGATCAGGTCGAGCAGGCGGTGCAGCTTGAGCGCATCGACTCGCAGGCGCGAGGCGAGGCGGCGATAGACGCCGACGCGATCGTCGGTGGTGAGGTATTCCGCCAGCTTGAGGCAGGCGTCGGCGATGCCCTTCTCGTCGCCGCGATAGGGGCGGCTGGCCCAGTAGGCTGAGTTGAACAGCTCGCCATAGGCCGAGACGGTCTTGATCGAGGCGAGCGCGTTGGCGGCGCGCGCCAGACGCACGATCTGGCGTCCGCGCGCGGATTCGCGCAGCAGTCCGGCGATTTCCTCGCGGTTGCCGTCGGCGGCGGTGCCGATGCCGGCGATCACGTTCACCGGATAGCCGAGCTGCTGGAGGATCGCGTTGTGCGGGATCGCGCGGATCTGGCGCAAGTTCATCGAGCGGTCGGAGGCGAGGTCCGACTGGCGGCGCGCCTTGCGGCTGCCGGTGTCGTTGAGCAGGCCGAGCCCGAACGCGGTGATCGCACGGCTGTAGGTGGCCGAAGCGAGGTGGGCGTGCTGGACGCCCCGGATCGCGCGATAGAAATCGAGGCTGAGGTCGGTGCGGCGATAGAACGGGTCGGTCGGCGCGTTGACGTCAGCGCTCCACAACGGGCGCTCGGCCATGCGGGTGAGCGTGGCGTAGGCCAGTTCGTCCGAGCCGAACCAGAGGTAGCCGTCGCCGCCCTGGAAGCTGACTTCGGGTTCGAGCCGGATGCCGGCGCGCCGGAAGCGGCGGCGGGCCCAGGCCGGCATCTGCCAGTCGAAGCGGTCGTCGATGCTGGAAGGGTGGCAGCCGCGGCCCATCGATTCGCCGCCGGTGTTGAACACCAGCGCGGACACGTCGGACAAGCCGTTCGCCGCCATCGCTTCGGCCAGGCGGCCCTGCAGGCGCTCGATCGCGAGCGCGGCGGGGACCTGGCCCACGAAGCGCCCGGCGTCGGAGAACCCGGTCTGGATCGCCACGCGGCCGCGCCTCTTGGCGTAATCGCGATAGGCGGGCTCGGCCAGCACCGCGTCGAGGAAGCGGCCGCCGTGTTCCAGCGCGGTTTCGGTCTCGAACAGCGGCGAGACGTCGACCTTGTCGTCGATGCCGAACATGCGCGCGAAATAGAGCGCGGCGAGCACCGTGGTCGGCTCCTCGCACTCGGCCACGAGCATGCGGATCGGGGCGTCGGCGTCGACGTGACCGAGGATCTGCGCCATCGCCAGGAACTGGCGCACGGCAGTCGAATTCTCGATCGCCAGCGCGGCGAAGTTCGACTTGAGCGGCTTCACTTCGGCAAGCAGTTCGCGCATCCGCACCAGCGCCGCCTGGCTGGCGAGGCCGAGCTTGCCTTCGGGGTCGATGCGCAGGCGGATCGCGTTCTGGAGCTGCGAGGCGTTCACGCGGAAGTGGATCCAGCCCATGCCAAGGCCATCGGCGCGCATCGCGGCGGCGACGACGAGCAGCGCGCGCGCCTGGTCGTGGTCAGCGTGGCGGGCATCGTCCTCGAGCCGGGTGATGATGGCTTCGAGGCTTACGATCTTGTCGGGATGCGCGGCGGTGAGGCCGTTGGCGGCGGCGGACAGGGCTTCGGGGACGGAAAGGTCCTGCTTGAAGGCGCTGGCGAGTTCGGCGGTGTGGGCGTGCGCGCGATCGAGCTGCGCAGTGATTTCGGGCGCGGCAGTGGCCAGCGCCTTGGCGTAACCGGCGAGGCGCTGGGCTTTTTCTTCGAGCCGGTAGCGGATCGAGGTGGACCACGAGATGTCGGTGCGGCCGTCCATGTCGTAGCCGACCCAGTGGGCGAAGCGCACCGGCATCGGGTTGAGGCCCTTCCAGCGCTTGGGCCAGCGGGCTGCGGCGGTGTCGAGCAGACGGCCGACGATACGGTCGCGCGCCTGCTGGCCGCGGGTGATCGCGGCCATCGCGGCGTCGTGCTCGTAATCGAGCGTGATCGTGTCGCGCACCGGCGAGGCGACGCAGACCGAGGCCTCGCTGAAATCGCCGCTGGAGGCCGAGGCGGTGACGGCTTCGGTCTGCGCGGCGGTGAGCAGGAAGGTCGGGTGCGCGGTGAAGACGACGTGCGCGGCGGGGCGCTGCCAGCGCACCGCGAAGGCGGTGAAGTCGTCGTCCTGCGCGGTACTGGCGGCGAGATCGTCGATCGCGGCGTCGTTCTGCGCGATCGGCACCGTTTCGAGGATATGGTCGAGCCGGGAGGCGCGGGCGCGCAGGCCCTCGCAGTCCATCTCGGCGACGAGCGCCTCGATGTGGTCGAGGCTCATTGCGCCGTTCTCCAACGCCCGCGACAGCTCGAGGCCGAGCTGGAACACGGGGTTGAACAAGGGTGTCACCGCCGTGAGCTTGTGCAGCTCCTTCAGGCGGGCGTCGAGCTGGTCGACGGTGGCGAGGGTTGCGCCAGTGGCGGCGGCGGGCTCTCCC
>Ga0247734_1002197_pt1 | contig 13265 bp, 10 predicted proteins | sample UWRJL103311B2_FD_180933 | JGI IMG/M metagenome (GOLD analysis project Ga0247734, IMG submission 180933) | Plant litter microbial communities from Arlington Agricultural Research Station in Wisconsin, United States - UWRJ-L103-311B-2 | ecosystem: Environmental > Terrestrial > Plant litter >... | reverse complement strand
ATTATCAGCAATTAGGAAGTTCTACTGAAAGCCTAGGGGCGGATATGGGACAGATTTTAATATTGCTGACGTCGAGACTGCTATAGTGGCATAGAGAACAAGAGTGAGTCTTGGGCGGCTTTCTTGAGCTAAGCTTTGGTCTCTTATATATTGCGGGGACTGAGAGAATATGTAGATGAGTTTCTACAACGATGAATTTCGTACACAGTTTTCTATGCCAGATGAAGGTGTCAAATCCTATGAATATACTTCAATCTTCTAAATTTGTCCTCGGATGTGGCCCACAGGGTACGAGTACAGTACATTGGTAATTGGACTGGCTGAAAGCTATGCATTTTTCGCTAGTCGGCTTCTGAAATTCCGCACCTAGGTAGAGATTCCTTTCTGAGGAAGAAGTCACATTTTAGAATAGCTCTTACTGGAATGCGCTCCGGGGAATATTCTATTCACTCCCAACTTGCATATCTTGGGTTCTTCACATCCCATTTACGTGCATCCCCCAGTGGTATAAAAAAATCGTTTGGTTATTTATTATACTGATGCTCAGAAGCTTCAAAAGCTGGAATGTGAATTATGTTTGGTACCAGAAGGCGACTTAGCGGCAAACTCTCGGTACTCAAAATTTATGCTACTCACTCCAGTTCCTACAACAGAATTTCCTTCATGTACAGCGGAAATCTTTGTGTTTTTAAATGAGAGTTTTAAAATACAAAGTTTTTTGATAGTGCACATTGAGGGAGGACAACAATGGCTGGTAAATAGAAAATTGCTCAATGCAAACTATTCAAATTTCTTGGAAGGTACATTTTAGAGGGATTATATTATGTTGGTTCTTAAAATTAGAGGTTGTGAGAGATTATCGCTAATATAGAACGGTAGTAACCAAATTTTTGTATCGTACAAACTTTAAAATCTGTTAACAACAAGAGTCAAAAAGGTCCCTTTAACAACATACAATTCGCTTTTAATGGGGATTACATTTTATATTTTCAAAAGTAGATTTTGTATGTAACCACTAGGGGCATGTTGACAGCCTGGATGCCCCACAATAGCAACCCGGAACTCCGAGTTCAACTCAACCCAGCACAAAATCAACAGTCCTTTATTGGAGGCATTCTCTTATTGGTTTAGTTGTGGTCTCAATCTACGGAATTAAAGAACGAAAGAGGAAATTGTACTAGGAGTTATGTCTCGGAAAGATGCTAGCTATTCTAGTGCCACATTTGTCAATCGGGAAAGCAAAACGACTCTTTATCACTATATATACTTGTCTTGTCTGCTCTTAGACCTCACTTCACATTTTCTTCTCTCATCAGCAATTTGCAGCACGTAAAGTCAAATTTTGCTAAATTCCTCCCTTCTTTGATCGTACAAAATTTTCGAAAATCCAAAACCGAAGATGTCTAGTATTGTTTTGGTAATACCTCCACGATTTTAATTTCGTAGTACCTTTTCGTCATGACTACGTACTGACAGAGTTAGATTGTTGGTGTCACTGGTTACATTGGGTTTCAAACACTTGCTCAAGCACTTGAAGCAGGCAATAAAGTCCGTGCCGTGATAAGGAAACAAGAGCAAACAAAAGATATCCTTGCTCATCCCCTTATCTCTCCATGGGCGGGAAATGTCGACTTTGCAATCGTCCCAGATATGGCGAAGGAAGGTGCATTTGATGAAGCGATAAAAGGCATCACGGCAGTGATACATCTTGCTTCCCCGCTCGCTCTTGAGGTATTATGAAACACACAGATTTCCTTAAAGTATGAACGCTCACAAATCCACAGACCGATGACTATGAACGAGATATCATCAACCCTGCAATTGCAATCAATGCCTCTATTCTTACTTCCGCACTTCATACCCCCAGCATTCGAAGAATAGTTACCACCTCCTCGGCTGTATCGCTTGTGCCGTTCGAATGGCTCTCCGCTCCGGACTCTTCAAAACTCTACACTACCCAAGACATAAACCTATCGCCCGTAGGACCATATGGAAATGCAATGGAAGCTTACTGGGCATCAAAATCTCTAGCTCGTTTGGCCGTACAAGAATTCGTAAAGAAGCACAATCCTCATTTCGACTATGTGGCTCTATTGCCAAGTGTAGTCATCGGTGCCGATGTCAGAGCCACGAGCTCGAAAGATGTATTAGAGGGGACGAGGGCCATGGTACTTGGCCCCCTTTTAGGAACTATCTCACCATATCCAATGGTTGGTGTCCCGATTCACGTTGCAGATGTAGCCAAAGCACACGTGATGGCACTACAACCGTCGGTGCCAGGAAATACAGAATATATCCTGAGCTCTGATTGTCCAGATGGAGTTGAATGGAACGAGGCACTTTCGATCGCGAAGAAGTACTTTCCTGAGGATTGCGGGTACGTCGCGATATCTATTATATGTTTTTCTGGGTTCGCTTTTTTACATGCCATGGATATACTACTGTATCCTATGCTGACAACATGATTTATAGGAATGGTAAAATACTACCTCTGGGAGGTGAATTTCCAACTACTAAGTTTCGCATTGACGGAATGTCAGCAGAGGAGGCGCTTGGGTTCAAATTCACATCATTTGAAGAGACAATGAAGGGCCTCATCGGACAGTACACTGAACTGAAGAAGAAAGAGATTTCAACCTAATAGTCTAGAATATAAAGCATTAGTATTAAAACCATACTTGAACAGGTATACGCACTCCGTGATGACCATTGATGACTTTTGATGCCTTTTTACCCAGCTCCTTACAAACATCGCTAACTACTCCTGCTTCTCTCGTTCACATATATCACCAAAATTTCTCATACTCTATTTCAACTGCTTATGTTCTATTGTTCCTATAACTTTCAAGCTTTATAAGTCGCGGTCTATTGATTACTTTTCATTCTTTTTAAACCACCATAGACAAATATATGTGTGGATCATTTTTCTTGTCGGGCTTTTCGACAAGCTTTTTATATGCCAGAGCTTATACATTTGCTCCCATTTTGAGTGTACTTGACAGTTGAGCACGGCACTTCGATAAAATTATTTTGCCATGCGATAAGTAGAGTACCAAGTCATACCGTAAATTTGCTAGAGGGGAATTAAATTCGAGTATGTAGTTGAAAGGGCCCCCGGCGAAAGCCAACACTGCACGAGCACTTATTTATGTAAGAGTTAGAGATATCTATAATTTGTTACGAGTATAGCTAAACTCATGGTAGTTCTTTGGTTGGACTAAGATAAAAAGTCCTCACATGGGTATTGATTTCTTATAGTACAGTAAAGGTAGTTGCGTGATGGGAGAACAAGGTTTGAAAAAGCTATTTCACGAATGGGAAATAGTAATGCACAGCATTCCAGAAACTTTGGTCGAGAATACAGATGGATTGTGAGGGAGGGTTGGAGACGTATTCTATACACATTCTTCTTTTGCTAAAGATGATTTGATATTCAGGGCTTTTCTTCTTCTTTAATCAGCGGAGCTCTGTTATAGTAATTCTCTTGGAAACAAGTGGAAATGCTGATCATATTTTTGTAAGGCTACGCTTGCTGACAAAAACCTAGCAAGGACATATGTTACATCTATACAAAGATCTATCCTAATGCACCTCCAAAGGAGGTGCATTCATAACCAGTAGGCTCTGAACTCCTTCTAATGCACTAAGTTCCGTCCCGAAGTCTGTCTGACCATCAAATCCACCAGTGTACCACTTCATCCCACAAGCTGAGATACCATTGCCACTACAAGCAGCCGCTGCTCCCTTCGCACTTTTTCTTAAAAGCTCTAGTATACCCTCTCTTTGATCAGGTACCAAGACTGCGGTTTTCCCCATCCACCTAGACAAGCTTGACTTGAAACTCGTCTGATCCGTCCCACAGTTTCCTGCAAACTCACACTTCCTCTCAAACATAATTCCTTCGGCACCACTCACTGGGCCAAAGAAAGTCTGGTTCGCTGCACCGACCAAGCCTTGAACTCTAGCTTGCCAAATCGCATCCCCTTTGGTGAATGCATACATATTTGCTGCACCGTGCATATAGCTAGCGATATTATAACTCCACTCGTCACCACTAACGCCAGAGCAATTTCGCCCATTATCATCCCAAGTGCCATCATATACATGAAAGCTGTCGCTTACAATCTTGACTCTAGTGGACCAGTCCCAGATCTTTACAGCCCAGTCTGCATACGTTTGGTTCTGTGTATATCTTGCCAAACGAGCAGCGACCTGGAAGAACCCTCCATTGGTCACAGCGTTTTTATAGTAGTATCCACCTTCACTGGTTCGATATTGCCACTTCAGACCTCCTCCGCAAGTTGTACTATCTGCATTCCAGCGTTTCACAAACAAGTTGAAAGCGTTGGTGCTAATTGCAAGCCAAGAGTTCAAGCAATCTCCATTTGTGGAGTCAGATGGGATGCAAGGCAAAGCAGTAAAGTTATACTCTAATGCTGTGAGAGAATTGTAGACCCAATACATCTGGTCATCGTTTGCTTCATAGTGTACTTGCTCAGGAGGCACGAAATCTTTGTTCGGGCCAATATTCTTCGACATGGCGGTGAGGAAAGAAGGTATGTAGGTGGTGGTATTCGTATATATAGTATGATCAAGCAGGCCGTTCCAGCCATTACCGGAGAGCCACCAAAACCAAGGTTGAGGCTGGTTGAAATCACCGGCTGTGGAGGAGGGATTGTGATAGCGGAATAGGCCACTTGCGATTGTACCGGCGACAGAAGTTATGGAGGGTATACTGTTCACATCAATGTCGAGAGAGATGACGCCCGTGATGAATAGCTGAAGAGGTAGAAATGTGCATAGCGTAAGGGTCTTCATGTTGATTACTTCCAGGAACAACAACACATCAGAATGTGAAATGTAAGACCAAGTTAGAGAGTGTACGGAAGTGCTGTATCCGTGATTTTTTTTTTAACAAAAACTGGTTAATTAAATATGCGGACTATGCCAAGTCTAACGAATAACAGGTGCACCTCGCATGAGTTGAGCACTTGACTAACATACGATAATTCGAACTGGTGAATGGAAGAAAAAGAGAAGAAATCACAAGAAGAGATAAAGACATTCCTTTTGAACACGTTCCATTTCTTTTGTCCCACCCTGCGTCAACACTCAGCCTTTCGACCCCATCATTTCATAGATCGAACAGGCAGCTGAGGTCTCGCCTCATGTGCAGAGAGGACTTCAGCTAATCAGATTATCTGAAGATCCAAAAGGAATGGTTACAGCCCTCCAATGTACATCCGTATGGATCACCCACCAATTATACGCCCGCGGTTATGCCGCTGATGGTAGGGCGTGAGATCATGTTTCCATATTGTGGCGCGCCGCCATCGCCGCATCCACTTTGACGGAGTATTTATAGGAGTTATTACCTGACGCCGTAAAATCTCAAAATTTACTTAACATCATGGAACGTGTTTATTATAATGTATTTTCATACATATGGCGTATATAATCTTTTCATTTAATTATTCCTGTAATTGAATTTCCGCGCCCTCTATCTCAAGGCTAGTGTTTTCAACACCACCACTGAGTCACGTGTGCAGGTTACATTGCACCACACGCTATACCCTATCTGCAAAGTGTTTTTGGTTTTAGCCATTAACATGTGGTAGATGTTTCATCATAATATAATTCTGATTGGTACAATGTTGTCACCATTTATTTCCTTCGCCCTAGGGAGTTTAAGCAAATACTTCAATGAGGATAAAGGGCAGACACTCTGAGAAAATAGAAGATGGTTAAAAATGATTCGTACAGTTATTTAGGACTTACAGAATGATATATTGCACGTAAGTGAACAATATTCTTAGATATAGCACCTTTCTCTAGCTCATGCTATTAAACTGTAAATTCTATCCTCGACCTAACTAGCTATGTTAGCAACAATTCCTATTGTAGCTTAAATAATCAACACGATACCTTCACAATTCAACCACCCTTGCAACTGAATAATTAATCTTCAGAATATTAATTTAGTAATGAGTAGATAGTGAATAACTCACATAATGCTTAGTGATGTCTAAATACGACAGTTAGGAATCATGGAAGGGTTGAGGTTATAGCAGTTAGCTTAATCTATCCATATTCTTGTCAAAGTGACTCAACTGACTTTAGAGGAGAAGTAGGAGTGAAATTCGCGTGTTGTCGATCGCAACTTTAGCATCCGATCTCACGTATATGCAAGCGATAGTAAATATTAAGTTTCTATTTATGATTCTGAAGCCTATAGTGAGCTTAAGCTTTTAAATAAATACGATACTCTTGTTCTTCTAATCTCTGTAAATATCTTGCCCAAGAGTCTTTCATACACATCATCAAATATTTACAAATAGCGAAGCTATGGTACGATACCTTGTCCTTGGTTCAGTCTAGGCAAACAAACGTAACAGCAACTTGACTAGATGCTAGGAGAGATGACAGTAGTTTATACAAGGTCGGATTAACTCCAATATTGGAGGTGCTACCTTTTTCATCAAGCAGCTATCGTCTTTTGACCTATTGTAAGCTTGCTAGAGAAAAATGTCAACTCACAATACAGGCAAGGTGTTACAATATACTATGGCTTGGAAAGTACCTGGTTCTAAGACAGTAAATATATCATATGCCACTAGTCTTCAGTCTGTAGTTTACACCTTTAACAATATCCTATATAACAAGTTATTGTACATGGTAAAGGGTCTTAATATGAGCCAGGGCACAACTACCCTATTGCCAGGTAATTATGGGACCGGTACTTAAATCTTTGAGTGTTCAGAGAAACATTAAACTTGCCTCTTGTTGTATATTCTGGTATTATATAGCAAACAAAGTGTACTCACGTTTTTAGATGACGACAAGAGTTGGGTTTGGGCGGCGACGAGATTGTGATTTCAACATGAATCAATACTGAAGCGGTATGACGTTGCAACGGGGTTACCCCAGGACTAGAATAGTCTGGTGCTTATTGAGGCATGCTACCATCAGGTTGCCGGCTCACCAACAACATATGTTTTGATGTTTGGTGAAAAGCCTAAAGAAAGTTATGAAGCCAACATTTCTAATCTCATTACCCTAACAGTTACTGAAACGCCCCCTACTGCTATTATGCCTACACTATGTAAAGTTACAAGATCAAAATTCCTAGATGCCAAGGTTGGCCCCAACTTAAATTCCGGACTATAACGTTGATCATACCGGCTTCAAGGTAGTAGTTGCTTAATTACTTTCCTTCCTCCCACTCTTGACGGCCCACTCTTGAATAACTGGGAAATGTTCATCTTGACAAATGACGGCGGTTGATTCTTCCTACCAATAAGAACGCCCAATTACCTTCAACTATGCAGACCCAAGGACCTGGTGGATGGAAATCCTGTAAATAAATAACTTCTGAGCGGCTATTCTCAATTTCTCCGGTTGTTGTCGTCAAAATTATATTTTACCACCCTGAAATACATAGTAGAGCCATAATTGACCCATAAACAATGAAGGCGCTCACTATCTTACCGCTTCTTGCGGGGCTTATAATACCTTATGGTGAAGCATCGAAACCAATCGTTCAGTAAGTCTCGAACGCGAATTGGAACCATGTACTTGCTTGATAAACCTCTTACTAATTTTGATGGTAGCAAGCCTACGGCACCTTCTCTCTCGTACGCAAATATCACGAGTACTCTTGATGAGATTATACAGCGCGGATATATTCGCGTTGGAACAACTGGAGATTACAAGCCATTCTCTTATCTTGTCACCAATCGCACCGCCCTTCCGAACTCAAAGACTATCAATACAACTTACATCGGTGCTGATATTGATGCCGCCCAATCACTGTCAAATGCTTTGGCTCTCCCATTCCCGCCGCAGCTAGTACCGACGGTTTGGGCTAACCTGACAGTTGATGTTGCTGCTGGGAAGTTTGATATTGCGATGGGTGGAGTCAGTGTCACGTTAAAGCGTGCAGCTCAAGTATTCTTCTCAACAGCGATTCAAAAAGTTGGCAAGACTGCATGTATCAGATGTGCTGATTCCGAAAAATACACCAGCCTTGCGACACTTGACACAGCAAGTGTAAAGGTCGCAGTTAACCCTGGTGGAACTAATGAAGCTTTCGACAGAGCCAACCTAAAAAATGCTGAAATCATCCTTGTGCAAGATAATAATGCTGTTTATCAAGCTGTGTTAGATGGAAGTGCGGATGCAATGATTTCTGATTTGATTGAAGTGGAACTGCAAATAAAGTTACACCCAGGAAAACTGTGCATCGTCAACCCAGATACACCATTTTCTTTTGAAGAGTTAGGATATTTAATGGGAAGAGATGTCGTGTGGCAGAACTTTGTCAATGCCTGGGTACACATTCAACTTGGCAGTGGGTCATGGAACTCAACGTTATCAAAGTGGATGGACTATGCTTGGCCGAGCGTATAGGGGAGAATTAAGGTGTAACGCTGCAGAGAACTTTCCCTGTCCTTGGTTCAATAGGGTTTAGGAGAGTCGAGGGTAGATGTATATACAATTAAGAACAAGAATTGATCTTTCTAGAAACGAATTTTCTTTATCTGTCGCCACAAAATTCGCAAAATTAACTTATTGTGGGATTTAGCCGTGATGCATTAAAAGAACTTAAAGCGTCTAATATCTCTTTAGCATGCAAACATACTCTGAAGACGACTCTTAACTGATCCAGGGAAAGCCTTATATTCTGGGGATGATATACACTGAGACTTCACCGCATCAGCTTAATAGAAGTAAATAGACTGAGACTATCTGGCTTCCAACAATATAACAACTTTGCTTTATTAACGCAGAATTTGATTGAACCAGAGCCTGAGTCACTGTACTAACGAAGACCATGCGATGTGCTGTTCATGAGCAAAGCGTTGCGTAAGATCTGCACCAAATCAAGAATTCAAAACAATGTGATGAATTTAGTTGCTCGAATGGTAAATATGCAACTCATACAAAATATCAAAATCATGATTAACCAATATATGGGTAAATACTTCGAGTAGTTGTAATTATGAAGAGAAAGCTTAAAATATGACCTGGGCTCCGAGATCGGAATTAACGAGTTTCTCTACGTGCACACCCCATCCCTGCTAGGAGCAGGAAGCAGCTGGACTGGCCGTGATACTGGAACTGACTGGGCCGAATGACACTGGCGACATGGAGCTGTAGCTGACGTCAGGGGTGTGCTTCAGAGGTGTGTCTTAATCACACACACGCTCAACACAACTTGTGTAGCACGCTAATAACTAAAGGCTATTCGTTATTTAACTTCATTTAAAAGGCAGATAAAAGAAAACAAAATAAAGGAAAAGAAGAGACCCATTTTTGGTCTGCTCAATAGCCACATTGAGCCAGAATCACTGCTAGCCTTCTAACGATAGTTGACGTGATTTGCTACAGTAAATGACTTTTACAGTTCTACCAGCCATATCTCGCTCAGTCCAAAAAGTTCTCACTTCACCCAACCACTGTCGCTCTCTCTCACGCCATAAGTTCATAATGACAACTAAAAAACAAATCAATCTCTTCCGGGGCTGGCCCAACTACTCTCTCCTACCCACCGCAGCCCTGAAAGCCGCAGCCATAACTGCCCTCTCTAATCCCTCAATCTCCAACCCAGGTCTGGAATACGGGCCCGACCCAGGCTTTCTTCCGTTAAGAAAGTCCATTGCAACATGGCTTGCTACTTTCTACAATTCTAATTCTCAAGACTCTGCTTCATCCGGAGATGTCAAGAGTGGGGAAGAAAATATCTGTATTACTGGAGGAGCAAGTCAGAATTTGGCGTGTGCGTTGCAGGTGTATAGTGACCCGGGGATTACGACAGTATGGATGGTTGCGCCATGTTATTATCTTGCATGCAATATTTTTGCCGATGCGGGATTGGATATGAGAGCTGTTGGGCAGGGGAATGATGGGATTGATTTAGGGGCTTTGGAGGAAGGAATGAAGAGCGTTGACAGCGAGCGGAACAAGACGAAGGTACATGATACTTTTATTACTTTCTCATCTAACTTGACACATGAAAGCGGGCAAGGAAGATGATATGAGGTTATCTCTAACCCTGAAAGTCCTAAAATACCTCGTAATTTGCTGCGACTTTTCTTAACTTTTCATCCTCTTGATGGAGAGAAGTATTGTAGAGAAGAGATTACACCCTCTACACCTTTCAGGGAAATAGGGAGAACGAACCAAAAACTAACAATTAACAGGCCAAAACTCCTCAACCCCATTCTAAAATCTACGACCACATCATCTACAGCGTCCCAACCTTCTCCAACCCTGGCGGTTTGACTATGTCGTTCTCAACCCGGAAATCTCTCGTCCTCTTAGCTAGAAAGTATAACGCCCTGCTAATTACTGATGATGTCTATGACTTACTCCAGTGGCCTCTTTCCATGTACGCCTCATCTACTGGTCTTAGCAACCTTCCATCTCCCTCAACACTCAAGACAGCTCTCGTACCAAGACTATCAGATATAGACGCGACCATGTCCCCTATTCCAGGACCAAACGATTTCGGAAATGCTATGTCAAATGGCTCATTCAGCAAACTTGCCGGTCCAGGACTGCGCACTGGCTGGGCAGCCGCATCGCCAAAGGTAAGTAGCTCTCCCCCAGTGCGTTCCGCGCTCCCAAAGACATATAAAAGTAAGAAGCTAATTTACGAATGTAAGTTCATCAACGGCCTCTCCCAGTGTGGTAGCACGCGTTCCGGTGGAGCACCCAGTCAACTGGTAGCCACTTTCATGAGTGTTCTGTTAGAAGAGAAGAAATTGCAAGAGCATATCGAAACCGTGCTAAAACCATCCTACCAACGACGCCATAGCATTCTAATGTCCGCCGTCCGAAACCATCTCCAACCTCTGGGCGTAAGTGTACAAGGGGTCAGAGACGACAGCAGCTTAGCCAGTCGCCAGACCCAAGAAGTTGAAGAGAAAGGCATCTTTGGTGGCTATTTCATCTGGCTTCTTCTTCCCTCCACTGTCTCCGCCAACACCCTTGCAACTCGTTGTCTTGAAGAGGAAAACCTAGTGATAGCGCCTGGCCATCTATTTGAGGTGCAAGGAGATTCCAGCCTTCAATTCCAAAACGAGGCGCGATTGTGTTTTGCATGGGAAGGGGAAGATGAGCTACAGGAAGGCGTGGAGAGGATGGGGAAGGTCTTGAAGAGAATGATCAATGGCACTAAGGATATGAAAGGAGGGGAAAGTGGAAGTGGGATGAATGTTGGGGAGTTTAAATAGAGTTGTTTAAAATAAGGTGAAATCGTCTTGGGCTGAAGCTCAGGCAATCAAACTTGATTTGGAGCCATTTAAATGGCAATAAAAGTTCATCAATACTATGTTGCGAAGCATTATTTGCAAAAGCCCACTTGCGTTTTTTAAGATGGAAACACTGGTTTACATTAGGGATATATTTGGAGTAAGGAGGTCGGACCCAATGGATAAAAAGAAGACGAGCAGAGTCACTTGAAGAATGTAATTAGAAAACGGAGGGTATGTTGTGAAGTTCTTTTATTCATCAGCTCGCATTAGGATCTGGCAATTAGGTAGGTAAACCCATCTGTCCCATTTCATCCAGAGATGTACAGAGCAAGTCTCGCAAGATCAGCAAATCTTCAAGTCATGCATTCAGCCCGACAGTCCAGATTTGGGAATATCAGGGTCTGAGCCACATATGCTCATGTCCATTAGAAAATCCCAATCAAATATCATCAGGCAAGTTGCGATTGTACTTCAATCTTCTACGTGAAGTATGATGTAGCTTGCGCGCCAAATGTAAGATACACAGCTGTATTGCTAAAGACGCGAATAACAGCTCGGTGTTGCAAGGAGGATAGACAAACAATTCGCTCCCATATCAGTTACAAGCGTAGTAGTGGTGTCGTAGTTGAGGTAAGGTGAAAAAAGTCGAGGGTAGGTGTTGGGTGTTGTGTGAATAAGAAAATTTGTATTTGAGTACACAGAAGGTGCTCTTCATGCTGGAAGCAACGAATCACTTCCTTGATAGATCAGTCAAACACATGCTTGGGGTTGAGCATGTGTGAGACAGTGCAGGCAGCTTAGGGAAAGAATCATGCATTGATAGGTGCGGGGGCTGAATTTCGGTTCCAGTCGAAATCTCCGTTATTGCCACCTCGACCGCGCCCTCTGCCACTGCGTGATGAATGACTTGGTGTAGTATCATGGTTGGTCGCATAGCTGCGACCACCACGCCCAGGACTCATTGTGTTATCAGAAGTGGCTGGGGAGAAGCTAGTTGAAGTATCTCGTCCTCCTCTGCCTCTATGGGTCGAGGGATGACGGGAACCTCTGGTTCCTCGGTGGCCACCTCGGCTCCTACCATTGCTCGACTGGCGGGATGGTAATATAACAGTCTTAGCTTCCATGCTATCAGAGAGTTTGATGACTACTACAACGCCGTTCTTCGCTTGCTTAGACTCCTCCTCATCAACTTGATTGGGAAGAACAGTAAGAACATTCAGATGGCTATATTTCTTGTGGACTTTGGGGGCGGGAGCAGGGGTCCATGCGTTTTTGGGAACAGTACCGGGGACCTTGATCGTAGGGAGTGAACCCATTTCTTGTTCCTCGAAGCATATTTCGGCTGGTGGCTTGGAGATAATTGAGTTCTCGTCGGCGGCTAAATCTCCGGAAATCGAGGATGGCAAAGACACTGTTGCTAAGAACTGCGTATTGGGTAGTTCTAAAGCATTCTTACTAGACGAGTCTACTGCAAGTGTGTGAGACTTGTTGTGTTTTTTGTCGAACAAAGTGTCAATTCTTGCCTGCCATGCGACCCCTTTATCAATAGGTGGACCACCTGCATCGTTTCGAATATCCTGACTAATGCGCGAGCGTTGACGTGCCGGTGGAGCAGGTGTGTTGACTGCGGCGGCAAAGGAAGTTGGTCTAGGTGGGCCAATGGGGGTTGGTAGAACAGGAGGCAACTTCACAACAGGTGGGGGTAGAGGAAGTGATACATGGGGATGTGCGACGTCACCATCATATGCTGGGTGACCCTCCATAGTCGGTGGTGGAGGTGATGGCGATCCAGGGCGATGGTTATAGGAGTATGAGTCTTCCATTCGAACATCATGGTTGATGGGGAAGAACTTTGAAGTGCGGACAGAAGAGGGAAGAATTGATTCAGTCTTCCATGTCTTGCTGAATTGAGGTTGCACGCTCCTGTCTTGCATCATCGGATCGGACACACGTTCATCAACAACTGACCGAGGAGCACTATCTTGCTTCCATGGTCCAGAGCCATCC
>Ga0247734_1002196_pt1 | contig 13278 bp, 9 predicted proteins | sample UWRJL103311B2_FD_180933 | JGI IMG/M metagenome (GOLD analysis project Ga0247734, IMG submission 180933) | Plant litter microbial communities from Arlington Agricultural Research Station in Wisconsin, United States - UWRJ-L103-311B-2 | ecosystem: Environmental > Terrestrial > Plant litter >... | reverse complement strand
AGACGAAGCGCTGCCAGTTGCGCGGCGAGCGGCGCGAACTTGTCGGTCCAGTCGAGGCCGCTGCGGGTATAGACATGAACCTTTTCGCCCGCCGCAGCGATCAGTGCCCGATAGCCGTCGAACTTGATTTCGTGCATCCACAGGTTGCCCGATGGCACGGTGTCGATCAGCGTCGCCAGTTGAGGAGAGCGGAACTTGGGCGGCTTGCCCGAGATTTTCCGGGCTGGCTTTGTCTTGCGGTTATTGCGCGAGGCTGCCTGGTGCATGACGTGGGTGAAGGCATCGTCCTTCTTTCCCGCCAACGAGTGGATTCCGTCCTTGTCCGCCTCGATTTCGGCCATCGTGCGACCTGTCAAAACGCTGGTGAGCCCTCGTTCGACCAGAACATCGCCGCTGACGGCATGGGCGTCGTTTACCTTGCGCAACAACCAGTTTTCGCGCTTTTCGCCCGGGCGGCCCTTCATGCGGACGAGCAGCCACTCACCTTGCATCCTCTCACCGTCGAGGGTGAAGTGGAGATGGCCGTCGTCCAGATCCTTGGCGCTCTTGCCGGGGATCGGCGCCCAGGTGCCGCGATCCCAGAGCATCACGGTGCCACCGCCGTATTCGCCCTTGGGAATGCCGCCTTCGAATGTTCCATAGGTAAGGGGATGGTCTTCCGTGCGCACGGCCAGGCGTTTGTCGTCCGGATCGGCGCTGGGGCCCCGGGTGACGGCCCAGGACGTGAGGACACCGTCTATTTCCAGCCGGAAATCCCAATGCAACCGGCGGGCTGCGTGCTTTTGGACGACGAAGCTATGGCTGTCGCTATCGCGGGCACGCTCGCCGGAAGGCTCGGCAGTCTTCTTGAAGTCGCGCTTGCGGTTGTATTCGGCGAGCAGGTCTTGCGCGGCATCGCCAGATACATCGGACTTCCGGGCCATGGATCAGGCGCTCTTGCGCGAGCGCGGTGCCGCGGGCTTCTTTGCAGCGGTTTTGCGTGCAGTGTCCGCTTTCGCCCCGGCCTTTTCAGCGCCCTTCGACTTCGTTGCAGCCTTAGGAGCAGTCTTGCCCGCGCCCTCGCCGACCGACTTCTTGAGCGCCGCCATCAGGTCGATGACGTTGCCCTTGCCGCCCGATGGCTCGCCCGCATCCTCAATGATGCGCTTGTTGCTCTTGGACTTGGCTTTCTTTTCGATCAGGCGGTGGAGCGCATCGACGTAGCGGTCGTGAAACTCGGCGGGCTTGAACGGTGCGGTCTTCTTGTCGATCAGCGTCGCAGCCAGGTCGAGCAAGTCGGCGTCAGGCTTCGTGTCGGCAATGTCGCGAAAATAGCCCTGTGCCTTGTGGACCTCGTCGGCGTAGCGCAGCACTTCCATGACGAGACCCCGGCCGCACGGTTTGATCGAAACCAGCTGTTCGCGCCCACGTACCGCCAGTTGTCCCAACCCGACCTTGCGCGCCTTTCGCAGCGCCTCGCGCAGCACGACATAGGCTTCCTCGGCGAGATCGTCGGCCGGCACCACGAAATACGGCTTCTCGTAATAGAGCACGTCGATCTTGTCGGCATCGACGAACTGAACGAGTTCCAGCGTCTTGCGGCTCTCGATCTTGACCGCCTCGATCTCCTCCTCGTCGAGCAACACGTAATTGTCTTTGGAGATCTCGAAGCCCTTGATGATTTCGTCGCGGTCCACCGCGCCGACCCCAGGGGCGACCTTTTCATAGCGGATGCGCTTGCCGCTCGGTTCGTGGATCTGATGGAACGCGATCGCTGCGCCAGACCGCGTCGCCGGGTAAACCTCGATCGGGATCGAGACGAGGGCAAGGCGGATCTGCCCCTGCCAGTATGCGCGTGCGGCCATGTCCGACTCCTTCCAAGCTGAAGAAGTGGCAGAAGGTCGGCGTGGTTCCCGTATTGAGCGCAGTGGTTGCGTTCTGACCAGTCACATCGGCCGCTGTGAGCTTCGAAATCACGGCATCCATGAGATCGATTGCGACCACCCGTGCTACGGGCCACGCGAAACACCAATCTCGAAGACATCCCTCGCCAGTTCCTGCACGTTGACCTGTCGGGCAAGCTCGCCCTTGAGCGGAACCAGTTCAATGTTCGCGAGACATCGACACGGCTGGTAACGCGCTAAGCCCGATGCCTTGACGCCAGACACACGAAACACCCCATGCCGCGACGAGTTGATCGTTTCCATCTTACGTTCGCTGCGGCACTATTGGCGCGCATCAACGCTCCGTCTTCGTACGTTTGACGGGGAACGCGGTGGGCAAGATTACCCACCGCGTTCCGTTTCTCAACCGTGTGACACGTCCTCTATCCGCACGGGAGACAGCCGCGGGCTCAGCAAGTGAACCACGAGCAAGGCCAGCAGATAAGCGCTGGCGCAAATCGCGAAGAGCACTTCGTAGCTGTGCGTCGCATCCAGGATGTAGCCGGCGAACAGCGCCATTCCCATACCGCCGAACGCGCCCACGGTGCCTCCGATGCCGACCACGGATCCGACCGCCCCGCGCGGGAAAACGTCAGAGGGCAACGTATAGAGGTTTGCCGAGAATGCCTGATGCGCCGCTGTCGCAAGCCCGATGACGAGCACCGCGGACCAGACGTTGTCGATGCTCTGCACGAACCAGATCGGCAGCACGCAGATGGCGCAGAGAAGCATCGTCGTCTTGCGGGCGAAGTTGGCGGACCGTCCCGCCTTCATCAAGCGCGAAGAGAGCCACCCGCCGCCGACGCTGCCCAGATCCGAGATCAGGTAGATCGCGGCAAGCGGCAGGCCGAAGGTCTTGAGGTCCAGGTCGTAGCGTTCGAAAAGGTAGCCAGGCAGCCAGAACAGGAAGAACCACCAGATGGGGTCGATGAGGAACTTGCCCAAGGCATAGGCCCAGGTCTCCTTTACAGTCAGCAGCCGTGCCCAGCCGATCTTCTCGACCGGATCGGCGGGGTCCTGGCGGATCCAGGCGAGTTCGGCCGCGCCAACGCGCTTGTGTTCGGTGGGATGGCGGTAGATCAACCACCAGGCCGCCAGCCATGCGATGCCGAATATGCCGGTCACGAAGAAGGCTACGCGCCAGTCGAACCACAGGACCAGCAGCGGCACCAGCAGTGGCGTGATGATCGCGCCGACGTTGGCGCCGGCGTTGAACAGGCCGATCGCGTAAGCGCGTTCCTTTTGTGGGAACCAGTCAGTGACAGCCCGGATGCCCGCCGGGAAATTGCCCGATTCGCCTACACCCAGCCCGAAACGGGCCATCGCGAAGGATACGACGCCGGTGGCGAAGCCGTGCGCCATGTGGCTCACCGTCCAGATGACGATCGCGATCGTGTAGCCCACCCGAGCACCGAACACGTCCACAACCTTACCGAACGACAGATAACCGAGCGCATAGGCGACCTGGAACCAGAATACGATGCCCGCGAAGTCGGACTCCGACCAGTGGAACTCGGCCGCCAAAGTCGGCTTGAGCACGCCGATCATCTGGCGGTCGATGTAGTTGATGGCGGTGGCGGCGAACAGCAGCGCCACCACGACCCAGCGACACCGCCCGATCTTGGCCGGATCGTGCCCGGCCTCGCCTGCTGGCACCTGGCCTATTTCCGCATCCATGTCCCTGCTCCCTCACGGCGGCTTGTTGTCCTGCCGTATTCGTAGTCTGCCTTAGTCCGGCGTTGCCGCCACTATGCCGCACGCAACCGTCCCTTGCCCATCGAACGTGGCCAGAACCTGCTGGCCCGGCACGACCGGATGAACCCCCGTGACCGCGCCGGTCGACACCCAGGTGCCATCGCTGCAATCGATCCCGCGGGCCGCCAGGTTGCCGAGCAGGAAGCGCACCGCGCCGAGCGGTCCGTCGAGCATCGTGGCGGTGGTGTTCTGTCCAGCCAGGCTGCCATCGATCTCGAGACGAACGGTCACGCTGTCGAAATCCACGGTCTTCCAACCGACGAGCGCCGGTCCCACGACGAGGCCGTAATTGTTGCCGTAGTCCGAGACGGTCACCGGCGGACCATCGTCATTGATGCCGGGGTACGGCGAACTCGCCACTTCGATACCCAGATGTACAGCATCGAGGACCGCGCGGGTGGAGGCGTCGTCCTGCGGGACGACACCGTCCCACCCCGCAGCGACATGCAGCAGAAATTCCGCCTCCGCCGCCGCGAAGCCATCGGCGAAGACCGGCATTTGCGGCACTTCGCCTTCGCCCAGTGTAACGACGCTGCCTTCGAAGATCGGCCCGGCCAGGCGATTGCTGGCAAGCCGTTCCTCGTCGGGCGGATTGATCTTGCCGACCTTCCACCCGAGCACCGTCCTGCCGTCGAGGCTGATCGCCGTGTCCTGGATCGCGTAGGCATCGGCCAGGTCGGTCGGTGCCTTGCCGGGATAGGAGGTCAGCGCGCGTTTCTCGCGCCGCGCCGCCACGAACGCCTCGGCCACTGCTTTTACCGTATCAGTCAAACCCATCCCCACTCAACGTGTTCGCAGCTTGGCGCTCGTCGCTCAAGCCACGAGACACCGGTGTCAAATCGATATACGCCTGCTTTCGCCAATGTGACGCAGAATGCTCTCCCGCATCGATCAAAGGCAGGAAAGCGCTTCCTGACCCCTATCCTGCGGGCTCGAACCGAGTGTATGGAACATCCGGATCCGCGCATTGTCCGCAGGATGGTAACCGGTGTCATCTTGCCTTTTGCCTTTCCCGAAGGCAAGCCGGAAAATCGAGCATGACGAGAGGTCAGAAGGACGCCGTATGGCAAAAGGGCAGAAACCGACCATAAACGACGTCGCTCGCCTTTCCGGAGTGTCGAAAAAAACGGTGAGCCGGGTCATCAACAAGTCGCCGCTGCTCAACCAGGCGACGCGCGAGAAGGTCGAGGCGGTCATCGCCGAACTCGAATACGTGCCCAATCCGCAGGCCCGCGCGCTGGCGCTGCGGCGTAACTTCCTGATCGGCCTCGTCCACGACAACCCGAACGCGCAGATGGTGCTCGGCGTGCAGGAGGGCATCCTCGACACCATCCGCAACACCGAGTTCGCGCTGGTCGTCCAGCCGGTCGACCGTCATTCCCCCACGCTCCTGGAGGACATCCCGCGCTTCATCGAGCAGCAGCGCCTTTACGGCATCATGCTGCTGCCACCGCTGTCCGAGAACGACGAACTGGCGCGCCTGTGCCGTGAGCTTGGTTGCACGGTGGTGCGCATGGGCTCGGCAAGGCTGGACGACGATGCCCATCTCGTCGCCTCGAACGATCAGCAGGCGGTTAGCGAGGCGGTCGCCTGGCTGGCGCAACTGGGCCACCGCCGCATCGGCTTCGTCGCTGGCCCTGAAGGTTTCCGCTCGGCGCAAGAGCGCGAACTGGGCTTCCTCGACGGCATGGCGCGCGCCGGGTTGACGCCCGTGCCGGAACTGTCAGCGCGCGGCAACTACCGCTTCGAATCGGGCCATGCCGCAGGCCGGAAATTGCTGAGCGTCGATTCGCCGCCGACCGCGATCTTCTCCAGCAACGACGAGATGGCCGCCGGAGTCCTCCACGCTGCGCGCGAACGCGGCATGAGCGTGCCTGAGGACCTGTCGATCATCGGCTTCGACGATACTGCAATCGCCGCGCATATCTGGCCCCCGCTAACCACGGTGCGCTGGCCAATCCGCGCGATGGCGCGCACAGCCGCGCTGAAACTCACACAGCCCGAGACGGCAGCTTCTGAGCCCTCGTTCTTCCTATCGGACCTGATCCGCCGCGCCTCCGCAATCGAACACCGGCCTTAACGTCCATCCCCATTACGCCAAAGACTTGCGAGCGATGCATGTTTTAGAGCGTTGACACCGGTTACCGTGAACGGATACGAAGTGGGCAAGAGAGCTTAACGGGAGAGTTCCACGTGTTCTGCAAGACCTACCACGCCACCCATCCGGACATGATGGAGTGTGTATCGAACGAGGAACTGCGCGATCGCTACCTGGTGACGGGGATGTTCAAGGCGGGCGAGGTGAACCTCAACTACTCGCACAACGAGCGCTTCATCATCGGTGGTGCGGTACCGGGCGCAGAGCCGCTGGCGCTACCCTTGCAGACGGTGCCCAAGAGCGCCGAGGGCAAGTCGTTCTTCGAGCGCCGCGAAGCCGGCATCACCAATATCGGCGGCGCCGGCGCGATCACCGTCGACGGCCAGCGCTTCGAGATGGGCAACAAGGAATGCCTCTACGTGCCGATGGGCACGCAAGAGGTGATCTTCGAGGGCCAGGGCGCGCGGTTCTACATCGCCTCGGTTCCCGCCCACAAGGCGCTGCCGATCAAGCACATCACGCTCGACCAGGCCAACCCGCTGGCGCGCGGCGACCTCGCCAACTCGAACCAGCGCACGATCTACCAGTTGGTCATCCCCGGCGTGTGCGACAGCGCGCAGCTGCTGCTGGGCCTGACGGTGCTCGAGGAAGGCTCGGTGTGGAACACCATGCCCCCGCACCTCCACGACCGCCGTTCCGAGATCTACCTCTACTTCGAACTGCCCGAAGAGAACGACCGCATCTTCCACTACATGGGCGAGCCCGACCAGATGCGCCACATCGTCATCGCCAACGAAGAGGCCGTCATCAGCCCGCCGTGGTCGATCCACATGGGCTCGGGCACCAAGAAGTACGCGTTCATCTGGGCCATGGGCGGAGAGAACCTCGACTACACCGACATGAACGTGCTGGACATCTGCCAGCTTCAGTAGGGCTACGCTCACCCCCTGCGCTCGTCATTGCGAGGAGCGTAAGGGGCGAAGCAATCCATTGAGCCAGCGTCGCAACCGCCCTGGGTTGCTTCGCTGCGCTCGCAATGACGAGATTGGTTTTATGGCAATTTCCTTCGACCTGACGGGCCAGACCGCGCTCATCACCGGCGCCAACACCGGTATCGGCCAGGCCATCGCCGTCGCGCTGGCGCAGGCCGGGGCGGACGTCGCGGTGGCGGGCCGTTCCGAGCCCGCCGAAACGCTGGACCTCATCGCCGCCACCGGCCGCAAGGCGGTGAACATCAAGGCCGACCTGTCCAGCATCGAACCCGTGGGCCGGGTAATCGACGAAGCGATCGCCGGCCTCGGCAAAGTCGACATCCTCGTCAACAACGCCGGCATCATCCGCCGCGACGACCTGCTGGCGTTCTCCGAAGCGGACTGGGACGCGGTGATCGACACCAACCTCAAGACGCTGTTCTTCCTCAGCCAGGCGGCAGCGCGCGGCATGGTCGAGCAAGGGCGCGGCAAGATCGTCAACATCGCCTCGCTGCTAACGTTCCAAGGCGGCATCCGCGTGCCGAGCTATGCCGCCGCCAAGTCGGGCGTCGCCGGCGTGACCAAGGCGATGGCCAACGAACTCGCGCCCAAGGGCGTGCAGGTCAACGCGATCGCGCCGGGCTACATCACCACCAACAACACCGCCGCGCTCGTCGCCGACGAGACGCGCAACCGCCAGATCCTGGAGCGCATCCCGACGGGCCGCTGGGGCCGGCCTGAAGACATCGCCGGTGCCGCTGTGTTCCTCGCCTCGCCCGCGTCGGACTACGTCACCGGTCAGGTCCTGGCGGTCGACGGCGGCTGGCTCGCACGCTGAGATGAGCATCCCAAGTCCAACTGGGCACGTCGTCACCTTCGGCGAAGTGCTGCTGCGCTTCGCCACGCCCGGCCATCGCCTGACGGTGCAGTGCGACGCGCTCGACATGGTTGTGGGCGGGGCGGAAGCCAACGTCGCGGCGGGGCTCGCCTCGCTGGGGCACCGCGTGAAGATGGTCTCGCGCCTGCCGTCAAACCCGCTAGGCGACAAGGCGCGCGCTGCGCTTGGCGCAGCGGGGGTCGATACGTCCCACTTCGGCCGCGCACCCGGCCGCATGGGTCTCTATTTCCTTGAGAGCGGAGCGGGCTTGCGGCCTTCGTCGATCACTTACGATCGCGCGGGCAGCGTCTTCGCCTCCTCCTCCACCGGCGATTTCGACTTCGCCTCCGCGCTCGAGGGAGCCCGACTGTTCCACCTGTCGGGCATCACGCCGGCGCTGGGGCCCGGAGGCGTCGCGCTTGCGCAAGCCGCCGTCGCCGCGGCCCACAGCGTCGGCGTGCCCATCTGTTTCGACGGCAACTACCGCGCGCTGCTGTGGGAGGCGTGGGACAGCGATCCGTGCGCGATCCTCACCGAATTGATGCACAGCGCGACGGTGATGATCGGCAACCACCGCGACATCTCGCTGCTGCTGGGCAAGGCGTTCTCCGGCGACGGTTCCGACCGCCGCCGCGAGGCCGCGCTCGCAGCCTTCAAGGCCTTCCCCAAGCTCCAGCTGATCGCCTCGACCGCGCGCCACGTCGTCAATGCCGGCCACCACCGCATCGCCGCGCGCATCGACACCCGCGACAGTGCGCACCAGACAGCCGAGGTCGACGTCCCCGGCATCGTCGACCGCATCGGCACCGGAGACGCCTTCGCCGCCGGCGTCCTTCACAAGTGGCTCGACCGCGCGGACATCGTCGCCACCGCCCAGGCGGGCCTGGCCTATACCGTCCTCAAGCACACCCAGCCCGGCGACATGAGCCTCATCGGCGCGGGCGAACTGGACGCATTTTCCGCCAGCGGCGGTGACGTCAGGCGGTAGCACCCCACAACGAAGTTGTCGGCGTATTCGAGAGGATCGAAAGCATGGACGGCAGCAACGCTGCGATCAACCGGCGGACTCTCGTGAAGTCCGCAGCCGTAACGGCAGCGCTGGCCGTGCCCGGCCGGCTGCTCGCCCGCAGCCCGCAGCCACCGCGCGTCGGCCGCTACACCGGCTTGATCGAGAACGGCGTGCAAGCTTTCAAGGGCATCCGCTACGGTCGCGCCGCCCGCTTCGCCCGCGCCGTCGCGGAGCCGTGGGACGGCCCTGCCCTCGCCGCCGACCAGTTTGGACCGCTCTGCCCGCAACGCGCCCTGAGCGATGCTGCGCAGTCCGAAGACTGCCTGTTCCTCAACGTCTGGACGCCCGAGGCCAAACCCGGTGCGCGCCGGGCGGTGATGGTCTATTTCCACGGCGGCGCCTACACCACCGGATCGGTCACCGATCCCCTCACGCATGGCGCGAGACTGGCGGCCGATGGCGACGTCGTGGTCGTCACCGTCAATCACCGCCTCAACGCCCTCGGCTACGCCTGGCTCAAACCCTTCGGCGCGCGCTATGCCGATAGTGGCAATCTGGGCCAGCTGGACCTTATCCTTGCGCTCGAATGGGTGCGGAACCGCATCGCCGCTTTCGGCGGCGATCCGGCGCGGGTCATGGTGTTTGGTCAGTCGGGCGGCGGCGCGAAGATCGCCACGCTGATGGCGATGCCCGCCGCCAAGGGCCTGTTCCACGCCGCCGCCACGATGAGCGGGCAGCAAGTGCAGGCCAGCGGCCCCGCTCACGCCTGGGCGCGCACTCAGGCGCTGATGCACGCCCTGAAACTCGCGCCAGGCGACGACGAGGGGCTGCGCACGATGCCGGTTGAGCGCCTCGTCGAAGGCCTTGGCGCGACCGATCCGGTCATGGGCGGCGGCATCTATTTCGGACCCGTCCTCGACATGACCAACTTGCCGCGCCACCCGTTCTGGCCTGATGCCGCGCCGCAGTCGCTGCACATTCCGATGATCCTGGGCAACGTCCGCGACGAAACCCGCGCCTTCCTCGATCCGCGCGGACCCAAGCTGCAGGGCCTTTCGTGGGATAATCTGGCGGCGCGTATCCTGCCCGAGATCAAGGTCGACCTTGATCCGGTGTGGGTGGTCGAACGATACCGCCGCCAAGAACCTAGCTGGACACCCGAGCAGGTCTATTACGCCGCGACCACCGCCGGGCGATCGTGGCCGGGGCAAGTGATCGAAGCGGACGCGCGGGCGGCGGCGGGAGCATCGGCGACGTGGGTCTACCAACTCGACCGCCCTTCCCCGATCGACCCCTTGCGCGGCGCAGCGCATACCGACGACATCCCCTACGTCTTCGGCACCCTCGACGCGACGGGCAGCTTTTCGGGCAATGACGCAGGCGCACGCAAGCTCGGCGCCGCGATGATGCAGGCGTTCACCGGGCTGGCGAAGACCGGACGGCCCGGCCTTCCCGAATGGTCCCCCTATCGCCTGCCCGATCGCGCGACTATGGTGTTCGACGACGCGCGACGCGTGGAAAACGACCCGCGCCGCTGGCAGCGCGAGCTTTGGGCGCTGGCCCCCTACGTCCAGCCCGGAAGCTGACCCTATTGCGCCGTCAGTCCTTTTTCGGTGGGTTGGGGTAGGCGATCACGAGCGACAGCGGCTTCGCGCCTTTCTGCCAGATGCCCACCACCGCGCCGCGATAAAGGTACGCCGTCATCCCCGGCCCGAGCGCCGCGCGCTTGCCGTCGGAGACGACCTCGCCCCTGCCTGAGAGCACGTAGTAGACCTCGTCGTGGTCGATCGGATGTTCGCCGATGGCCGCGCCCTTGTGCAGCACGCGGCGGCGGAACTCCATCGCGCGGGGCGCAGGGGCGTGGTCGGAAATCCGATAAGCGGTGCTCATCCCGATCGCCCCGTGCGGCGGTGCTTCCTCGCGAACGGTATCGCGCTCATCGATGACCGCCATCGGCAGCGCGGCCGCGCAAAACAGGAGTGCCGCGCCGATCATCGGGCGAATCCTGCGGCTCTTACCTTGGCGTCGTCCCGATGCATCCACCCACTCGTTAGCTCTGAGAAATTTGCGTTAAAGCCACCACCGAGGGTCGCCCTTACCGCATGGTAATCGCACCTAAGTAATTGATATAACAATATAATTTTTATACCCGATGTTTCAGCCACGGCAATTCTCCTTCCGATTTCACAGGTTCTTGACACGGCCGCCATCCTGCGTCACTAATTAATGACACCGGTTACCAACGCTTGCAAGAATCTCGGCAAGGTCGAACGTTGGAGCCGGAAGGGCGATTTGGAGATCGCCTTCGATGCCCTGGCAAGGGGCGGGAGCAGAGGTGTCGGAAAAAGAGCGCGAGCGTTCGCAACGCGCCTTTCTGACACCGGTATCAATTGGCCTAAAAGGGTCTTGAGGGGATGTTCGTGATGCAGCGTGTTTTCGGAATTTCGCTTTTCAAAGCCGCCTTGTTCGCCGGCAGCGCGCTTGCCCTGCCCCAAGCTAGCCTCGCACAAGAGACTGTAAGCGCGGATACCACGGCGAAAGCGCCGGCCGAGGCGGGGGCTGCGGTCGATGCCACCGCGGCTGAGGAAATCATCGTAACCGGCTTCCGGCAGTCGCTGCAGGCCGCGCTCAACGTCAAGCGTGAATCGATTTCCGCCGTCGACGCGGTCGTGGCGGAAGACATGGCCAAGTTCCCCGACCAGAACCTCGCCGAATCGCTCCAGCGCATCCCCGGCATCTCGATCCAGAAGGACGGCGGCGAAGGCCGCGCCATCACCGTCCGCGGTCTCGGCGCGCAGTTCACCCGCGTACGCGTCAACGGGCTAGAGACGATCGCCACCAGCTCGGATGGCGCATCCGCCAACCGCGACCGCGCCTTCGACTTCAACGTCTTCGCGTCCGAGCTGTTCAGCAGCCTGGTCGTCCACAAGACCGCCGAGGCCAGCCTCGACGAAGGGTCGCTGGGCGCGGTGGTCGATCTCAACACGGGCAACCCGCTGACGGGCAAGGCCGGCCTGACCGGCGTGCTCAACGTGCAGGGTTCGTACAACGACCTGTCGAAGAACGTCGGTCCGCGCATGGCTGGTCTGCTGTCCTGGCGCAACGACGCCGGCACTTTCGGCGTCAACCTTTCAGCGGCCTATTCGCACACCGACACGCTGGAGACCGGCAACAACTCGGTGCGCTGGGCGCAGGCCTATTTCAATTCGGTGGGTGGTACGCCGTGCTTCTATTCCACGCCGGGCGCGACCGGCGGCACGCCCGTAAGCAGCGGCGGCAGCTATCGCCCGTCGGCGGCGTGCGACCAGGCCGCGCTGTCGTTCCACCCGCGCATCCCGCGCTATGGTGTGATCGAGCATGACCGCCGCCGCCTCGGCCTGACCGGCTCGATCCAGTTCGAACCCAGCGACAAGACCAAGTTCTCGATCGACGGTCTGTTCTCCTCGTTCAAGGAAGATCGCAGCGAGAAGTACGTCGAAGTGCTTGCCCGTTCGAACGAGCGCCGGTTCGACGTGGTGAACCCGACGTACGACGACAACGGCAACATGATCAGCGCGACGTTGAACAATGCCTACGTCCGCACCGAAAGCTATTTGCGCAAATCCGAAACCAAGTTCTACCAGGTGGGCGCAACCTGGGACCAGGACGTCAGCGACACGTTCCGCTTCACGGTGCTGGGCGGCATGTCGCAGTCCAAGGCGGACATTCCGGTCGAGACCACGATCGCTTACGACAACCGCAACGCCAACGGCTTCACTTACGACTATTCGGACATGAAGTCGCCGGTGCTCAGCTATGGCCTGGATGTGACCAACCCGGCGAACTTCCAGCTCGCCGAAATCCGCGACCGGCCTTCCTACGTGAAGAACCGCTTCAAGACCGGCCAGTTGCGCACCGAATGGGACGTGACCGATGGCTTCACGATCAAGGCCGGCGCGGTGTGGCGGCGGTACGACTTCCGCACCCAACTGTTCCAGCGCGATACCGCCGCGTGCGGCGCCAACGGCACGCGCGACCTGATCCTGGGCACGGTGACGTGCTCTGCCACCACGTATGGCTTGCCGGTGACGTCCGCGATCTCCGAAATCGTGAACCTTGGCAAGGCGGGCCAGCCAAGCGGAACCACCAGTTCGTGGGTCGTCGCCGACATTCCGGCGGCCGCGCAGTACACCAACCTCTACAACCGCACCGCGATCGAGGATCTGGGCAACAACCGCAAGGTGCGCGAGACGACCTCGGGCGGCTACGTGCAGTTCGACGTGAAGGGCAGCATCTTCGGGCTCGAATACGCGGGCAACGCCGGCATGCGCTATGCGCACACCAATCAGTCCTCCACCGGCTACACCGCAGGCGTCGCGGCGACAGTGGAGCGGACATACGACGACTGGCTGCCGTCGATGAACCTCGCGTTCTATCCGCACCACGACGTCATCGTGCGCGGCGCGGTGGCCAAGGTCATCACCCGCCCCTCGCTCGGCAACCTCAATCCCGGCGGTTCGGTCGACGGGTTCAACTACCGCGTGACTTTCGGCAACCCGTTCCTCGAACCCTATCGCGCCACCAATTTCGACGCCTCGGTGGAATGGTACTTCGCCCCGCAGGCGCTGTTCTCGGTCGCCGGGTTCATCAAGAAGATCGAGAGCTTC